>ERZ808266.258-NODE-258-length-20095-cov-4.116966_pt1 | contig 20095 bp, 13 predicted proteins | sample MGYA00521278_ERZ808266 | MGnify/ENA primary metagenome ERZ808266 (study PRJEB31516, sample SAMN03275591) | gut metagenome | biome: mammalia-associated habitat; material: feces | host: Papio cynocephalus | place: Kenya | collected 2012-08-02 ... | reverse complement strand
TGCCCTCCGGCCTTACGCTTGAATCGCGTCGGCCTTACGCTTGAATCGCGATGGCTTTACGCTTGAATCGCGACGGCCTTACGCCGTTATCGCGATGCCATGTTTGCAGGCAGTTCTTTTGTGGTCACGAGCGTTGATGGCAGGCTCTCGGCGTTGCAGCCTTTTTTCACGGCGGTTATAAAATACGCGGCATCGGTTTTTGCCGTGGCGTTGGTGTCGTAGACCACGGCCTCGAGTTCCGCTTTCTCGCCCTCGGCCTTGTAAACGGCGTAATAGCAACCATCCACCGCGCTCCAGCTCAGTTTCCTTCCTGTCGCGGTGAGCGATTGTGGCGCGTCGGGCTTGTTCTCGTCGCCTTGCCCGAGATATGGCGCGAGGCTGATGTGTGGGAAGCGCGAGGCTATCACGCCATTGATGCTCACGGGGTTGTTCATCAGCCAATAGGCACTGTAAAGCGCCGCCCCCGACACCTTGCCGTCGGCCCGCGCCGCGTCTATTTGCTTCGCCAGGTCGTCTGCCGTGCGATACACGCTGCTCTTGGCCTTCTCGCCGAACCGGTAGAGCGCATAGCCTATGAGCAGTTTCGTCTTCGTCGTGGCGTTCTCGGAGAACCATTTCAGGCGAGGCAGGAACCATCGCTCGGTGCTCCAGTAGAGTTGCGGGATGATGACGTCGCACCAGCCACGTGCCGACCACAAGGCTATGTCGGCATACATGGAGTTGTAGTTGTTCTCATAGTTGCCTTGCGGCGATATGGAGAACACGGCGTTGGGCTTGATGGCCTTTATGGTGTCGTGCATGGCCACGATGAGCGAGTCGACCATGGCGCGCCTGAACTCTGCCACCGATGCGAATCCCTTGCCGTAGCGTCGGTATTCGGCCTCGTCTTTCATCTTCTCGCCCTTCTGCAATGCCGGGTAGAAATAGTCGTCGAGGTGAATGCCGTCCACGTCGTAGCGACGCAGTAGGTCGGCCACTATGGAACTGACCCTTTGCCTGGTCTCGGGCATGGCGGGGTTGTATACCCTCACCATGCGGTAGTCTTTCACGATGCCTTGCGGTATTCTCGGGTCGAGCTTGCCAAACTTGTCGCCCTGTCGCTGTTTCTGGTCCACGCGATATGGGTTTATCCACGCGTGAAACGACATGCCGCGTCGGTGTGTCTCGCTGATGACCCATTTCAGCACGTCGTATGTTGGTGCCTTGCCACGATAGCCCGTCACGTATTGGCTCCATGGCTCGTAGGGCGAGTCGTAGAACGCGTCGGCCTTGGGGCGCACTTGGAAAAACACCGTGTTGACGTTTAGCCTTTGCAGCGTGTCGAGCATCTGCGTATACCATGCCTTCTGCGAATCCTCCGTGAAGCGGCGGCGGGGCCAGTCTATGCCGCCTATCGTTGCGACCCACACGGCGCGAGCCTCCTTGCCAGGCATGACGAAGTTTGGCTGCTTGACTGCGGTGCCTTGCGCGAGTGTCGTGTCGTTGTTATTGTTGTTATTGTTTTTTATGGTTTTCTTGGTCGTGCCGCACGAAGCAATCACGGTGATTATCGTGGTGAGGGCCATGCCAAGAAAGACAGAGTTTCTTTTCATTGTTTATATAGTGAGTCTGTCTAATTTCTGATTAACGTTCCCGTGGGGCACACGAACCTGCAATAAGGGCGTGGCACCCATACCGACAAGACAAGGAAGAGCACGGCTACGACCGTCACCGCTATTGGAGCCGATGTGAAGAGAAAAGCCGTGAACAACTCGTAGTCCATCCATGCCGTCCACGTGCCAGTGAGCATGAGTGCCATGAGCACCACCCACAGCACCTTGCGCAACGTGTTGAGTGCCCTGCTGAGGCGTGGCGACATCCGTGGCTTGCGCCTCTTGAGCATTCCGGCGAGTTCCTGTGCGGAGCCGAATGGACAGATGTGGGCGCAATAGTAGCCATGCTTGCCAGCAAGCGGATAGACCAACGCCACGATTACCATGACGAGCGGTGCGGCAAGCGAGCCGAAGGTGGCGAGGCTTATGCCTCCGGCAAACAGACGCATGAAAAGCGCGTAGGAGACAAACGTGCCAGTCCACAGTCCAAGCACCACCACGTTGAGCGCGAGCTGGATGCGTTGCCAGCGGCGACTGTGCGAGAAAAGTGGCACGATGGCGCCGAGCAAAGCCACCATGAGCGCGGCTATGCCGCCTGTGGTCCATCCATCAGTGGCCGTGGAGGCTCGCGCCGTCTCGCTGTCGTGCTTGGCAAAGGCCAGTCCGCGTCGCATGTTCTCGATGATGGCCCTCGATGAGAACGTGGCTCCCGACACTCCGTCCACCTTCTCATTGATGGCCTCGTCCACGGTCTTGCCTTGCCATTTGCCGAACAGGGTCTTTGCCCTGTCGAAGAAGTCTGGGGTCTCAGAGTTTGGCAACGCCTCTACCTTGGTCACCATGCCGTCCTTGCTGACGTGTATCAGCAATGGCACGGGGCCGCCGTATCCCGACACGTCCTTGGCCAATGGCCTGGTGTTGACAATGATGCCGCCGTCGGGCTGCACGCTCAGCGTGTCGCCCTGTCGCGGCGTGTCGGCGTGCTGGCTCCGTGACTCGCGCAAGTCGTGTCCGAATATCTTTCCGTCGCGCATCGTCGCTCCCGTGGCAAGCATGAGCATGATGATTGCGAGCCACAATATCCGCGCCATAAAACTTTTTCCTTTTCGCATTTTAGCCTTAATTTTTTGCAATTTGTTTGTCTCCGCGAGGCGGAGGGTCTTGTTTGTAGACACAAAGGTAATGAGTTATCTTGAAAACGCGGATAATACAGACGTGAGTTTTTTTGGCATTTTAGTAAAGTTAATACGGCAAAGCCTGTGACACCATGTGGGAAAGTTGAGTATATGAAATACGGTGGACATTGAAAACGCTATTGCGTGTTTGACAAAAAGCAAGAAAAATAAGAGATTTATCACACTTTTGTGTAAAATGGTTTGAATTTAGAGAAAAAATATTAACTTTGCTGCCGAATTGTTAACAAATAGCGAATATTGCCTATGAATCACAAGATGATGATTTGTGTCATCGCTTCCTTGGCTGCCGCTCCGGTGGGGATGTTGGCAGGAAATGGTACAATCAAGAGTGTTGCCGTGCGAGAGGTGCGGCAAAACAGTTCGAGGGTGACTGGAACCGTCACCGATGCCAATGGCGTGCCTTTGCCAGGCGTGAGTGTCTACGTGAAATCGATAAAGGATGGTTGCCTCACCGATGCCAATGGCCGCTTCAGCCTGCGGCTTCCCAAGGACGGCACATACGACCTTGAGGTGAGTCTCGTGGGCATGCGGACCGTCAGCAAGAGGGTCAGCGTGCGCGGTGTGGCGGCAGTGCCCACAATCCAGCTCTCCGATGACGTCTCCGAACTCAACGAGGTGGTGGTGACAGGATATGGCAATGTTCGCAAGGGAGCCTACACTGGCTCCGCCTCGGTGATGAGTGTTGACAAGCAAAAAGACCTGCCGGTCATCTCCTTGTCGCAGATGATGGAGGGTAACCTTTCAGGTATCTCAATCACCACAAACAGTGGCACTCCGGGCGCGAGTTCCTCTATTCGCATACGTGGCATAGGCTCCCTTTCGGCTTCCAACGAACCATTGTATGTGCTCGACGGCGTGCCCGTGATGTCGGGCGACCTATCCGTGAACGACATGAACACTGGCGGACTGGGCATATTGAGCACCCTCAATCCCGCCGACATCGAAAACGTCACCATATTGAAAGACGCCGCCTCAGCCTCGCTCTATGGCGCGAGAGGCGCCAACGGCGTGGTGCTTATCACTACCCGGAAAGGCGTGCAGGGCAAGACCTCGTATAACCTGAAGGCGAGTTTCGGAATATCAGACATGGCCTACAACTTCCGGCCGACGATGGGCGGTGAAGAGCGGCGCCAGTTGATACTCGAAGGTCTCACCAATGCCAACATGGATGCCGGCGAGACGGCTGAGCTGGCAAAAGAGCATGCCGAACAGGTCATAGACCGATATGCCCAAAAGCCATCCAACGGTTATGCCGACTGGCAGAAAGCCCTCTTCAGGAAAGCCTTGCAGCAAAACTACGACTTCTCGGTGACGGGAGGCAATGAAAGTTCCAAGTTCGCTGGCTCGCTCAACTATACCAACCAGCAGAACGTGGCTCGCAACTCCGGATTTGAACGATACAGCGGCCATATAAACGTGAGCAACAAATACAGGAAGCTCGACTTGTCAATGAACGGGATGTTCTCGTTGACAAGGGAGAAGCCCCTGCCTGGCGGCTACTATTACAGCAACCCGATGTATGCCTTGAAGACGGTGCTCACGCCGTCAATACCTATATACAATGAGGACGGCTCCTACAACACCAACATCAAGGAGCTCAACAACATGAACCTTGTGCAGGAAAACGAGATCAACACCCACAAGAGCCATGTGGCGCGCACGTTTGCCTCTGCCGAGGCTGGCTACACGTTCATGAAAGGACTGCGCCTGTCTACCGTGTTCAACGTGGACTACATATACAACAACGAGTTTCGCTATTTCTCACCGGAGAGTTCCGACGGAAAGAGCCCCAATGGCCAGGGCGACATTTACCATATAGAGAATCTCACCTACAACAGCAACACGCGCCTCAACTATGCCACGAAGATTGGCGGCCATTCCATCGACGTGCTCGCGGCCTACGAGATACACAAGTGGGACAAGGACTATACCGACGCTGAGGCGAAAAACTATGCCACGAGCAAGAAAAACGTGCTCAACGTGGCCAGCACGCCCGTTTCGATAGGCAACTACACCTCAGGCGATGCCATGCTGTCGTATGTGATGCGTGCCAACTATGACTACCAGAACCGCTATTATGCCTCTGCCAGCTTCCGTCGCGACGGGTCGTCGCGCTTGCACCCGAGCAACCGATGGGCAAACTTCTGGGCACTCTCCGGTTCATGGCGTTTCTCGCAAGAGAAACTTCTGAGGCCTTGCGAGCCGTGGCTCACCGACGGCAAGCTCCGCGTCAGCTATGGCGTGAATGGCAACGTGCCGTCGTCGCTCTATTCCTATTATGGCCTCTACGACGTGACATATTCCTACAACGACATGCCGGCCATGGTGGAAAGCTCGTTGAGCAACGACAAGCTTAGTTGGGAGAAGAACTACGCGTTCAACGTGGGATTGGACCTCATGCTGTTCGGCCGTCTCAACATCACCTTCGATTGGTACACGCGCACCACGAAAGACCTCTTGATGAGCAAGATGGTAGACCCGATCACGGGGTTCGGCTCAATCATGGACAACATAGGCAGCCTCCGCAACACAGGTTTTGAATTGGAGATGCGCTCCACCAATATTGACAGCAAGAACTTCACTTGGACTTCATCGTTCATGATGTCGCACAACAAGAACAAGGTCTTGAAACTCGCCGACGTGTCGCAATATTATTCTGGCAGCTATTACCTTGTCAAGGAGGGCTATTCGCTTGGCACCATTTGCCTGAGGGAGTATGCCGGCGTGAACCCCGACAACGGCCTTCCGCAATATTACAGCAACAAGGAGGTGGACGGCGTGCGCTCTCGCGAGATAGTCAACGACCCCAACGATGCCGTGTCGGTGCCCATTTGCAACATATACCCCACGGTGAGCGGCAGCTTTGGCAACACGTTCCGCTATCGTTTCGTTGACCTCAGCGTCAACCTCACCTATTCTCTTGGAGGCCATTCCTACGACGCCGGCATGTGGGCCTTGCAAGACGATGGCTATTCGTCTACGGCCCCCAAGAGCACGGAGCTGCGCCGGCGCTGGCAGAAACCAGGCGATGTCACCGACATTCCACGCTACGTGGCCGGACAGAGCTATGGCGGCTGGTGGCACTCCTCGCGCGGTGTCCACAGCACCAACCACCTGCGCCTGAAGAGCCTCGTGCTTGGCGTGAACGCTCCGGAGAGCTGGGTCAAGAGGCTGGGATTCAGTCGTGCCCGCCTGTTCTTCTCGGGCACGAACCTCCTCACGTGGGCCAAGTACGACCAGTACGACCCAGAGCTGACAGGCACTGTTGGCTTTGACATACCGCCACTCAAGACTTTCTCTTTCGGATTGGAAATAGGCATTTAAATAACACGAAAGCTACAATGAAAAAACATATATTCGCATTGATATTGATGACGCTCGGCTTGTCATCTTGTACGGGAGACTTCCTCGACATGGCTCCATCCGACCAGACCACCACCAAGGAGGCCATCACCACCGTCGGCGACGTGAAAAACGCCGTCAATGGCCTATACGCCTTGATGGCTTCCACATATTATTATAACGCGTCGATGTTTCTCTATGGCGACGTGAAGGGCGACGACATGCAGCCAACCTATTGGTCGAGCGGACGCACGGCTTACCCGTTCTATTTCTTTGAGCATTCAGCCTCCGTGCCCAACAGCGGTGGCCTTTGGGGGCGCCCTTACTACATCATACGCAACGCTTTCAACATTCTGAAGGCCATTGACGACGGCAAGGTGAGTGGCGATGATGAGCAGCTCGATGAGTACAAGGGCGAGGCACTGGCCTCAATAGCGCTTTGCTACTTCGACCTGACGAGGATCTACGGCTATCCATACGCCAAGGACAACGGTGCCTCACCGGGCGTGCCATTGCTCGACCATGCCATCAACTATGGTGAGACGGTGGAGAGAAACACGGTGGCAGAGTGCTACGACTACATAATCGACAAACTGCAGACAGCCATACCGCTGCTTTCCGATTCGCGCAACGACGGCCACATAAACTCCTACGCGGCGCGCGCCCTGCTGGCACGCACATATCTATATTGCGGCAAGAACAAGGAGGCTTTCGACATGGCCGACAAGTTGATAAGCGATCTTCAGGCCAATGGCCTGTACCAGTTGGCAGACCATGACCACTATGTGGACATGTTCGCTTTCAGCAACAAGTTTGGCTCTGAGGCCTTGTTCCAGATCTCAAACACGGCGACCACGAACCCCGGGCGCGACGGCCTGTCGTATCTCCTGCACTGGTGGGGCTACGCTGCCGTAATACTTACCGACGACTTCGCCCAGATGATGAAAGACGACCCTGCCGACGTGCGCAGTCAGCTCGTGGCGACTTATCAAGACAGTGGCGACGGTGAGAACTACAACATGTTGCTGAAATACCCTGGCGAGAAAGGCTATGACGTTCCGTCGTTTGACAACAACTACACTGTGCTTCGGCTTTCCGAGGTGTACCTCATAGCGGCAGAGGCCGGATTGAAGGCTGGTGGCGACTTGCGTCCCCGAGCCTTGGCCTATCTCAACGACATCGTGAAACGCGCCAATCCAGAGGCAGAAGTGACAGATGCCGAATTCACGCTCGACCGTGTGCTCTTGGAGAGGGAAAAAGAGCTCGTCGGTGAGGGACACCGCTATTTTGACATGCTTCGCAATGGCAAGACCATAGTGCGAAAGGGCGGGAAGCATTTGCAAAACGCGCCGCAGGAAATAAACTGGGACTACGACAAGTGTGTGCTGCCCATTTCGAGAGATGAGTTCACGTTCAACCCCAACATGGAGCAGAACGAAGGCTACACCAAGAATTGACGACCATGAGCAAGCGTCCGCGAAAGGTATTTGACAACTTGTTGGTGGACGGAGATGATTTTGACCAAATCTAATAAAAAGCCCCTAATGGGGCAAAAATAGGGGGCTTGTAGAAAACAAGCCCCCCTATTTATTATAGGATGCACGAAAACACTGGATAGAGTCAGTGCGTGAAATGGCTGCTAACCTCTTGTCTTGTAAATAGTTTTGCGCCTTCGGCGTTAAGCCGTGAAAGATTTTAACAATTTTGTAGTACCTGGTTATCAATGTTTTGATAATTTTATCATACCTTTGCAAAAACAACTGATGCTAACATAAACAAAACTGAAAAGAAATAATATAGCCGTTAAACCGAAACTGTGCGACTCCACACTCTTTCAAAATGCGCTTAAACATAATACTTTTATATTAATACTTAAACCAAATCAAAAGATGAGACATTATGCCTATTTCTTGGCCGCGTGCCTTACGCTTATCTCGCTGGTCTGCTCCTGTGCCATGGACGACAAGGCCGATGAAGCTACGCCGAGACTGCGAGTGAGCCAAAAAACGTTGTCTGTCGTGAAGACAGGAAAACTCAAGGATGGCACTGCCGCGACATTCCAAGTTGCCGCCAACAAGGGCTACCGCATCACCAGCGATGCTGAGTGGCTTTCCGTGGACAAGCCCGAGGGCATCGGGCTCGTGGACGTGGCAGTGGCTTGCCAAGAAAACAACTCGGGCGCGGAGCGCTCGGCGAGCCTTTACGTCACCGCCGAGGGCGGTCTTAAAGACACGGTGCTCGTAAGCCAAAACCTTTTCGACCCAAACGAAGAACTTAAACATCGCACGTTCTATTCCGAAGACTTCTCGTGGACGGAGCCTATAGCTGCCGCCAATGGCCTGAAAGATCCCGTGGGCGATCCCGACAATGGTTACACGCGCATGGAGGTTACCAAGCCCGCCGTTGCCGACGCATGGGCCGCTTGCGGCCTGACCGATTGGTACAAGACAGTCATAAACCCAAATGGCGCCAACAAGATCAACATCCAGAACGGCTATCTCTGCTTCAACTCCAACGCCACTTTCAACACGGGTGTCATTCTGCCAGCCTTTACAGGCATCTCCGATGACGAGACGGCAGACGCCACGCTCACCTTCCAAGCCGTGCCAAACATTGGCTCGAAAGGCGCCGACAACGTGCCGCTCGTAGTGGAAATCGTGTCAGGCTCGGGCTCCCTCTCTGAAACCTCTGACTTGCAGTCGGTCACGGTAGACATTACCAATGAAACCACATGGGCGACGCAGACGCTCAGCCTTTATGGAATAGACTCGACCACGCGCATCGCCATCCACACCGCCGCGCCGGCAGGACAGAAATATTGCCGCTGGTACTTGGACAATATCTTGGTGAAAGAGTAGCCTTCGTAAGCCTTTTCGTTTTTCCCTATTTCAGAACAAGAAACCATTAATAAATAATGAATCTAAATCAACATTCTCCCCGTCTTGCGGTTCTCTCCTTGCTGATGGGCAGTTCATTAGTTCTTTGGGCTGGTACGCCAGTCAAGATTACCGGCAGCGTGAAAGACACTAATGGCGAACCCCTCGTGGGTGCCACGGTAGCTGTGCCAGGCTCATCCACGGGCGCCGTGACCGACATTGATGGCAAGTTCACGCTGACCGCCGACCCCGACCGCGAGCTCACCGTGAGCTATGTGGGCTACACCTCGCAGAAAGTGAAGCCGGGCAAGAACCTCGTGCTCAACATAGTGCTCAGCACCGACCAGCAGACCTTGAAGGACGTCGTGGTGGTGGGCTACGGCACGCTGGACAAGAAGCGCGTCACCTCTTCCATAACATCCATCAAGGGCTCTGAGCTCGTCAATGGTCTTGGAGGCTCCACCATAGCCACCGCCTTGCAAGGCAAGGTGAGCGGCCTCACCATCTCAGGCTCGTCGTCGCCAAACTCATCCAACGGCTACCAACTTCGTGGCGTGGCTTCCGTCAACGCTGGCAAGGGACCCCTCGTGGTCATAGACGGCGTGCCTGGCGGTGACCTCCGGATGATAAACCAGGAAGACGTGCAGAGCATCGACGTGCTGAAAGACGCTTCCGCGGGAGCGATTTATGGCACGCGCGCCGCGGCTGGTGTCATCCTCGTGACCACGAAGCAGGCCAAGGAAGGCAAGGTGCGCGCCACGTGGACCACGGAGCTGTCCACGGAAACCGTGAGGAAGAGCCTCGACATTCTCTCGTCTAAAGACTACATGGCCTACGGCATAGGACAAGACTATGGCTACGACACCGACTGGTATCGCCAGCTCGTGGACGACCGACAGTTATCGCAGCGCCACGTGCTCTCGCTCTCTGGAGGCTCGAAAAACCTTCAGGTATACTCATCGTTGATGTACTCAGACCAAAAAGGTATCGTTATCGGCGACGGCAGGACCGACTATTCTGGCCGCATGAACGCCAAATACAAGATGATGGACGGCAAAGTGGAGTTGATGTTCAAGGCCCAGTATCGCCAGGCCGACCGCGACCGCCGCAACGGCACAAGCACTTTTGAGCAAGTCATCTCGCTCAACCCGACCATCCCAGTGATGGATCCGACCAATTCAAAGAACTACAACACCACCGTGGGCATTGGCGGAACGACCCACAACCCCGTGGCAGACATCGAGCTGAAGGATTACAAGGGCACCGACAAGTGGCTGCAGGCCGATGCCACGCTAAAGGTGAACATCTGGGACGGGTTCGCCGTGCAGGGCACCATGGGCATAGACCATCGCGACTACCAGCTCACGCAATACTATCACCAGAACCACCAGAGCATGGTGGAGTCGAACAAGCGCGGCCAGGGAACCCACACGTTCAACAAGACCGACAACAAGACCTTCGAGGCATACGCCTCGTATCTCCACGACTTCGACCAGCATCGCGTGGACGCCGTGGCAGGCTGGAGCTTCTATGAGACAGGCGGCGAGGCGTTCTCCATGACCAACGCCAACTTCACCGTCGACGGCATAGGCCCTTGGGACATGTCGGCAGGTACAGACCTCAGCGACGGCCTGGCCTCCATGTCGTCGAGCAAGGACCCACGCGAGAGGCTCATGTCGCTCTTCGCGCGTGTCAACTACGACTACGCCGACCGCTACATGGCCATGGCTTCCTTCCGCCGCGAGGGCAGCTCCAAGTTCGGTCCCAACAACCGCTGGGGTAACTTCTGGGCCTTGTCGGCAGGATGGCGCATCTCCAAGGAAGACTTCATGAAATCGTTGCCATGGGTCAACGACCTCAAACTGCGCGTGGGCTATGGCGTTACCGGTAACAACGACTTCGGCTCGGGCTACACCGTGCGCACATACAAGAGCAACGACATGTGGCCTACGAATGGCGTGTGGCAGCCAGGCTACGGATCAGCCAAGAACTACAACCCAGACCTGAAGTGGGAGGAGAAGAAAGAATGGGACTTCGGTCTCGACTTCAGCATCTTGAACAACCGAATCTCGGGTAAGTTCGACTATTACATCCGTCGCGTCGACGACATGCTCTTCGAGGTTCCAGCGCCTACACCTCCAAAGGTCTACACCACCATCATGGACAACGTGGGCTCGCTCACCAACAAGGGGTGGGAGTTTGAGCTGACCGGACAAATCGTGAAGAGCAAGGACTTCAACTATTCCTCAACCATCCGCCTGTCGCACAACACGTCGAAGATAGACAACCTCGGCGACACCAACTCTTACCTCTACGGCGGTGCGTTCCCCAATTCCATGGGCTATGCCACCAAGCTCGTCAACGGCTCCAAGATAGGCCAGTTTTGGCTCTTCAAGTATGCCGGGCTCGATGAGAACGGCAAATGGCTCATCTACGACAAGGACAACAACGTGGTGCCGGCTAAGGATGGCACGAAGCTCAACACCATAGACGCCAACAAGCACTATGTTGGCAATGCCATACCAAAGCTCATCGCCTCGTGGGACCATACATTCTCCTACAAGCAGTTTGACCTTGGCATCTACTTGCGCGCTTGGCTCGACTATGATGTCTTCTCGCAGCCTAACCTCTATTATGGATTGAAAAACTCTACCGACGACAACGTGCTCCGCATAGCCTACACCAACAACAAGGAGATAGACGATACACGCATCCTCACCGACTATTTTCTCTCTGATGGTTCATTCTTGAAGATCGATGCCGTGACATTGGGCTACACGCAGAGCTTGTCTAAGTGGACCAAGTATATACAGCAGGCACGCGTCTACTTCACCGTGCGCGACCTCGCCAGGATTACAAAGTACCAGGGATACAACCCGGAGGTTTCCATCAACGGTCTTGAGCCAGGATTCGAGTACCTGCGCTCCACCTCGTCGCTCTATCCACAGACCATACACTGGACAGTGGGCGTGCAACTCAATTTCTAAGTTTTCGCAAGAAAGCTAAAAGACATAGACGCAAATCAACATGCATTCAATATCATGAATTTAAGAAACATCATAATAGCGGCGGCAGGAACGCTCGCCTTCACAGCGTGCGACCTCGACGAGAAGTTCTATTCGTCGGTCACACCCGACACTTTCTATACGCAGCCTGAGAACACCTACGCCGTGCTCTCACGCCCGTTCACCCACTGGAAATGGTATCTCGGCAATGACCGTTGGTACCTGCAAGAACTCACCACCGACGAGATGGCGTGTCCGGCACAGGGTAAGGACTTCTACAACAACGGAGAATACGTGCGTCTCCACGAGTTCACGTGGACTCCAACCGACCGTTTCATAGTGAACACTTACGAGGGCACCACGGGCGGCATTGCTCGCGCTCTTGAGGCTTACGACGACCTGTCGAAGGTAGACTATGGCAAGCTCGGCATGAGCGAGGCCGACCGCGACGACCAACTCAGCCAGCTCAACGCCATCATAGCGTGGTTCTACATGCGCGGCCTCGATTATTTCGGCGGAATGCCGATATACAATTCGAATAACGCCCCCGTTGTGGGGCGCTCCACCGACAAGGAAACGTTCGAGCACATAGAGAAGCTCCTCAAGGATGCCATACCAAAGCTGAAGCAGAAGAAATCTCTTGGCGCGTCGGAAGACGGATACATCAGTCAGGCGGCTGCGGCAACAATGCTCGCAGAGCTCTATTTCAACGCCGAGAGCTATATCAAGGAAGACCACTATTCCGATTGTGCCAAGCTCTGCCAGGACATCATCAATGGCGTGTACGGCCCTTATCAGCTTGACAGCAAATGGTCAGGCCCATTCTGCTTCGACAACGACAAGAGCCCGGAGGCCATCTGGAACGTGCCTTCGCAGAATGCCAAGCTGGAGTTTAACTGGTATTACCGCTATTTCTACCACACAAACTCTCCAAAGTATTTCAACACCACGTTCCCTGCGTCCATCTACAACGGCTTCGGCCTCTCGCCATCGCGCGAGGATGCCACGACGGCCTACACCGATGCCGACTTCAAGCTTGGAAAGCCATACTCAAAGTTCAACGACAAGGATCTCCGCAAACAGCCATACGTTTATAACGGTGACGGCAAGTACAAGGGAATGTTCCTCGTGGGCGACCAAATCAACCCGACAACGGGCGAGAAGACCCTCGGCAACCGAAGCCACTCAGGACAGCTCATCTCCTTCGTCGACTACGTGAACGCCGACGGCAAGGGGTCGACCATGCTCAATGGCGAGGAAAACTCAATGATTCGCCTGGTCAAGCTCCCAATCCCCGACAACAACGACATCAACAGGCTTTGGGATCCCGATTTCCCTGCCATGAGGCTCACAGAGGTCTATTACATGCTTGCCGAATGCAAATGGCGTGCTGGCGAGGGCTCTGCCGCGGCACAACTCATCAACACCGTGCGCAAGCGCAACTTCACCAATGGCATAGACCCAGATCCCGTGCCCGACAACTTTGACGTTTACCGCCTGGCCGACGAGTGGATGATAGAGTTTCTTGGTGAGGGAAGACGACGTACCGACCTCATTCGCCTCGGACTCTTCACCACGGAGAACTGGTGGACCCACAAGGCCACAAACGACGAGAACAAGAAGCGTTTCCCGATACCTTCGGTCGACATCCAGGCCAACCCGCTATTGGAGCAGAATCCTGGCTATTAAGGAAAAACGCTAAACAAAATAATAAATGTATTTGAGCCAAGGGCGACATTCGTGAAATCCTGCCCTTGGCATTTAGCAACCATTATCTTGCAAAATAACACAGAACAACATGAATAATCTTTTCAAGATCATCAATTTGGTCGCCGTCATGACGTTGCTGTTTTTCGGCACGTCGTGTGGCGAGGAGAAAATTGCCGTGCGCAACATCCCAGACGGACAAAAGCTCACCATAACGCCCAGCAAGGGCATGAACCTCGTGGGCCGCGTCACCGTGGACGGCAATCCACGCCAAGGCGTGGTGGTAAGCGACGGCAACACCGTCACCACCACCGACAAGGACGGCGTGTACCAGATGAAGACGGCGAAGGCGGAGTATGTCTTCGTGTCGATGCCGGAGGATTGCCAGGTGGACCAGACCAAGTCGGTGCCACAGTTTTTCAAGAAAATATCTTTCGGGACCGACAAGGCCATACAGCGCGACTTCGTGCTGAAGTCGAAAAGCGTGGACGACTCTTTCTCTTTGGTGGCATTAGCCGACTTGCAGGTGGGCACCGCCAACGACCTTGAACTCTGCGACCCTCTCATGACAAAGATAGCCGACTACACCAAGACCATAAAGGGCACGGTGCTCGGCATCAGCCTCGGTGACCTCTCGTGGAACAACCCCTCGGTCTACGACGATTACAAGAAGATTGTGAGCAAGCTCAACATGCCTGTCTTCTCAGTGATAGGAAATCACGACCACAACGAGAATACCAAGGGCGACTCGCTCTCCGACCAGGAGTTTCGTGATGCCATGGGGCCGACGTTCTATAGTGCCAACATAGGCAAGTGGCATCTCGTGGTGCTCGACGACGTGCTATACAGCGGAGCCAACGGCCGCAACGACTACACTGGCAAGATTACCGACCGTCAACTCGCATGGTTGCACAAGGACTTGAGCTATGTGCCACAAGACAAGAGTATCCTCGTGGCGTTGCACATACCGACGCAGAGGCGCAATTCCGGCACGGCGCTCTCAAATCGTGAGGCTCTTTATGACCTCATAAAGAACTATCACCGTGCGGTCATTCTCTCAGGCCATACGCACAACAACTTCACCACCGACATTGCGTTGAACATCCGCGAGTACACCCTCGGTGCCGTTATGGGCGCCTACTGGAACACATACGATGGCAAGGGCATCTGCAACGACGGTTCACCACGTGGATTCGGAGTGCTGACATTTAAGGGCGGAGAGCTTGTCGACGAGTACTACAAGGGCGAGGAAGACCCACTCGACTATCAGATAAAGATTTACGCTCCCGAAGATGCCACGTTCCGTTGGGGGCGCAAGCCTGGCCAGATTTCTTCGCCAAGTGCGGCGACGCCATTGAAGGAAGACAAGACCACGGTGCTTGTCAACGTCTTCAACTGGCACACCGATTGGACAGTCACCATTTCGGAAGATGGTGCCACACCGGTTGACTTGAAGAACAACGTGAAATGCTATGACCCCGACGCGGTGCGCATGCTGCAATATGAGAACTCTTGGGAGAAGCGCCCTACGGCAGAACCAGAGGGCAACAACGACCATATGTTCCTCTACACTCCAAAGTCGCAGTCGTGGAAGTCGTTGACTGTCAAGGCCGACGACCCATGGGGCAACCACTACAGCGCGACGCTCAAGGCAAAGTAGATGTTCAGGATTGGTCTTTGGCATGGTTGCCATGTCAATCAAGACTCTATCGTCAGCTCTGCGAAGAAGCACCCCATGTGGGTGCTTTTTTTATGCCCTGTGTCGCACACTAAAGTCATGCGCAAAATAATCTGCCAAAATTGCAGCGGTTACGAAAAAAATATGTAATTTTGTCACCCAATGAATACGTCTGAACTGCAAAGAATAAAGCAACGCTACAACATCGTGGGCAACTGCGATGATCTGAACCATGCGCTCGATGTAGCGCTGCAAGTGGCTCCGACCGACCTCAGCGTGCTTATCGTAGGTGAGAGTGGAGTGGGAAAGGAAATCATTCCACGCGTCATCCACGACAACTCTCCGCGTCGGCGTGAGAAATACTTCGCCATCAACTGCGGCGCCATTCCTGAGGGAACTATCGACAGCGAGCTCTTCGGCCATGAGAAAGGTGCCTACACGGGTGCCGTGGGCGAGGGTGATGGCTATTTTGGCGTGGCAAACAAAGGCACCATCTTCCTCGACGAGGTGGGCGAGTTGCCAATGGCTACGCAGGCAAGGTTGCTCCGAGTGCTTGAGACTGGTGAATACATTCGCGTGGGAGGCCAAGAGATAAGGAAGACCGACGTGCGCATAGTGGCGGCCACAAACGTCAACATGCGCAAGGCGATATCGGAAGGCCGCTTCCGTGAGGATTTGTATTATAGGCTCAACACCATTCCCATTAACTTGCCGCCTCTTCGCGATCGAGGCAACGACATCTTGCTGCTCTTCCGTCTTTTCGCCATGCAGATGGCAGACAAGTACAGGTTGCCAAAGGTGACGCTTACCGATGACGCCAAGCAGTTGCTGCTCCATTATAAGTGGCCGGGAAACGTGCGCCAGTTGAAAAACATCACCGAGCAGATGTCGGTGCTATCAGAGAAAAGGGAAATCAATGCCCAAGACTTGAAGCGTTTCATTCCGGATGACCCCGACTCAACGGAGCTTTCCACTATAAGCAAGCCAGGGCAGCATTCCTATGAAAGTGAGCGCGAGATACTCTACAAGATTCTTTATGAGCTTCGTGGCAATATCTCTGACCTCCGCCGTGATCTCACGAGCATGCGCAAGCAGATTGATGAGGAACGCGAGTTGAGGCAAGCTGGAATAGGGCAAGCCATGATTGAGGGTGGAACGCGTATTCCTGCCATTGTGGGCGGCAATGCTTTCAGCGAGAGCAGGTCGTTCAGGCAACCATCGCCACAAGATGCCGATGCAGAGGAAATAAAGCCTGAAGAACCGGAATGCCTGAACCTGAACGACTTGGGCAGGCAGATGCTTGAAAAAGCCTTGGAGAAGAATGGTGGTAACAGGAAAAAAGCGGCGCAAGAGCTTGGCATCTCCGACCGCACGCTGTATAGAAGAATTAAGCAATATGGTCTCGATAGTAAAGGATAGATTTCACCGTTTGTTTACCATGCGTGCCTTTGGCGGCAAGGGCGTGGCAGGGGTGGTATGCCTCATATTGGTATCGCTCGTTTTTGTGGCCTGTAGCGTGAACTATGGGTTTAATGGCGCGAGTATAGACTATACGAAGACCAAGACAATTCAAATCGCTGATTTCCCTATACGCTCAAGTTACGTTTGGGGGCCAATGGGACCTTTGTTCAACAACGAGCTGAAGGATGTCTTCGCCAACCATACTCGTTTGCAGCAAGTCAAACGCAATGGCGACCTCGTGATAGAGGGTGAGATAACGCAATATTCACAACGAAACAAGTCGGTGTCGAGTGAAGGCTATTCTGCGCAGACGGAACTTTCAATGACCGTGAACGTTCGTTTCACGAACAACAAGAACCACAAGGAAGACTTTGAGAGGCAGTTTACCTCGTCGAAGACCTATGAGACCACGCAAAGCCTGGCAAGCGTGCAGGAGGAACTCGTCACCCAGATGGTGAAAGATCTCACAGACCAAATTTTCAATGCGACCGTTGCCAACTGGTAATCATTTCCCTGAACGACAAACATGGACATAGCCAACCTCATACGACATCCGGAACTTCTCGACCGCGACACTCTTTACGAGCTTCGTGGCTTGTTGGCGTTGTATCCTTACTATCAGTCGGCTCGCTTGTTGTTGCTTCAAAACCTCTTCCTCTTGCACGACCCCATGTTCAATGAGGAATTGCGACAGGCCGCACTCTATATAACGGACAGGAAGGTGATATTCGACCTTGTGGAGGCCGCGCATTACCAGATGCCCAAGCCTCAGGTGGCACGCAATGTGGAGACAGGGCAAAACGAGAAGAAAGAGGATCGGACAATATCCCTTATCGACGACTTCCTTGGCTCCATTCCGGAGGAAGAACGCCCCGACAAGAAGAAAAAGAAGCGTAAGCCAACGCCTGCCGATGCAGCCATTGACTATGTGTCGTATTTGCTCGAGACGGAGAGCGAGGAAGAGGCCGAAGAGGAAAAGACTGCTCCGCAAATGAAGGGGCAGAGTCTTATCGACGATTTCATAAACAACGACAAAGGTAAAATAAAACTCAAAGAGGAACCAGAGTATAAACCAGCTATTGAGGATAGCGTATCCGATAGTGAAAAAGGCGACAATGAGAGCTATTTTACGGAGACATTGGCCAAAATTTATATCAAGCAAGGGCGATATGAGAAGGCATTGGAAATTATTCAACGATTAAATTTGAATTATCCGAAAAAAAATGCTTACTTTGCAGACCAAATGCGTTTCCTGGAGAAACTCATACTCAACGACAAGAATAAAAGCACTGAAATAAGTAAAGAAAAATAAATAAAAATAATCAAGAAAATGTACACATTATTCATCGTACTCATCGTGTTGGCCTCGCTGCTAATGATTTTCATCGTGCTCATTCAAGAGTCTAAGGGCGGTGGCTTGGCAAGCAACTTCTCTTCAACCAACTCTATCATGGGCGTGCGCAAGACCACCAACTTCGTGGAGAAGGCTACGTGGGGCCTCGCTGGCGCAATGGTCGTTTTCAGCATCGTGTGCGCTTACACGGCTCCTAAGGCTGTAACAGAGGAGAGCGTGCTTGAGAATGCTGCCGCTCAACAACAGAGCACCAATGCCGCTAACACCCAAGGCTTCGGTGCGGCACAGGCTCCTGCACAGGGTGCTCAGGCTCCTGCCGCGCAAGGCTCACAGGCTCCTGCACAAGGTGCTCCTGCTACTCCAGCAAAGTAAAAATCCAATTACCTATAAAGAAAGGTGTGTCAATATTTATTGGCACACCTTTCTTTTGGTATATAGCTTACTGCTTTTTGCAATATTGCTTGTGGCATGGAAAAAGGATGCGCGCTTGGCATCCTTATTATTTGATTACACGAAGGATGTCACAATCCAACCTTCAAGCCTCTTTGCTTGATTTTGAACGTGTAAAACGCGTCACCGTTTTCCACGTCAATCTCCATGAAACGGTTGCTGTCGGAGGCCGTGGGCGAAACGGTAATCGTCAGTCTGTTTCCTTCGCTTTCCACAGTCATCCAATTTGATTGCATAGACTCAATATTGCCCTTTTTCGTATTTTCATTCCTTGTGAAATGATTCTCGCTGTCTGCGCCCGTCTCGGTGATGCTGTTTAGCCACATCGAATTGTAATTTACGCACCAGAAAGTAAGCGTGTTGCCAGATGGCGACACGTTTATGTAGCCATCCTTCGATGTCTTCACTTCCGTTTTCCATTTCATTGGATCCCAATCGCCGTCATCCTTGCTGCACGATGCAAAGAGAAGCGGCAGGGCCAGCAACATTACCAAGATTGCTTTCTTTTTCATTGCTTTTTTGTTTAATGCTCATTGTCTAAATGCGTATACGCCTTGAACCTTGCATCAGAGACAAAGAAAGTTTTTGATGGTCGTTGCCTTGTTGTTCGCTCACTTCTCGTATTCCATGTGCACCATCACGGGGTAGTGGTCGGATGGTGCGCGGCGGTCGCGCTCCTCGAATTCTATTTCGGAAGGCGCGTCATTGCCTTTTTCCGGCTTTGTCACCTTGGGAGTCCAGTAGGCGTTGGTGAGGATGCCGTAGCGGTCCACGGCGAATTTTGGCGACACGAACACGTGGTCAATGCGCGAGGGTGACCAGAAACTGGTGTTGAACGAGTTGAACGTGCCGTTCTCGGCAAAGCGCAGGCGCGCGGCGGTGTAGCTGTCCTTGAGGATGCCGGAGTCGGTGAATATCTTGAAAATCTCGTTGTTTTGGTCAACGTTGAAGTCGCCCGTCACTACGACTGGCGCACCTTTTGCTATCTCGCGAATCTTCTTCACTATGAGCTTGGCGGCCTCGCGTCGCGCCACGATTCCCACGTGATCCATGTGCAGGTTGAAATGGAAGAAGCGGAAGCCAGTGTTCTTTTGCTCGAACTTGCCCCACGTGCATATTCTTATGCACGCGGCGTCCCATCCCAGCTTGGGCTTGTCGGGAGTCTCGTTGAGCCAGAAGTTGCCATGGTCGAGCAGCGCGAGGTGGTCTTTCTTATAGAACAGGGCGGAATATTCTCCAGCCTCCTTGCCATCGTCGCGCCCCACGCCGATGAAGTCGTAGTTGTCGAGTCCGGCCCTGAGGTCACGCAGTTGGCCGATGAGCACCTCTTGGGTTCCGAACACGTCGGGTGCTTCGAAGTTGATCATGTCGCAAATCACCTTGCAACGTGTCGCCCACACGTTGCCGTTCTTCTCGTCGTCGCTGTTGCGGTAT
>ERZ808266.257-NODE-257-length-20112-cov-7.289375_pt1 | contig 20112 bp, 18 predicted proteins | sample MGYA00521278_ERZ808266 | MGnify/ENA primary metagenome ERZ808266 (study PRJEB31516, sample SAMN03275591) | gut metagenome | biome: mammalia-associated habitat; material: feces | host: Papio cynocephalus | place: Kenya | collected 2012-08-02 ... | reverse complement strand
TCTCCAATATCTTTGCGATACTGGGCTTGCGTGCGCTCTTCTTCCTCTTGGCAGCCGTAGCCGACAAATTCCGTTATCTGAAGGTGGGTGTCAGCGTGTTGCTCGTCTTCATCGGTGCCAAGATGCTCATCCATGAGTATGTGGAGATTGGGGCGGTCAGCTCGCTCGTCTTCATCCTCTTGGTATTGGTAGTAAGCATCGCTGCCTCCATCTTGATTCCTGAACGCAACGTAGAGAAGAAATGATGTTTGATTTTTCAATGTTCATGCAATCGCCCATGGATTGGGGATTGTTGTTTTTGTCGGCCATGCTGATAGGCATGTCGAAGACAGGAATCCAAGGCATTAGCCTGCTGGCTGTACCTCTCATGGCCATGACCTTTGGTGCCAAGGCGTCCACAGGTTTGATATTGCCGATTCTATGCTGTGCGGACCTGATGGCGGTGCTATACTACCGAAGGATAGCTGACTGGAAGTATGTACTCAAGCCTTTGCCAGCCGCTCTCGTGGGATTCGCCCTGGCCATATGGGTGGATAGACTGGTGCCTGCCTCACAGTTTAAGCATTTGATGGGTGTCTGCCTGCTCTTGGTTTTGCTGGTGATGTTCTGGAATGACTGGAAAGGCAAGGAGAACAGTCTGTCCTCGGCATGGTGGTATGGTCCACTTTTCGGGTTGTTGGGTGGTTTCACCACCATGATAGGCAATGCTGCCGGTCCTGTGATGGCCATCTACCTGTTGTCGCTGAAGATGCCGAAGTATAGTTTCGTGGGGACCAACGCCTGGTTCTTCCTCGTCATCAATTACCTGAAAATTCCGCTGCAGGTATTTGCCTGGCACAACATTTCGGCAACATCCTTGGCACTTGATGCCTGCACCATTCCGTTTGTACTCATCGGGGCTGTCATCGGCATCGGCTTGGTGAAGAAATTGCCCGAGAAGGGATTTCGGTTCTTTACCACGGCTGTGACCTGTTTATCGGTCATCATGTTGTTGGTTTAATCAATTGTAACACATAAAGAATATTCAAGATGGAAAAAGAAATGAAACTCAACAATGGGGTGATGATTCCTACTCCTGGCTTTGGAACGTTCCTCACTCCCGATGGTGCCACCTGTGTGGAAGCCGTCAAATGTGCCATCTCTACGGGCTATACCCACATTGACACGGCTGCCGTCTATGGCAACGAGAAGAGTGTGGGAGAGGGTATCAAGCTGAGTGGCATCAGTCGTGACAAGCTTTTCGTTACCAGCAAGGTTTGGAACACGGAACGTGGTTATGACAAGACCTTGAGGGCATTCGACAAAACATTGTCTGACCTGGGCTTGGAGTATCTCGACCTATATCTGATTCACTGGCCAGCAAACGAATTGCAGTTTGGCAAGGATGCCACACGTTTGAACGTGGAGACCTGGAAGGCTATGGAGCGTCTGCACGATGAGGGATTGATTCGCAGCATCGGTCTTTCCAACTTCATGCAGCATCATGCGGAACCAGTGATGGCAAAGGCCAACATTTGTCCTATGGTGGACCAGATTGAGTATCATCCGGGCTTTACTCAGCCAGAATGTGTGGAGTTCTGCAAGAAGAACGGCATCTTGGTGGAAGCATGGAGCCCACTGGGACGAGGAAATGTGTTGGAGAATCCGCTGCTCATGGAGATAGCAAAGAACCATGGCAAGAGTGTGGCACAGGTAGTGATTCGATGGGTGATGCAGACTGGTGTGTTGCCGCTGGTCAAGTCAGTGACTCCTACAAGAATCAAGGAGAACTACGAGGTGTTTGACTTCGAGCTATCAGAGAAGGAGATGTTTGAGATAGCATCACTGAAGACCGAGAGAATCGGTGCAGACCCAGACACTTGTGATTTCTAGGAAATCAAGGCATTCTTGAAAAATAATTTGGGTTGCGCAAAAAGATTGCATACCTTATATGTAATTTTGCAGCCAAATTAGTTAAAAGTAAGGAAAAGCATGGGTATATCAAATATTTGGTGTACCTTTGTAGAAGTTTAGCTGCACTCGGCAATTTGAAAACAAATTTTCATTGCACTCGTTTGCGCTAACTTTGCAAAAATAGAAAGAAAATTCAAAAAATGAAGACTATGTCGAATCAAATTATGAACATATCATCCCTATCACGGTTCCAAGGCTCACGACGCTTTGGCAAGATAAGTCATGCTCATAGTTTTAGCATACATAGCAGTATGGGATTTTTCCAGCGACATCGTCTTCACGTTGACCGGTGCTTGGCTTCATAACCAGGTACAGGGTTGATTGAGACATCAGTTATAGACAGGAATAGAAGTTGGAGAGTCCCACAGCGTACTTTCCAACTTTTTTTGTGCCATTTGGCCAGCATCCCTGTATATGACGCATCGCTCCTGGCATAGGCACAGTTTCAAACAACAACTTAATGAATTTTCAAATTATGCCAGCAAACAAGAATGCTTTAATCAGATACAAGACCATCGACAGATGCCTGAGGAACAGGTACAGGAGATGGACAATCGATGACTTGGTAGATGCCTGTTCGGACGCTCTTTATGACATGGAGGGCATCACCAAGGGCATCTCGAAGAGAACCGTACAAGGTGACATCCAAATCATGAGGTCGGACAAATTGGGCTACAATGCGCCGATTGAAACCTATGGGAATGGATACTATAGGTATTCAGACCCTGACTATTCCATCTCGGACACACCGCTAACAGATGATGACTATCTTCTGGTGGTGAGAACCATCAAGTTGATTGGTAAGTATAATGAGAAGGGGGAATTATCGGAATTGAACGAGGCCTTGACAAAGGTGAAGGACAAGTTGAACATGATGCTAAGATGTGGATAAAAGAATGTGCTCCAGGACGGACTTGAACCGCCGACCGCTTGGGTATAAGCCGAGTGCTCTAACCTACTGAGCTACTGGAGCGGATTCTTATTTATCGGGCTTGTACTCATAACATCTTTAACAAAAGCGATTTCTGTTTGTATTCAAGGTATACTGATTATTGACAGAAATCGCTTTTGTCTTGTACTCCCAGCAGGACTCGAACCTGCGACCTTCTCGTTCGTAGCGAGACGCTCTAATTCCAACTGAGCTATGGGAGCATATTTTTGCGGAAGCAGGAGGATTCGAACCTCCGAGCCACAGTCTGTGACCAACACCTTAGCAGGGTGCCGCTTTCAGCCACTCAGCCATGCTTCCTTCATTTTAGGGAGACCGATGGGATTCGAACCCACGACCACCAGAGCCACAATCTGGCACTCTACCATCTGAGCTACGGACTCCATGTCATTGGTGGAACCTTGTGGAGTCGAACCACATTGTCTGGATTTTCAGTCCAGCGCATACACCAAGTCTGCCAAAGTTCCAAGTTGCGGAAGCAGAAGGATTCGAACCTACGGATCCTTTCGGACCAACGGTTTTCAAGACCGCCGCTTTAGACCACTCAGCCATACTTCCTATTTTCGACTGCAAAGGTACTATCGCTGGATGCAGCCTTTTTGCGCAACCAAAAATAATTTGATTTTTCTTTCAAAAAAGGCTGTTTTTCGCTGTTTTTTTCGTAATATTGCACCTTGAATCAAATATAACTCGATAGAAGTATGAAACGAATTATCATAACTTTGCTTGCTCTTCATGCCATGGTTGGAGTCATGGCACAGAATCCAATGCACTTTTATCCAGAAGAAAACTCCAATGGCATCAACGTTGATACTCACCTGGTCATTCAATTCGATCAGAATATCGAGGCTGGAAACAAGGGCAAAATAACTGTCTATGACAAAACAACCAAGAAGGTTGTTGATTGCATAGACATGAGCATACCTGCAGAACCAACAGAGGGACAACCTAAAAATCCGAAGGCTATTTATACGCCAGTGCCCTATATATATCAAATGGCGAACATCACCAACCGCAATACTCGCCCTGGCACGCCATCTGGTGCCGCCAAGGAGGACAAGCGTCGTTATCAGAAGACCATTATTGGCGGATTCTCCGATGCCTTCCACTTCTATCCCATCATCTGTCATGGCAACAAGGCAACCATCTACCTTCATAACAATGTGCTTGACTATGGACATGAATATGAGGTTAGGATAGGAAGGGGTACCATCGGCGGATGGGATGGAAAGAAAGCATGGAACTTTCGCACAAAAACAAACAAACCATCGGCTAATACGAAAAGGATAATCGTGGCGGCAGATGGAAGCGGAGATTTTTGCACTTTGCAAGGTGCCATGGATTGGATACCAGATTCTCTTTCTTCGGAGAATGATAGAAAAATCGTGTATCTCAAGAATGGCGATTACGAGGAGCTTGTATATTTCCGCAACAAGCGATTCGTCACCATCGAGGGTGAGTCAAGGGATGGGGTAGTGGTACATTATCCCAACAATGAGGTATTCAATCCACACCCTGTTGACATCAAGACCAATGAGATGAAAGGTACATTCCCATCTCGTCGTGCAGCTGTAGCAGCCGATAATTGCTCTGACATGGTATTCAGAAATCTTACGTTCAAGACGGATTGCAAGGGACAGGCGGAGGGATTCCTGCTAAACGGTGAGCGAAATTTCGCAGAAAACATACATGTCATTGGCGATGGGGATGCCCTACAAGTAAATGGTTCAACATACTGGCTCAACTGCCTCATAGATGGAGGAGGGGACACCATACTGGGAAGAGGTCCTTCTTACTTCAATCATTGCACAATCACAAGTTATGGAGCCTTCATGTGGATTCGTAACACCAAGGAAAACCATGGCAATGTCTTTAATGCCTGCACTTTCAAGGGATTGAGTGATTATGCCGTAATCGCACGTCTTCCAGACAACAAGGGAAAGAACTATCCCGATGCAGAGTGTGTGCTTTTGAATTGTACGCTCGATAGAGTGCCTTCCGAAGGGTTCGGACCTATTGATGATACTGCATCATCCGCCAAGCTCTATGAATTCAATAGCCATGACCAGAATGGTAATACCATTGATGTAAGCGAGAGAAACAAAGTTGTCCGCCAGCTGGATGCCGTCAAGGACGCAGAGCTGATAGGAAAATACTCAGATGCAAGTTGGGTGTTGAAATAAAATGAGGAGGAATAGCCTATGTCACAAAAGAAAATATATAGATGCCAGAAATGTGGGTACGAGACCGATGTATATGAGGGACGAGGATTCATGGGACAGCAAATTGTGAACATGTCATGCACAGACTGCAAGAGAATCGTTCCGCTTGTGGTAGGTGGTGTCATAGGGGATGCGGCTCCGAGCTTCAATTCCATCGTGGGCAGACTCTGTCTGAGATGTGGTTCTGACAAAATCAAGAAGTGGGACTTGCAGACCTGCCCTAAATGTGGAGGTAAGATGCAGCCTACTGGAAAACAAGAATTTTGGACATAAAATCTTTGCAATACTCTATTTTTAATTTCATAAATGGCACAAAATATGCTATTCTTGCAAATAAAACCAAAATATTTCTGATTTAGTTGATGAGAATTAAAATCTTTTATTATCTTTGCAACAAAAATGTGGACTTATGTTGCAAGAGATAAAGATTAAAAACTTCAAGTCTTTTAGAGACGAGGTAGAACTAAGTTTCGAGGCTTATAATAATGACGCTAGCAATAGTGTCGTTACCATGCCTGATGGGGTAAAGTTGTTGCGCTTTGCCGTAATACTTGGCCCAAATGCGAGCGGTAAGTCAAACTTGCTGGAAGCAATCGAGTTCTTGCGCCAATTCTGGAATGAACTTCCACTAAAGAACGATGCGGGAACTGAGGTTCAGCCATTCCTCATGCAGCCAGACGCTCTTAGTCACAATACGGAATTTGACGTAAAAATGTATGTGGATGGCCTCCGATATTGGTACCAACTTGAGGTAAATCCGGAAAAGGTGGTCAGTGAAAACTTATCTGTTTATCTATCAAACCGCCCAACTAAGATATTCTCAAGAGGTGATGTCAATGGCATTTCTAAAATCACATTCAACCCTGCTGTGGTGAAATTGACACCAGCGGAAATCGATGTGATGTCAATTAGCTGTCTTCGTAACATGTCCCTTCTTGCAGTACTTAAAAAGGTGAATGTAGAGGTTGCCTATGTAGATAACTTACGCAAATGGATTGATTCAAAGATGATGCCATTGCAGCGAGGCACTGAAACTTCTATCTCTCAATCCGTCAAAAGTATGCTGTCTGACAATGAGGCGTTCAAGGAATATCTTATGCAATTTGCAAAGGAGGCAGACTTTAACATTTCAGACATCAAGGTCAAGAAGATGGCTGCACTCTTCGGTCATACGGTAGAAACAAATCGTGGCATGGAATATTATGTTCTCCCTGAAGCTTGCCAAAGTGCCGGCACTACACGCATGGTTGAACTGGAATCGGTGATTTACAGTCTGCTTCAGCGCCAAGGGTTGCTTTGCGTGGATGAGATAGAGGCATCCATGCATCCAAACTTGATGGAGTTCATACTCACCAAGTTCATCAATAGCACAGAAAATTGCTCACAACTTCTCGTGACCACCCATTATGATCCTATATTGAAGGACATTGACGATATTTTCGGAAAAGACTCCGTATGGTTTACAGAGAAGGAGAAGGATGGAAATAGCTCTCTTTATTCCTTGATAGACTTCAAGGGTTTGAACAAACTCTCTTCTATTCATCGTGCTTATATGAACGGACAATTTGGTGCCTTGCCAAATGTTATAATGTAGGGGAGGATAGGATATGGCTAGAAAAATCAAGGAAAGAAAGCTGAAGAATCCAAGTATCACTATTATTGGAGAGGGACTTACAGAACGTTGCTATTTTAAGCACCTCAAATCTCTCAAAGGCTATAGATACACTTGTAAACCGCGTAACTTTTCGCAACAGTCAGTCAATGATTTACAAAAACAGATAGATAAAGTCTTGGAAGATGATGGTGTGGCTGTATGTGTCTTCGATGCGGATGTGGCTCGTGCCAAACCCGCAGAAAGAAAGAAGTTGGAAGCAATGCAAAAGAAATATGCTTGCAATGAGCAAGTCATTCTTTGTGACAGTATGCCATCCATCGAGTTTTGGTTCCTAATCCATTACCTCAATACGAATAAGTACTTTGCCTCTTCCGCAGATGTCATCAAGGTCTTACGCCGATTCTTACCAGACTTTAGCAAGCATGAGACTTATCTTTCAAAGGAGAAATGGGTCTTAGAAATGATTGCCGATGGTAAACAAGAAATCGCAATAGATAGAGCCAAAGGTTTTGGAATGGCAGGGGAATCATATAGCAACATTTATAAAGCTTTTGAAAAATTCTCGGAATTATAACAATTTTAGCTAATGAATGCTACTTTGAAAGACTATACGGAATTGTGGCAGCTTCAGGATTCCATAACCACAGCTGTCAATGCTTGTGGCTATGGAGTCTGGGATTTACGGCCATCTAATGGTGGTTTTCGCCTGGAGCTAAGCGCTCACATTGGCGAAATGGACATCAGCAACCTTTGCTGCCAGCTGCCATTGATGGCTGACTATGAAGGAGAAGGCAGAAACGGCTCCTTATTCCGGCTGTCCATTTTATAGCAATTATTAAGTTTTTGGGACATTTTTGGAATTTAATCGCCACTGTTGGAATTAAGTATAAATGTGAAATTAATACGTTGATTACAATGAAAAAGTGTACATTCAATATAGAGGCGTTTTTAGGAGTGCCTTTTGATTACGAAAATTGGTATGAAAGTATCATGATAGAATTAACAGATGAGCAGTTTGATCGCTATTGTGACGCCTTGCGTCAATGGGAAGCCACCGATGAATGGAATAACTGGAACGATGAAAATGGTCATGATTACTTTATCAAGAGAGATCTGCCAGATATTTGGTTGTTACTTAAGGAAAAAATAGCTCTATTAGCACCGACAATTTGGCATGAGCGTATTACTGATTACTTGGATCAAATTAACGTTTATACTGCTGATGAAATATATGAAAGAATTAGGGATATTTAATGCGTCTTCAATATACATCGTTGTATTAATATAGCGTTACTTTTGTGCCTATACATTATACATATATCGGCATCAGCTTAGTGAAGAGATTGCCCGAAAAGGGCTTTCGGTACTTTACCACGGCTGTGACCTGTATCTCGGTTATCATGTTATTAGTTTAATTGGAATGAAAATCACAAAATAAATAAGATACTTAAATTATGGCAACAGAATATAGAAGCATGTTGAGATTGAAAGGCATTACTGTCATCATTGTATCATTTGTAATTTCCCTGTTCATGATGTTCTTCCTATCATCATGTCAACCTAAGGTAGGTAAAATCCAAGACAAGACATACTATGATATGCTTAACAGCAATAATGATTTTGCATGGAATTTATATCGAGAAGCATCCGAATCTTCGTCTTTTATCGTTTCGCCAGTCAGCGTGACTTACCTGCTGAGCTTGACCTTGAATGGCACAGAAGGCAATACTTATGAAGAAATCAAAAAAACTTTGGGGTGGGAGGACATGTCTACGTCTGCCATTAATGCTTTCTGCTATCGGTTCATGAATGAAGAGTTGGCAAGAAAAGACTCTGTCCTGAGCATCGCCAACTATTTAGCCTTGAAGAAAGGAATCTCTTTCAACCATTCGTTCGTGAAAAAGGCTCGAAGCATTTATGATGCCCAAGTGGAAAATTTGGATTTTTCAAACCCTGAGAACGCCTCTCATATCAATGATTGGTGCAGAAAGCATACCGATGGAATGATTCCAAATATGATTGATAGAATGGAACCTGCTGCCGTTTCATACTTATTGAATGCCATCAACTTCAATGGCAAATGGGCCAAGCCATTTCTGACACTCAATACGGAGTTAAAGACTTTCTATGGCATCAATTATCATAAGAAGGATATTAACATGATGACGAGTGACGAAGAAGATTTCCCGTATATGGCAGATAGTTTGTTGTCGGCAATAAATCTGTCATACAAAGGTGGAAAGTATAGCATGATTTTCCTCCTTCCGCAGAAGAATCATTCACTTAGAGAAATAAAAGGACACTTGAATCAGCAACGCTTTCTACACATTCTGAGACAAATGAAAACAGAGAAGAATGTTGATATTTGGATACCAAAGTTCACGATTGATAAACAAATTCCTCTCAAGGAAATATTGCCTCGTATGGGAATTACCTCTATGTTTGCTCCTCTATCTGCCAATTTTAAGTTATTAACCGATCAAAGTATATATGTTTCGGATATGCAACAAAAAGCAAGAATTGAAATATCAGAGAATGGGACAAAAGCTGCCGCTGCTACTGAAATGGAATGCGTGACTTTAGGATTGTTTCGTTCCAATAATCGGAAGATATTCCATGCCGTCCACCCGTTTATCTATGTGATAAGGGATAATGAAAATGGTGCATTACTTTTTATTGGTCAATATACAGGTATATAATTTATGTCACAAAAGAAAATATATAGATGCCAGCAATGTGGGTACGAGACCGATGTATATGAGGGACGAGGATTCATGGGGCAGCAAATAGTAAACATGTCATGCCCTGACTGCAAGAGAATCGTTCCGCTTGTGGTAGGTGGTGTCATAGGGGATGCGGCTCCGAGCTTCAATTCCATCGTGGGCAGACTCTGCCTGAGATGTGGGTCTGACAGGATTAGAAAGTGGGACTTACAGACCTGTCCCAAGTGTGGAGGCAAGATGCTGCCTACTGGAGAACATGAATTTTGGATGTAACTCGGCCAACATTTGGGGATTCTTCTGGTATATCGAGAAAAAGATTTGGGGATTCTTCTGAAATGTAGTGTTTATAAAAAGTATTTGACTAACATAAAGAATCCGCTGTTATCTATTCGGGTGACAGCGGATTCTTTCATTTATAGTTCTATACTCTCGCCCTCTTGGGTTATTTCCCAAAAGCCTATATTCTTGGCATCGGTAAACTCCTTCATACGCCATGCACTTTTAAAACCACTAGCTACGAAGTGCATGGGAACAAACAAGCCTACCTTAAATCTCTCGATGAATTGTCGGGCACCGCGAGTGTAGCCATTGCCAATTCTTCCGTCAACTGGGAACAAGGCTAGGTCGAAGGAATCAGTTATCTTCTTGATGTCCTTGAGTTCTCCCAAGTATTGCTTTTCATCTTTCTGAGGATCAATCTCGCCAAACTCCATGCTCCAGATTGTTCCACCCTTATAGTCATCAGTCAGGAATCGGGCATACCAGTTATTGAGGTCACCAGCATGGAAGATACATTTACCAGCTACCTTTACAATCCATGAAACACCACTGTCGTTGCTGCCTGCGGCAAAGACTTCAATTTGCTGGTCTTGCCATCTTCCTCCTTTCACGAGCCAAACATCTGCATCTTCCTGCTGGCATCTATGGCGTTTGAGGATATCCTTGGATAGAATATAAGTGAACCTTGCGGAAGGGTAGTCCTTTCGCCATTGGAAGATGCCCTTGTTGAAGTGATCCTCGTGGAAGTGACTAGCAAACACATAGACGGACTTATTTGTTTGCAGAATCGTTGGCAATATTACGACAGGATCCATCCAATAGTCAAAGACCAGGATACATTTTTCGCATTCCAAAGCGAAGCCACTATGAAAGATATATGTAAGTCTCATTTTCTTATTTACTTAAAGTAGTCATACAAGAATATAGGAAATGCGTTGAGCACCGATACCTTGCATTCATCGGTATTGACATACTTAACCACTTGCGCCTCAAAGATTTTGTATTGGAGAACATCGTCTTTACTTGCTGGCATGACGTTCTCTCCTTTGCAGAGGAAATTGGCTTTGCTTACATTTTGCTCCTTCAGATGGGTCCAATTTTGTTTTGCCATACAAATCTCTTCCTCTGTAGGCTCTCTGTTCTCTGTCAGAATAATGAAGTCAAAACTATCGTACGCCGAAAATTCTGCTGATAACCCCTTGAACTTACTGCAATCTTTGCGGGATATAGTATAACTCCAGTAGTTTGAATCCGGCAACATCTTGGTATATCTGATAGATTCAACCATTGGATAGTCTATGTAGAGTTTGCCATTTTCTGTTTCATTATCAAACAGACTTAACATTTCCCTTACCTGCCTGTTGATTTCATCCAAGGACAAGTTCTTGTTATGGAAGTCATAGTCAAAAAAGAGGTAAACCTCAGAGATGTCTGCCGCTGCGTCTATATTCCTGAGCGGATTGTTTTCTCGATTCTTGAATTTTTCCATAAGCAGGGACACAATGTCTCCATCACCATCATACTCCTCCAAATCCTTGTAAAGCTGATAGATGTTATTGTTATAAGAACAAACTATCTGCTCTTCCTTGTTGGGAAAGTACAATCTCTGTATAGAGCGAAACAAGTCCGGCTCTCTTTTATGGCCTTCAAATACAAATAGAATCATACCTCAAATGCGTTTCCTCTAAACATTTTTTCTATATTATGTCCGAATCTTAGTTCCTTGTCTGTGCATTCGCTCAACGGCTTAATCTTATTGTCCTGCAAAATGAAGTTACAGTCTGGGCGCAATAAGTCATTAGTCATCAAGTAGGTGTTATGCGAGGAAGTGAATGCTTGGCAAGGCAAGGCAAACAGGGTCTTGCAAACCTCGAATGACAACTTGAAGTGGTAGAAGGCATCAAATTCATCTATGAATACGAATGAGGCATCTGTCATCTGTTTGAGCCAATAGTAGAGCAGCTCCAGGTCACGTGTACCTGTAGATGCAATCTTGCTAAACTGAATGCGTCCTAGACCAAATTCACAATATAACTCCTTGTCATTCTCGGCAGGTCTTTGGAAATCAAACTTTTGACTGCTTACACGATATAGAAAATCCTTGAAGTCTTCAGTCAAGCCATTCTTGATGATGAACTCATCGAGGTTGGTTTGAGATGTGATAAGTCCCATGAACTCATTTTTCTCCACGCTACGGAACCACAGCATTGAATTGACGAAGTTCTGTAGGAGAAGCAGATAATGATTCTTGGCAAGGGGATAGGAGGTAAGGAGATAATTCACAATGGAGACACTGTTGGCATTGTTAGCCAAATTAGCCTTGACCGTTGCGTCCATTGGAAATTCTTGAGTGTCAATCTCGAAGTTGGAGAGTCGTTTTTCAAAGACTACCTTACCATTTACCTCCAACTTCTCATCTTCGAGCTTGCCTTCGGGAGATTTGCTATATGCATAAAACAAGATGCAGTTGCCAAACTTGAAAGTATACTCGAAATTCACAGGAAAGTTTAATTTTCCTGTATAAACAAAGTTGTTGTAATAATCAACCTTCTTCCATTTTTGAGAAAGGTGGTTGGTAATGTCGAAGATTGCGAGGGCAAAATTTGACTTGCCGGAGCCATTTGGCCCATACACAATGCCATTCTTGATGATTCCATCCTTTACGGCAAAGGTATTGAACGAGTAGTTACTTGGATGGCCTAAATCCCATTCGATGCGATCTGCGAATCCTCTATAATTGGTAACGGCAAATTTTACTAGCATAATCTTCTATTTTTAAACATAAAATATATTTTAAATAAAGGCTGTGAGGATGGTCTTGAAAATATGAAATCTATCCGCTATTGCCCTAAGACATTGCAAAGATACACAAAAATATCATATACCGTAATTTTTTTACGGATATTTAATACTATAAATTGATATTGTTGCTTTCTGAGGCTACATTGAATCTACCTATAAGTGATTTTAGCATAAAATTCTGAGTAATAGTTTTGATTTCACATATAAATTAATTACTTTTGCAACTAATTAAAAATTTAGCATATGAGTGTAAACTTGAAAGATTATACGGAATTGTGGCAACTTCAGGATTCCATAACCACGGCTGTCAACGCCTGTGGCTATGGAATCTGGGACTTATACCCATCGAACGGAGGCTTCCGACTTGAGCTTAGCTCTCACATCGGCGAAGAGGACATCAGCAACTTTTGCTGCCAGCTGCCATTGATGGCAGACTATGATGGTGAAGGCAAAAACGGTTCCTTGTTCCGACTGTACATTTCATAGCAGTTCTTAAGTATTTTGACCATTTTATACAATAAATCTCTTGTTTTTGCGTATAAATATTACCTTATTTGAACCCCTATTTTTATGTATATAACAGTTATTATGGTAAATTGACTTTACAAAACATATTCCTCTTCAAATAGTAGATCCCTACCTCATTCCTCCCCCTCAGCTAGTTAAAATAGTAAAATTTTGAACAGAAAAGCATATTTGATATGTTTATCTATTGATTTTTTTACTATCTTTGCACCCATTATGAGGAATGTATTGACTACACTGGGTAATGTTCCAGTGTCATCTTCAACCATATTGTCACTATACCCTGGCATAAGGAGCAAGAGCATGAAGATTGCAACACTGGAAAAGACGGGTGAAATCACTCGTCTCAAGCGAAATATGTTCGTGGTAAATCCTGAGGAGACAGGATTGAAACTTTCAATGGGATTGATAGCCAACCATCTGTTGTCGCCGTCCTATGTCTCCATGCAAACGGCGTTGAGACATTATGGACTCATACCGGAGGCTGTATATACCACGCAGTCTATGACGTTCAAGGCGGCTAAGGAATTCCAAACTCCAGTTGGCAACTTCAGCTATCTACACATTTCCAGAGAGGCTTATCCAATCGGTATCACCCAGATAAGGGATGGAAAGGCGGTATATATCATGGCTTCACCGGAAAAGGCTTTGTGTGATTTGATCGCTAACATGCCAGGAGTAAACTTGCGATTTATGAAAGAAGCGAGGGCGTTCCTTGAAGATGACCTAAGGCTTGACATGGAAGAGTTTCTATCCTTCGACAGAACAATTTTGGTAGAATACGCCAAGGTTGGAAAAAAGTCAACATCAATACAAACAATTTTAAAGTTATTGGACAATGAATGATATTTACCAAAGTATGCTGTCCGAGTATGACCTATCAACGGACCAAGCGATAAGGAATGCGACCTTCGAAGTAAACCAACAAGTCATCCTTGCCGGTCTATGCCAAGGAGGATTCTTTGACAAAGCTGCATTCTACGGAGGTACCTGCCTCAGAATCTTTCATGGTTTACAACGTTTCAGCGAGGACATGGATTTTTCGTTGTTGGAAACCAATGATAACTTTGACTTCATCCAGTACTTTCAACCTATTATTGATGAATTTGCAGCCATAGGTCGTCATGTGGAAATAAAGAAGAAGGATAAAAGGAACTTTGGAAAAGTAGAGTCGGCATTCTTGAAAGACAACACGGATGTGTATGATGTCTCTTTTCAAACAGAAAAGTCCATCAAAATCAAGATAGAGGTGGATACAAATCCCCCGCTCCAGTTTTCCACGGAGCAAAAGCTGTTACTTGAGCCACGTTCCTTCATGACACGCTGTTTCACACTGCCAGACTTATTTGCAGGCAAGATGCACGCATTGGTATATCGTGCGTGGAAAAATCGGGTTAAAGGACGTGATTGGTATGATTTCGAATGGTATGTGAGACATAAGGTTCCATTGGACTTTAACCATCTCCAAGAACGTATCAAGGAGTTCAATGGATGTGAAAAAAGTAAGGAGCAGTTCCTGGATGATTTAAGGAACAGACTTGCTTCCGCTGATATCAATCAAGTAAAGGCTGATGTGTTGCCTTTCATCAAGAATCCAAGAGAATTGGAGATTTGGTCAAATGACTATTTCTTGCAACTAGCAAGTTTAGTGAGATTTGAATAGGTATATGATGTATTATATTCTTAGCATGCTCAAGTTTTTTTTAGGCTTGAGCATATTTTTTCTTACCTACGCAGAAAGACTGCATACCCATGTTGTAACTTTGCACTCGAAAACAAATGATAAGGAAAATTGGTGGTCAAGTGAGGCTTACTTCATTAATTAATCGCTGGTGCCATTGAAGCACCAGAACTATGGGTACTTAGTTTCGCAATTACCCCTCTTTCCTTTACTTGAAAATTGTATATGGCTGCGATAGCTCAGTTGGTAGAGCATAGTTTTGTGTAGGAATTACCATCGTCAAGTTGGTCAACTCACACATACTCCTTCAATGAGAGCCTAGTGTCGCAGGTTCGAATCCTGCTCGCAGCCCAAGTTATTAACATAGGTCAAGAGGGACTTACTGCATGACGTAAGATTCCGGTTCTTAATGGTTTGAAGTTCCTCCATTACCTTATTATATAATAGATGATTATGAACGATGAGAAATTATTGAAGGTCGCATTGAGATACAAGGCTTTGTATCTTAACATTGAAAAGGAGGATATTGACATGTCCTCCAAGATGACACCTGCTGTTTACTCACTCCCAGAACGACTGAAAGAAAATGGGTTTTGCTTGAGCGAGGAACTTCTCCATGCTCTCGACAAAGTACCTGTGAGTAAATTAGCTGATATTGTCTCTATCATAGAGGATGTGATGGGAATTGAGCTCAACTGGTCACCACTCGTCAAGGGATGGGACAAACCTACGGGCGAGGGCTTCGCTGACCATTTTGTAACCTGGATTGCCAACATTTTCAAGGGTGAGCTGAATATCAAGGGAACTACCCTGCCTTGTGGTCACTTGATTCCAGAGGGTACATTCCCATTGGAAAGATACAATGGATGCCCTTACTGCGGAACACCGTTCAAGACCACAAGCTATGTGTACAAGGGACAAGGAAGCAAGCTCATGGAACTTCGTTTGTTGAACGGAGAAGATATGGAGGGAATATTTCTTTCGTTACTTACCTCTCCTACTCCTCTAGATTCTACTCAAAAAGATTCACTTACCTTACTCTTGGGCTCCTTTGATATACCAGAAGGTACGGAAATCGGCATGAAGGAAACCCTCATGTTGGTCATCAAGCACTGGGTGGCAACAGACCAAGCTGATAGAGCCATGGACTATTTCAAGACTCCAACGGACATCATGCGATACCTATGGTATGAGAAGACTGGTCTCGTTCAGATTATCAAGCCTTCTGTTCTTGTAGCCAATGCTCGAAGACTGGGTGCTCACATGAACTTTGTCTGTGACAAGTCTTTGACTTACCAAGAGCAGATGAAGCTGCAGCTCATGCTCAAGTATAATCGTAAGACCTGTAAGATGGTGAGCACATGGATGAATGAACTTCCTCTCTCGGCAATCAAAATGGCTGAGGACATGAACTCCAAGCGTGGCATGTGGGTAAGATTCATACGTGCCTTGCGCCTGGCAGAGTACGCCAAGAGAAAGGGATTTGATAAGCTTGCCGATGTCATGGACTTCTTCTATAAACAAAACTACACCACTTGGCAGGGAACCTTAGACCAAGCATCGAACAACGGCCAGGCAGAAAAAGTTTTGGACATGCTCAAGGAAAGACCGGGAGCATTTGCCAGATGCCTCTTTGCCACGATGTTGAGGTTCGGTAGCGAAAAAGCCTTGAAAGCTTTTGGAGAGATAGCAGATGAGCTCCCTGCCAGACTGCTGATATCTCTTGGCAATGCGGCAGAAGGGTACTTTGACATCGATTCCATCAGGTCCATCAAGACCATCACAGGAATCCAGAAGACGATTCCTCACAACAAGCTGCTTGCCTTATACAGTAAGGAAGAGCGAGAGAAGATGGTTGAGGATGTAAATGGGCTTTACAAGGATTCGATGTTCAGACGTTTCAAGGCACAGGATACCGAGAGTAAGACCATCTACATAGCACCAGAGTTGTATGACATACCTATCAGCGTCGGTGACCGTTCGACAACCATACAAGATACAAGTTGCGCCTTGATGGGAACTCGCTTTCCTGTGGAGGGAGATGCAGTCAGGTTGTTCTTGCAATGGGGAAAGGGACTGCATGCCCAGCATCTGGACATGGATTTGAGCTGTCGCATCTCCTATGAGGACAGAATTGAGGAATGTGCCTATTACAACCTTACCTGTACAGGAGCCAAGCATTCAGGTGACATACGCTCTATCCCGGAGATGGTTGGAACAGCCGAGTATATCGAGCTGACACTTTCCGAGCTGGAAGCAGCAGGTGCCAAGTATGCCATCTTTACCTGCAACGCCTATTCATGCGGATTCTTATCCCCGAATCTTGTGGTTGGCTGGATGAACTCCGCCTACATGATGAAAATATCCGAGAAAGATGGTGTGGCTTACGACCCTTCCTGTGTGCAGCACATGGTGAGGGTTACTGACAACAACCTTTCCAAAGGATTGGTGTTTGGAGTACTCGACATCGACAAGCGAGAAATCATTTGGCTTGAAATGCCTATAGCTGGACAGACCTTGCGCTCTGCCAGGAGCGAGGCTATCGAGGCATTACTCATAAAGCTACAAAGGAAACTCAAGATAGGTGAGCTTCTCAACATGAAGACCGAGGCGCAGGACTTGGAAATGGTCGATTCAGCTGATAAAGCTGATGAGAGCTATACCCATGAGTGGGCACTGAATCCTGCGGAGGTTAGCAAATTGTTATATTGACCATACGAAGGAGACCTTGACAAGGCCTCCTTCATTTATTTCTGCATATTTTGAAGATTGATTTAATCTGTGAAGTCTATTTACACACCATACAACTACCTTTGTACTAAAATTAAAACGATACGCATATGAAACTGAAAGAACTTTTGCTTAGTACGGATTTTAACGCGTTGGTACCTTACTTGAAGAAAGAAGGTGACCTTTTCATCAGACAGTATCGAGAGGCATACGACATTCTTTGCCATCTCACTCCTGCTAATGATTCTAAGATCAAGTATCCTAAGATTATTGTCGAGTGGCACACCCCTGATGAAGGCTTTGAAGATGAAGAGCCATATATAAATGTACACAATTGTGAGGGTGATCTTTGGGAATGTAATGTCTCCAAGGAAGTTGTTGTTGCCGATAACTGCAAACTTAACAAGGAGGAGGTTGTCGCAAAGATTCTTTGGAGTTGTACATTCTATGGCTATACCCCACAAACAACCAAAGAGGACTTTGAGAACAGAATAGAGCACAAGATGCATACCCTTTATGGGCTGAGAGCAAGAAGGCTCGAACAGAGACTCTATTTCAACTATTTGCCGGGCAATGCAAAGAGAGAGAGCATATATGTCAAGAAGCTTTCGGGAAGAGACAGTTTTTCCCTAAGTTCTGAGGAATGGGATTATTGCCATAAGAGGATGAAAAAAGCGTCTAGAATCAAAAAGAAGCGAGACCGCCGTTTGAAGAAGAGAATAGATGACCTTGACCATAAAGAGAAGTATGAGTACTTGCGAGTTAAGTTTTTGGGAGGAAAAGGCATTGCTTGGCATGACATGGACTTCATCTATGATGGCTATCATATGTTCCTCACACAGATGGAGACCCATACCTATGGAGAAATGAGCAGGGTGAACTATGTCAAGATGTTAACATCCTATAATGAGCAAGAAACTGAGAAAGAGTTCATCGGCTTGCAGAAATTAGTTGTGGTCTGTAGAGCATCATCCGCTTCATCTCTGACAGGAAAAGAAACAAAGGAAATCAAAGACATTTTCAAGCAACTGGTGGGAAATGCCGAATTAATGTTTGGAACCATAGAGGATGACTCCTTTGGAAGCGAGCTGCATCTTACAATTCTTTCTCAAACTTCAAAGAAACGAACTACTGTCTCAGATTACGATTAATCACCACGGGATATATATAATCCAAAAGAGCGAATGACCGACTCCTTAGTTAGAGACAGCATTCGCTTCTTTTCTTAACTCAGCAAATTGAGAGACATCCTAAAACTCAGCAAGGGCATTTTGAAGATTTATTGAACCTGTGCCATTTTTTTACATACCCCAATTGTACTTTTGTCGATGAAATAATAATTGAAAATAAATACAAATGAATAAATCTACAAAATATGAATGTGCGGCAAATGATGCTAATGCCTTGGGAGCAGTTGTTCCCATGCAACTTGCCGAATATACAGCCAATGCTTTGGCAAAACTGAGCAAAGTTTTGGGTGACGACGTATGTGGATATGTAGCCAATAGGCTTCACATGAACAAGGCTGAATTGTACAAAGCTTTGGCTGCCGAACAAATAGACGGCGTGGCTTTGGCTATGTACAATATTGAAAAGCGTGGACAATCTGTAATTATAGGTGACCAAACAGGAATTGGAAAAGGCAGACAGGCGGCAGCCATGATACGATATGGCTTACTGGCTGGATATCTGCCCGTATTCTTTACAGACCGTTACACGCTGTTTAGCGACATGTACCGTGATTGCAAAGCTCTTGGTATTAAAGATGCACGACCATTAGTGGTTAATTCTGGGGTATCTGTTGTTGACTTTGACCATGTTGTAGAAGAAAAAGAGATAGATTCACCTGATGAAATATGGTCTCCTGTTGATGAAGATGATGAAGATAAGCATGAGTCAGAACGCATGGCTCTCTACCAGGAGCACTATGAAGTAGTATACAAATCACCCAAGAAGACTGTCCTCCAAGAAATATTTCATAAAGGGGATGTACCAATGGATGTCTTTGATTATCTGATGATTACCTATTCACAACTAAAAGATGCAAAACGTGACATGACTAGACTTAATTTTCTAAGATTGTTATGCGAAAAGCACCGAGTTCTATTTGTATTTGACGAGGCTCATAAAAGTAGTAGTGTTAGTGCAGGAAAGATATCCGTTATAACACAGGGTATAAACATGATTCTAGAAGAAACGCCACAAACGCAATGTGTATTTCTCTCAGCAACATTTGCCAAGCGTCCAGAGAGTCTTGTGACATTCATGAGACGCACTGTTCTAAGCGCATTAGCAACAGAAAATACCCTTAAAATAGCTTTACACAACGGTGGTATGCCTATGCAAGAATATGTGTCATCATGCCTGGCTGAAGAAGGCCAAATGATTAGACGTGAACATTCTGACAACGGACTACCATCACCAATATATACTTATCTCGACGATGACATCGCTGTACATGGTGAACAATTCGACAAAGTTATGTTCTTTTTCAGGGAGATAGTGAAATTATCTACAATGGTTGCCTCATTAGTATGCCATGCCCAAAGTGAAGGCTTGCTTTTACTGTTTAATTGTTACCCTACAAGAGCACAGTTATTCTACATAAACAAGGTTCTACTACTTTCTTTGAA
>ERZ808266.256-NODE-256-length-20122-cov-3.389844_pt1 | contig 20122 bp, 10 predicted proteins | sample MGYA00521278_ERZ808266 | MGnify/ENA primary metagenome ERZ808266 (study PRJEB31516, sample SAMN03275591) | gut metagenome | biome: mammalia-associated habitat; material: feces | host: Papio cynocephalus | place: Kenya | collected 2012-08-02 ... | reverse complement strand
AAAGAAACAAAGGAAAGTCCCTTGAACAATTCATTCTTCAATGTGTTGTTGACACTGTGCCATATTTACTTACCAATATGGCTCATTCTATCCACTTGCGACTTCACAACTTCGAGTGTAGAAGCATCAGAAGCGAAGACAGAGTTCAAACCTTGGGCTTCCTGGGCTGGGTCGCACATATAGTCATCGCCTACCTGCCACATCTCATGCTTAGGAACAGCATAGCCACCCCATCCCCAGAAGTTGCAACCGGCAAAGTAACCGCCCGACGCAGCATTGTCAACAATCTGACTGAATACATATTTATAATAGCCATCCCTACCCTTTGTGGTAGCAGATGGAGAAAACGAAAAGCCATCACGAGGATAGCCGAACTCCTCCATCACCAATGGTTTGTGGATGCGTGCACAAACAGCCAAGTGATTGTCTATATACTCCTTGGTGTTCTTGCAAGCCACCCCGAGGTCTTCTACCAAATGGTCAGGACGCGCCCAACTCCAGTTGTATGGCCAGAGATGGATGTTGCAATAGTCGATGTTCTTGTCGGCACAAATGCGCTCGTAGCAATTGATGTCGTTCTCGCAACCCCAACTACCCTCGCTACCGATGCTTATCAAGTGATTCTTGTCAAGCGAACGAATCAACTTGCTAGCCTCAGCCAGCCATTTTTCGAAGGCAGGCAACTGCTCGGTCTTGAAGGCACGAGGTTCGTTACCAATCTGCCAAGACATGATGGCAGGGTCGTCCTTGTACTTCTTCTTCGTATATCTATTGGTTCTCGTAAGTATGAATCTCACATAGTCATAGAATAGCTGATGCGCCTTCTCACATGATGCATATTTCGACACGAAATCCATGAAAGCAGGATAGCCATCCTCGTTAGGGCGAGGAGCCTTCCCCATGCCCGCCTGTTCCAGGTAATAGCCATATCCACCACTCCATTCCCAAGAATTGTTGAGATAGAGCACAGCCACCATCTTACGCTTTCCCATCTCCATCAAGAGATAGTCGAGACCTGCGAGGATGGTATCATTATATACGCCAGGAGCCTCCTGCAAGGTTGGTTCCACTTTGGTCTTCACGCCACGCTTGCCATCACTGCCGACGAGGATGCGCAGGTTGTCGATGCCCATCTCCTTCATCTTGTCAAGTTCCTTGCAAAGACGTTGGCGATTGCCGCCCTGTCCCTCCGAACCAAGGATTGCGCCATACCAGAAATTGGTACCCACATAATAATAAGGTTTACCATCACGCACGAAATGTCCGTCTTTCACCTGCACGAAATCAGACTTTGCCGAAAGATTGCACGTAGCCAAAGCCATCATCAATAAGACAAATATTTTCTTCATTTTTGTTTATAATTAAGTTTCATTTCTGATAAAAATTAAGCTTGAAGTTGAGTCGACAAGCTCATTGCCAACAGTTCTCGGTGCAAAGATACAGAAAAAGGGCAAGAAAGTATGATACTATCTTGCCCTTTATACGTATTAAATTATCTGAAACAATCTTACTACCCAAAAAGTAACCTTTTTATTTAATATTGCACTATCTTCTTACCTTTATATATATAGATGCCTTTGGGCGCATTCTGGGGAATACCGCCCTCGGCAACTTTCATTCCCTGCAAATTATATACTATCTCATTACTGGGAATTTTCTCCTGCGAAACATTCTGAATACCGGTGGAAGATGGAGCGTAATATTTGTTGTAGCCCTCACGACCAGCCTCAGCTCCCTTCTGAATGCCTTCCAAAGCCCCATTCACCTTGATATTTGTACTAGAGCTACTCCAATCCAAGACTGCCTCTTTGCTTCTGTCGAAGAGCGAGAAAGTAGGATAACCTGTATAATTGAGGTCCCAAGCAAAAGGAATCATACCACACTCCATGGCATACTGGGTAGCTTTCTCATACCAGAAAGCTACTGCCTCATCGTGCTTTTTCTGATTCTGCCCCTTGATGCTCTTGACATTGCGATGGTTGGCACCATACTCGCCCATCACCACAGGGATGCCGGCATCGGTGTATTTCTTCATCTTCTGAAAAAGAGTGAGCAAATCCTTCTCATTGGAGGTGGCGTTGCGATTTCCAGCACCCGACAAAGTATGGTCGGTGCCCCAATAATACTGCATCTTTCCCCAGCTCTCGTCCTGCTCCAAACCGCAGAATGTCCAAGGGTCGTAGCTGTGAATCTCCAACATCAATCGCTTCTCAGCCTCATCACTAGGCATCTCGCCAAAGGCATTGTAAGTGTCGTCGATGCTGGTGGCAGGACCTTGCACGATGAGCACACGCTTGGCATTGTTGCCACCCGTGGCACGCACGGTTTTGATAAAGGTCTCCTCGTAAGTCTTCAAAGCCTGAACGTAGGCTGAAGCAGCAAGCCCGGAGGAATGAGCAGGCTCATTCAGTCCGGCGAAAAGCAAACGCTCATCATAATCCTTGAATTCTTCGGCAATCTGTTTCCAGATGACAGCCAACTTGGCTGAATTCTTGCTCACGGTTGCCTCGCTCACGTCCTTGAAGGAATCCTCCAACCATCCGCCGTCCCAGTGGTCGTTGATGATGACATACATATCAGCCTTGATGGCATAATCCACGATTTCCTTGACACGAGCCATCCAGGCTGCGTCTATCTGGGTAGTGGCAGCGTCAGAGATATGTCCCATAACCCAAGAGCAAGGGATGCGGATGCTCTTGAAACCTTGTGCCTTCACCATGTCGATGATGCCCTGTGTGGTCTTGGTGCTCTGCCAAGCTGTCTCGGCGGCTAAGCCACCCTTGTTGGTGTCAAGATTAGTGTTGCTTCCTGCTTCCATAGTATTTCCAAGGTTCCATCCTGGAGCCATATAGTAAGCCAACTGCTGGGCATTCAAGTCCATCGTGGTGATGCGGTTGTCGTCTATCGCGAAGCTGGACAACGACAAAGCAAGCAAAGCTGCGGAGAGTAGAGTTCTTTTCATACGATTACTATTTATTTATATGATTTATGTTTATATACCTTATTATATTTTATAAATAGTGAGAATGCTGTTTTTATTATATTGAGTACTATTTTTTTAGAAAGAAAAGAGAGAGTGCGACACGCATGGAAAGCGCACGCACTCTCATCAATCTATATAACCATAAACTTACAAAACCTTACTGTGGATCGAGTGCCAACTTGTCGATAGTCACCTTGATCTTGGAAGCATCGACAAGGTTCTTTGCCAAGTCGGCGATGTCGATGCAGAACACCTGAGCTCCCTTACAGTTAGACTCTGTCTCCATCTTCACGGTATAAGTACCATCGCCCTTGATGACAGCATCCCACTTGCTGGTTCCGTCGAGGGTTGACCAGTAAGATGGATACCAGTTAGGAGTGGTATATTCCAAACCTGCGTGGTAAGAAGCAGGAGCACCCGACTTCAGATTGCCAGTGATGCCCTTGATGGTGAAAGTGACAGCCATGCTCTTGTCGAAGTCTATCTTGTTGACATCCAGAGGAGCGTTGTTGCTGGTTGCACCGTATGCATTGTAAAGCTCGATGCGGATGCGACCGTTGTTCTCAATGTCACCTACAGCCAACTTGCTGCTGTTGACTCTCACCACATTGCTCATCTTCACTGGGCGAATGCTCAAAGCCATCGAACGCTTGGCGAAACCAGCCTTGGCACCTGCATTGGTGAAGGAGAGACTGTAACCATAGTTGGTGTTGGTGGTATAGATGGAACCTGTCCAATAGTCGCCCATGGTCTGTGCTTCCTTGGTCTCGGCACCCTCACGATAACCTGCTGCTGGGAAGAAGAGTTTGTTGCCTGTCACCTTGCTGGTGAAGAGGCAGCCTTCTACTCCATCCTGCGTTGTCCACTCCTGGGTCGAGTTGGCAAGCAACTCAGCAAAATCAGCGTTGGTAGGCAGCTTGCTGTTATACTTGGCATCCACGTCGAAAGCATCGAGTTCTGCCACGGCAGCTGGATCTACATTCATACCTGTGATGCTCTCTGCTGGATCGTAGTCGGCGAGATAGGTAGAGTTGGTGGTACCCGTAGGGTCACCCCAACCATACTTGCCGCCTTCCTCTGTCTCCTTGGAAGCACCGAGGTTATACTTAGCCCAAAGCACGCCTGTACCCATATCTACCCATTCCATGGTCTGTGTCTGGGTGGTGAATTCTTTCACCTCACCATACTGATAGCCATCGGAAATCTTATAGTAAGGCACATAGTAATAGGTCTGACCAGGGGTTAGTCCCTTTATATCCACAGAGAAGTCCTGAGCGGCAGAAGAGAGAGGGTAGTCGTATCCCTCTTCCTCTATCTTCTCGTCGTTCCAGAACACCTTGAAGCCGCAAGCCACATCTCCCTCGGCACCATTGATGACGGCACCCGTCTGAGATACGGCAGCGTTCAGAGTGGCTGATACAGCGCCGAGGTTAGTAACCTCCTTGCTATCGATGTTCACATCGGTGGTGGTGAACGACTTCACTTCACCATACTTAGTCACCTTGCCCTGAAGGGTTACGAAGGTGGCATAGTAATAGGTCACATTCTTGTTCAAACCGCTCAAGAGCACAGTTACATTGCCATTCTCATCGAGCGTACCAGTCTTCTTGGTACCAGCTGTAAGCACCTGGCTCTCGTTGGTGGAATAAACGATACCCACGGAGTATGAAGAAGACTGCACCGAACTAAGGTCTTTTACGATACCCGAGATGTCGGCAGATACGGCTGTGTGACTTACATCACCAGTAGAAACCTCGGTAAGGAGCTTGCCGGTGGCCACGGTGTAATCGACATCATCGACACATGATGTTGAGAGCAAAGAACCTGCCATCAACAAGATGCTTGCTAAATATTTTGTTTTCATCATGTTATTCTTATTACTTAAGTTTCACTTTTATCTACTCATTACTTAAGTTTCACCTCACCTGCGTCAAACTTTACCTGGAAGGTTACAGAGAGACTCTTTGAGAACGACAAGGCTGATGAAGCAAAGGCATTGTCGCTAGCCCATGGGTTGTAGAAGTAACGACGACCATTGTACTTACCACCGTTGGCATTGTCATCCACGGTACGAGTGATGTCAGCATCGCTGAACTTGATAGACTTACCGTCCACTTTCACATCATTGATGATGATGTCGGCATTAGGGTGATCCTTCAATATCTTATCTACCTGGAGATAGATAATCTTGCCATCGGCTGTGAGTGAACCATTGGCAGTAGCGGTGTAAGTACCTTCCTCGGTGATGTAGATTGGGTCACTGTTCTGAAATGTATAGTTGGTGTTCTCACCGCAGTAGAGCACGGCAGGATACTTCTTCACGGTGTTACCTGCCACGTATGGCTGGAAGTGATAACCCATATACTGAACGGTGTTGCCCTGGTCGTCACGCTCTGCGCTACCCAACCAGAGGTCGCTCAAGCTGTTGCTCTCGCCATCGGTAGCGATGCTCATGATGCGCAAGGTGTTGTCGGAGTTTGCCTTGAAGATAGCCAAGCCATTGGTAGAGAGCTGAACGGTAGGAAGACCATTGGAGAATTTATAAACTCCCTTGTCGCTCAAGGTGTAAGTGCCAGAAACTGTCTTTCCCTCAGGAGTTGTCACACTGTAGGTCTTCTTGCTATGGTTCATGGTGAGGGTCAAGTCGCCCACACCTGCCTTGGTGGTAGAACTTGCATCGTTCTTCTGAGTACCATCGAGATTACACCAGTCGAAAGCGCCATCATCCTCAGCGAGTTTGTAAGTCACTACGTTCTGAGTCTTTGGCTCCACGAAATCTCTCCAGTCGTCCTGCAAGGTAGGAGTAACCTCGCCTGTGCTAACGGTAGGAGTCCAGTTGTTGCGGTAGTCCTCAGAGATGAAATTGTAAACCAACAAGCAAGGACCCTCAGTAGAATTGTCACGAAGGACACCCAACTGCAGGTGGTCCTCAGTCAAGGAGAGCACTTTCATGCTAGACCAGTTGGTAACGAGTGCATCATGGTCAGGGTCGTGAAGCAAGGCTGCATCCGTCATCTTGATGGTGTGATTGTCGGTATCGAGCATAAAGGTACCCTTAGACACCTTATTATTATGTGCATCATATACCTCCACATTGGCGCCATTGTTGAGGTCGAAGTCCATGTAACCCCAGTCGTAAGCACCTGTAGAAGGGAACATCCAGCTACCATTGCCAGCGAAATCGGCTGTCCAGCTCCAAGAATCGCCCGAAATGGTCTCACCATTGGTAACGCTCTCCCAGCAATCGTCTGTACCATAGAAATAGAGAGGACCTACGAAGTAACGGCAAACTGCCTTGGAATCAAGGTCGATGTACCATCTCTTCTTGGAACCTACACCACCCGTGATGTACTTCCAGAGAGGGTCGTTGACGAAATCAGCGCAGAAGTTGTCAACGGTGAAGGTTGTGGAATCGCCATAGACGATGCCACCACGGCTTTCCACACCCATTCGGCAAGCATAAGTGCCGGCGAATGGAATCTTCAAGGTTACCTCAGAACCTTGCACACGACCTTGAGGCTCATCCCAAAGCACCTGATAGCTGCTAGGGAGAAGACTCTTCAGGGTCACAATGTTAGGGTTGGACTCATCATGGGTGATAGTAAAGCCCTTGCCCTCATTGAGGTCAGCCTTTGTCAAGCCTGTATCGCCCAAGCTGTAGTCGTCAGGCGAACAAGCCGCCATTCCGAAGCAAATGGTCAAGGCTGCCAAAACTGAATATATCTTATGAAATAGTTTCATATCATTCTTTGTTTTATAAGTTATAAATTACCATCCAGGATTCTGGGTGAGATAGTCGGTACCCATCAAGGTAATCTGGTTAGATGGCTTGCGCATCAATCCCTTTGTGCTCAAGAACTTGCTGGTATCGAAAGTCATATAAGCCTCGTTACCGCCATTGCTGATTTGCACACCATCCTGCTTGCCAAGGAGCTGGGCTGTGCCCTCAAGACCCTTGAATCGAAGCATATCCCAGTAACGCTCACCCTCGAAGGCGAACTCCAAGCGGCGCTCCTCGAAGACGGCTTCCTTAGACAATACCTTGCGATGGTTCTCGTCGCCGAAGGCACGGTCGCGAACCAAGTCGAAGTCGTGCTGGGCATTGGTACATCCCATCTCGGCTGCCATCAACAAGACATCGGCGTAACGCATGATGGTGTAGTCCTGGCTCTCCTTGTACTGCCAGTCGGCACCGGCACCAGGGTTCTCGACTTCAATCCAACGAGTTCCGTCGTCAAAGCCCTGTGCTGAATACTTCTTGATGGAATAACCGGTGTATTCACGCCAGTCGTTACCGGTATTGAACTTATCTGAGCCTGCGATGCCTTCCTTAGTGATGTTGATGATAGAAGCATCACGACGGGTATCGCCCTCTACATAAGACGAGTACAACTGAGGGTTGACCGTGCAGACGCCCCAACCACAAGCGTAAGGAGCGATGCTGGTGTTACGCATGGAAACCAAGGCGATGGTACCATTCTGGTTGGTGCCCTGAGAGAGGTTGGAGTCGAACTTCAAGTTGAAGAGGGTCTCGGAGTTGCTCTCGCCTGCGTAATCATCGGTTGCCCAAGCATGGCTACCGTCGGCTGCAGCCTTGCGGGAAGCTGCTGGCCAAAGATCGGCGAACTTGTCAACGAGCTTGAAGTTACCATTGTTGATGATGTCCTCCAAGTCTGCCTTCACCTCGGCCTCGGTAACAGCCTGGAGCTGCTGACCATAATAGCCAGTGTAGAACAAATAGACACGAGCCAAGAGAGCCTTAGCTGCCCACTCTGAAATCAAACCATTGTTGGTTGACTTCCAAACGGTCTCATCGTATGGACCAAACTTGATGGAGTTAGCAGCATCCTTCAAGTCGGTGGCAATCTGCTCATAGATGTCGGCCACAGGACTCTGCTTTACCTTGGCAACAGATGTCTCTGTCAACAAAGGCACCTCGCCATAGAGGCGAGTCAAGTCGAAATAGCAAAGGGCACGTACAGCCTTAGCCTGACCGATGACATTATTCTTCTGCGCATCATCAGTCCATCCCACTGTCTCAGCACTCTGGATGAGAGAGTTGCAACGGTTGATGCAAGCGTAGTAAGCCTTCCAGCGAGACTCCATCAAATCGGAGCTAGCCACATAACCTTTATCAAAATTATCGATGGCAAGGAAGTTGGTGTTATCACCCGTACCTCCACCAGCGAAGCAATCATCCGACATCAGGTCGGAAGCAATCTGGAAGTTGGCACCATCGTAGCAATAAGCCTGCTGATAGCCATCATAGCATCCGTTGAGTTCCAGCTCCGCATCGGCACCCGACATAGATACACCTGCTGCCAAGCTCCCCTTAGGAGTGGTATTCAGGTAGTCATCGCCACATGAAGCAAGGGAAAGGAGACCCAATCCAGCAAACAATGCGTTAATATATATCTTCTTCATAAGAATAAGCGATTTTAGAATTTAACATTTAATCCAACGAGGAATGTGCGTGGACGTGGATAAGAACCGAAGTCCATGCCTGATACCCAAGACTGGAAACCATAACCTACCTCTGGGTCCATGCCGTCGTACTTGGTGAAGCAGAAGAGGTTCTGTGCCTGTACATAGAGACGGCACTGTGACAACCAGCTCTGGTGAATCATTGGCGCGAAGTCGTAACCGAGGGTTACATTGCTCAAGCGGAGATAGTCACCCTTCTGGAGGAAGTTGTCGGAGAACTCATAGTTCATGCTTGCCTTAGAAGAGATACGTGGCACCTTGTTGGATGTGCCCTCACCTGTCCAGCGAGCGAGAACGGCTGTGGTCCAGTTGTTCTGATAGCTGGTATAGTTACGGTAGCACTGGAGAATCTGGAAACCTGTGGCACCGGCAAACTGTGCGTTGAAATCGAAGTGCTTGTAGTTGAAACCGAGGTTGAAACCAAAGGTGAACTTAGGTACACCATTGCCGAGGTCAACCTTATCGTCATCGTTGATGACGCCATCGTGGTTCATATCCACATATTTCACATCACCAGGCTTTACGTCAGACTGGAGCACGCCGTTGCCAGCCTCTATCCATTCGTTGATTTCCTGTTGGTTCTGGAAAAGACCATCTGTCTTGTAGCCCCAGAAGTAACCCATGGTGTGACCTGTCTGGGCACGGAAGATTTCGGTGTTATCGTCAGAGAGAATCTGACCACTACCGTGGATGATGCCATCTACTGTAGGGATGGATGTTACCTCATTCTTGTTATAGGCTCCGTTTACACCGATGGTGTAATTGAAGTCCTTGCCAATCTTGTCGTTCCAAGTCAAGTTGAACTCGAAACCAGAGTTGCGTACATCACCACCATTGATCAATGCCTCAGAGAAACCTGTGGTAGCGTAAGTTGGAGAGCTTACCAACCAGTCCTTGGTGGTCTTGATGTAGTAATCGAGGTTGATGTTCAAGTTTCTAAGCAAGCGAGCATCGATACCGACGTTGAACTGCTCTGAAGTCTCCCAAGTCAAATCTGGGTTGGCAACACGTGTAGGATAGAAACCATACTTGTTGGTGTTGCTACCATAATTATAATATACATCATTGCCAAGAGTAGCGAGATACTGGAAGCAAGAGATGTTCTGGTTACCTACCTGACCCCAAGAAAGACGAAGCTTCAAGAAGTCGAGTATGTTGGCCAATGGCTGGAAGAACTTCTCGTTGCTTACTGTCCAACCAGCAGATACAGAAGGGAACCAACCGAAACGATGACCCTCGGCGAAACGAGAGCTACCATCGCAACGCAAGGTAGCGTTCACCATATAGGTATCTTTCCAGCTCCAGCCCAAACGACCGAAGTAAGAAATGGTACGGGTAGGATCATTGCTGATACCTGTAGCCTTATCCTTGGTGTCATTGGCATTGCTGAGGAAAGTCTTGTCCCAAGAGTCGAAGCCCTCTTTCATGTTCTGGTTGGCAGCTGCCATCCACTGACCGTCGTAGCGAGAAGCCTCTGTACCGAGGAGAGCATTGAAGGAATGATCCTTGATGTTCCAGTTGTATGACAAGGTGTTGGTCCATGTCAATGTATAGCCATCGCTTGTGTTCTGAGAAATCTCAGACATATAATGGTCTGTATATTGGTCGAAACGATACTTAGGAGTATAGTAGCGACCATCGTAGTTATTGTAAGAGATACCGAATACAGAACGGAACACGAGGTTCTTGATAGGCTGGACGTTGACATAGGCATTGGCATCCACCATCCAGGTGTGCTGACGATTCTTGTTGAGCATCAATGAGCCCACTGGGTTGCCACCAGTACCGGTGTTCCAATCAGAATAATTCGTATCGAAGTAACCTGTGCCATAGTTATCCTTGCCATAGATAGGGTTAACAGGATATGCAGACAAAGCGCCACGGAGGGCACTGCCAGAATACATTACGTTGCCACCGCCATCGCTAAGGTCGTTGACACCGTTTACACGCTTGTGAATCAAACTAACATGCTCACCTACGGTGATGATGTCCTTGTAGAGCTTGTGCTCGCTGTTGATGCGGAAGTTGTAGCGGTTCATATCGCTCACACCCTTACCGCCAATCAAACCTTCCTGGTAGAGGTAACCGAGAGACATGGCATAAGTGGATGTCTTACTACCACCGGTGATACCGAGGTTGTAGCTCTGGATAGAGGCATTGTCCTTGATAATGGCATCAAACCAGTCTGTATCTACGCCTTTGGTACTTGCCATGGCATCCCAGTTGTTCACTGCACCTGTGCCCATGTTGAGGTTATACTCATCCATGATGGTCTTATACTCCTGAGCATTCAAGAGCTTAGGCGAACGAGCCACATTCTGGATACCGATGTAAGAATCGAAGGAAACCTTGGCAGAGCCTTCCTTACCGCTCTTGGTGGTAATCAAAACCACACCGTTGGCAGCCTGCGCACCATAGATGGCAGCAGAAGCCGCATCCTTCAATACATCGATGCTCTCGATGTCGGCTGGGTTGAGGGTAGAAATGTCGCCACCCACACCATCAATCAAATAAAGAGGAGAACTGCTACCAGTAGTACCCAAACCACGAATGTTGACCTTCATGCTAGCACCTGGCTGACCAGAAGTAGTGGTGATGTTGACACCGGCGGTCTGTCCTTGCAAGGCTTGCAGAGGGCTAGTAGTGTTCATCTTGGCGATGTCGTCACCCTTCACCTGGGTAGTGGCACCAGTGAGAAGCTTTTTCTTCTGCACACCATAGCCGACAACCACCACCTCGTCGAGAGAATGCTTATCCTCCTGAAGGGTAACATTGACGGTAGGTCCGTTGACCTTGATCTTTTGGGAAATGAATCCCAAGTACGAAACTTCGAGCGTCTGTCCGTTCTTTGCCTCGATGGAAAAATGACCATCCAAGTCGGTAACCGCACCTATCTTTGTACCCTGTACCATGACACTAGCGCCTATCAAAGGCTCGTTGTCACTACCAGAGATGATAGTACCTGTAACCGTCTGGGCATTGAGGACACCTGCTCCGATTCCTAACATTGCCTGGAAAGCCAACAGAATGGCCACCAAGGCAACCTTGCAGAGCATACGGCTCTGAGTGAAATTCTGAGATGTTTTACTCATAATTACCTTAGGTTTGTTAAAATTAATAATTCTAGGTTATATACTACATTATTATAATATATGCCGTGTTTAGTTTGTTACGGTTGCAAAATTAATCATATTATGCTTCTCCTATATGCTACAACCGTAAACTATGGGTGCATACGATGTTAAATGTTACGCAATATACACCATTTACATACATCAATATCGGAAAAATATAGTATCTTTGCAACGACATTTAAAGAATACAAAACAAATCATTATGTATATGACGAGGACAAACTTAGCAACCGTAGGCATCAAGAGGGCTTTCATTCTTTTGATGCAAACCTTATGCTGCCTAAACCTGATGGCTTCAGAATATGAATTCCGCAGCCTCAACATCAACGATGGTCTAGCTGGAAGCCGGGTAAACTGCATCACGAAAGACAAGAGCGGCTACCTCTGGTTTGGTACCGACGCCGGACTCAGCCGATTCGATGGCTTCAGGTTCAGAAACTTCTATTGCAGTACCACCGACAAGACTTCTCTGCTCAACAACCAGGTTACCGACATCCAGATGGACGGCAAGGGTTACTTGTGGATACAGACCGCCGCTGGTTATACCATCTACGATCCGCTAACGGAACATTTCATCAGAGAGATTCCTGAATGGATGAAGAAATGCGGACTCAAGAAGTTTCCAGACGAGATTTACATCGACCACCAACAGAACATGTGGATGGCGGTGAAGGGAACAGGATGCTATTACCACAATTTCCAAACAGAAAGAAACACCTTCTTCAAGTTTGGAAAAAAGAAAGGAGAAATACCTTACGGGGAAATCAATACATTCACGGAACGAGGAAAGTCGTTGGTGGTCTCCTACAACAATGGTACGCTGATGCGACTCGATGCCCAGAAGCATCAAGTGGTATGGATCAATCGCAGCCTACCTAGAGAAACCCTCAGCTATCAATATTATCGCACGTTCATAGACCGCCAATATAACTACTGGGTTACCAACAGCAGCAATCACACCTATATATATAATACGAAGGCACGCCGCTGGTTTAGTGGCACGAAAAGCTACTTCCAATTCTTGGGAATCACAGCCCCTGTCAGCGACTTCCTGATACGCGACATGAAAGAAGACGGGCAAGGAAGGCTCTGGATAGCCACTGAGCACGACGGCTTGTACATTGTAGATACCCAGAAGAGAACCTTCGAACACATCTTGGCGAACAGCAACAACCCCAACACCATACCCGACAATACATTGGAGCGCATCTATATAGATAAGAGTGGAGCCATCTGGGTGGGAACCTACAAAAACGGCGCTGCCTACTACTCCCCTACCCTCTCCCTCTATTCCACCTTGCCCGTAGGCGATATTTGCACGATGACGGAAGATGCGGAAGGGAACTACTGGCTTGGCACCAACGACAATGGCATCATCTGCTACAATCCTACCACACAAAGCCAACGTCATTACGATGCCAGCCAAGCACGACTGAGTAGCAATGTCATCGTGAGCAGCTTGCGTGCTAAGGACGGAACACTCTGGTTTGGCTCATATAATGGTGGACTGACGCATTGGGCAAACGGCACCTTCACCGCTAGCTACACCAAAGGGAAAGACAACAAGGGACTGATAAACAACAGTGTATGGGCATTGGCTGAAGACAAGCAGGGACGCATCATCATTGGCACCCTAGGTTCGGGCATACAAATTCTCTTGCCAGCCACCCAAAAGTTTGTCAATATCAATTCCCTCAATTCAGCGCTTCCTTCAGACTACATCGCCTCTGTATGCATAGACAAGAAGGGAAGAATCGTCGTGGGACATTCGCAAGGTATTTCCTTCATAGACCCTAAGACCTTAAAAGTCACAAACTTTACAAAGACAGCCAAAGAAGAGACCTTTTCGAGTCCAATGGTTACGCAAGTGTTGGTGGATAGCAGAGGATTGCTTTGGTGCGCCACCATGTCGGGCATAGACATCTACGATGCAAATGCTGACAAGATGTATCACCTATACGAGACCCCCATGATGGCATGTGCACTGCAAGAAGACAAGGAAGGCAGCGTATGGGCTACCCTAGCCCGCAGCATGGTGAGAGTGAAAGTAAAGGACGATGGGAATGAAAAGACCTTCTTCCTGACCAACTACGACCAACTGGACGGTCTGCAAAAGCGAAACTTCAACTTCAGAAGCATCATGCTCGACCACCAAGGGAACATCGTGGCGGGCGGACAAGACGGCATCAATGTGCTGCCCAAAAACAAAGTGACGAAAGCCTCCACTCATGCCAAGGCGATGTTTAGCGGCATCGTCTTGTTCGACCATCTGCTCTCTGTGGGAGAGAAATTCCACGACCGCATCGTTCTGAACGAAGCTGTGGATGAAAGCCGAAAATTGGTACTCAACTATTCGGAGAACGCTTTCTCCGTGCTCCTGGCATCCAACTTGGTGGAACTGCCTGCCAAGAGCCGTTTTATGTATCGTCTGCTGGGATTCAACGACAAAGATTGGTTGATGACCATGGAATCACAACCGAGCATCACATACACCAATCTGAGTCCGGGCACTTATACCTTGCAAGTGAAAGTAGTCAACAGAGACGGCAGTATCAGTCAGGAAGTCAGCGAGTTAGAGATTATCATCCGTCCTCCGTTCTGGCTTTCTTGGTGGGCCATCATCCTTTATCTCCTGGCATTAGCAGGAATATTGTGGCTGGTTTGGTATTTCGGATTCTATCGCAAGATGGAACAACTGAAAGTGCAACACCAATTGGACGAGGCTGAGCACAAACACCAACTAGACGAGGCAAAACTCTCGTTCTATGCAGAAGTGAGCCACGACCTGCGCACCCCATTGGCATTGGTTATCTCTCCCGTCAAGGTAATGCTCGACAAAGAAAGCGACCCATCCAAAGCCAACTCCCTGCAGCTCATCTACCGTAACGCCAAGCGATTGCTCGACTTGGTGAACAAGACGCTCGACCTCCACATGATAGAGAGCATGAAGAGCATGATGAACGGAAAAACTACGGGGAACATCTCAGACCCAACGATGGAAGGTGACACCAAGGAAAACCTCTCCAAGCTCTTGGGACAGATGAACAGCAAGTTGAAAGAAGGAGCATACGAAGTACTGGTAGTGGATGACAGCGAAGACTTCCTCACCTTTATGACAGAAGCCCTCTCAGACACTTACAAGGTAGTAACGGCGAAGAATGGCAAGGAAGCCTTGCACCAGATAGCGCAACACAAGCCAGACATCATCCTATCAGACGTGATGATGCCAGAAATGGACGGCAATGAACTCTGCCGAAAAGTAAGGGAGAACCCGAAGACCGAACGCATCCCATTCGTGATGCTGACGGCGCGCCTCTCCACGGAAGCGAGAATAGAGGGAATGACCAGTGGTGCAGACGATTACATCACCAAACCATTCAATTTCGACTTGCTCAACTTGCGCATATACAACCTCATCAAATGGCGACACGCCACACCGATAGGCAAGAAGATAGAGCCAGAAATCAAGCAAGTGGAAGTGACCTCTGTGGATGAACGCTTGGTAAAAGAGGCGACAACCTACGTAGAGGAGAACCTCGACAACACAGACCTCTCGGTAGAAATGATGAGCAGCCACCTAGGTATGTCGCGAGTGAACCTCTACAAGCGAATGCTATCCGTGACAGGCAATACTCCTTCGGAATTCATCCGCAACATCCGTCTTCGCCATGCAGAGGCTCTTCTGAGAGAAGGAAAATATAATGTAAGCGAAGTGGCATACATGGTAGGCTTCAACAACCCTAGGTATTTCTCCAAATACTTTGCCGAAGCCTACGGCATGTATCCATCGCAATATAAAAACACTACGACAAATGATACAGAATCAGCCCCTGCATAGGGGCTTTCAGTATCTTTGTGATTTTAAGATGATGCTCATCCTCCATCACATTCCTCAATGGCGACTCGAAGTAATGGGCTATGCTCCCCACAAAACCTAGCGTCGGCATATTCTCGCCCAAAGACGAATCCCAAGCTTTCACACCTGGCTCCAACTGGCTAATATCCTCAAGACTTGCCTTGACATACTTGAGATAAGGAACAAGATTATTTTGATAAAAATTATTGAAGTTGCCCAGTACGATGCGATAAAGTTCCATCGCCTCGTTCAGTTCATCAGTACCATTCTCATATTTCTCACCTTCAGAAATTTGCTGGGAAATAAAAGGACAGATGGAAGCTAGGAAGCGATTTGCCAATGGCTCCCGATACACTTTATTGATTATGGCAGGATAGTCCAGCCCAGCCCAAGCCAAATACTTATTTTTAAGGGAAGTAGGCAACGCCCCCTTCAAAATACCATTCAAGAAGAGCTTGCCCAGTACGGCACCACTCCCCTCATCGCCAAGGATGTATCCCAACGGTGGTGTATTCATCACAATATGCTCCCCATCGTAAAGGCAGCTATTGGCACCCGTTCCCAGGATGCAAGCGATGCCAGGTTTCTTGCCAAAGAGAGCCCTTGCCGCTCCCAGCATATCGCTCTCCGCATCCACCTTCGCACCAGGGAAAGCCTGCTGCAACAATGATTTCATTCGAGGCTTCATCGCCTCGGTTACGCCGCTGCCATAAAAATAAATTTCAGTGGGCTGCTCGGGAAGGATTAGCTCAGATTTCAACACACGAAGAACTTCTTCATCTTGCATGTGAACAGGGCTGATGCCTTGCGTCTTACAAGTCATCACTACATTGCCTTGCTCATCCACCAAAGACCAATCGGTCTTGGTACTGCCGCTGTCTGCTATGAGTTTTTTCATATCCATCGTATTAAAAATATATTCTACACAATACTGCTTTTTATCCTATGATGCTGCAAATGTAAGCATTTTCCCGCAAATATCAGAAGGATAAAGAAAAAAACAAAGAATAATATGTTGAATAATATAAAAAAGAGGCTTGAAACTTTGCTTTTTCACGAATTATTAATAACTTTGCACTCAAATTGAATCAATATGAAGAAGAAACTATACATCATTATCTTGCTGATGGTGGCTTTTGTGCTGCCTAGCAACGCCGTGCTCAAGGAAGCCAACTTGGACACAACGCTCTATATGTTGCGCACCGAGTTGAGCAACTATCACATAGACTTGGAGCGACAGAACAAAGTGGCAAAGGCACAGCAGCAAGCAGTTATCGCCGAACTTATCAGCATCGTGAAGCAGGCAGACCAAAACTCCATCATGCTCTATTCGCAGCGCAATGGGTATATCTTCGACATGACCTACGCTTGCCACGAGGCAACCGAGCAGTTTAAAAAATTCAAGTCGAAGGCGGTGCCTTTCCGACAAATGATCAAGAAGACTGACACCGAGGTGGCCCGCTACGACTCGCTCATCAACTACCTATACGGAATGAACACCATGTTCCTGAGCGATGAGGCGCAGATGAACCGCAACGTGGATTTGACCCTAGCCGTCAACATCCGCCGACAACTCGTGGAAAAGCAAGCACAGCTCAAGCAATACGTGATGGCATACGACATGACAGACAACAAGTTGAGAGCTCTCAACGACTATGCCAACCGCAGATATACAGACATTCAGAACAGCATTTTCAGCAATGGAGGCGACAACTATCTGCATATCTTACGCAACATAAGTTTGAACTACCGAGAGGCAAAGACCTCTGTGGCAGAGAAATACAAGCCAGCGCCAGGCATGATGTCGCAATGGGACGTACGTATCATCGGAATTCTCTTTGGTATCATCATTTTCTATGGACTCATCTCCGTATTCCTCAACCTCTTCGTGATTCGACTGGGCATCACCATGCTGGTGAAACGAGGCATCTTCGAGAGTATCAAGGAGAGCTTCCTGGCGAAACGAACTTGCCTCATCATGGCGATGACTGTGGTTACATTTGCCGTCATTCTGGGTGTGGTTCGCTTGATTGCCAAGCAGAACTTCATCATCATGGCGAGCCAATTGTTGGTGGAATTCGCTTGGTTGATGGGTGTCATCTTGGTATCTATCCTACTACGTGTGGATAACGACAAAATCAAGAACACATTCCGCATCTACTCTCCATTGATGCTGATTGGATTCATCGTCATCGTCTTCCGTATCATATTGATACCTAACGATTTGGTAAATCTTATCTTTCCACCCGTGCTCTTGCTTTGCGCCTTGTGGCAATGGAATGTGATAGGCAGAAAGCACAACCAAGTGTTGCGCACCGACAAGATATACGCTATCATTTCGTTGGCTGTGTTCATCATCAGCACGATTTGTTCTTGGATAGGTTTCACCCTGCTTGCCGTGCAGATTATCATTTGGTGGACCATGCAGCTCACCTGCATCCTCACCATCACCTGTGTGGAAGGATGGCTCAGCGTATATGCCAAGCGTAAAAAACTTGCCAATAAGGCCATCACGGAGAAATGGGGCTACCGCTTCATCTACAAGGTATTGCTCCCTGTATCGGGCATTCTCTCCTTCATCATCTCCATCTACTGGGCTGCCGACGTATTCAATATGAGCGACACCACCTGGGAGATATTCAATAAGGATTACATCAAGACTGAGAACTTTACAGCATCGCTTTACAGCCTCTCGTGGGTGGCTTGCCTATACTTCTTGTTCAACTACATCAACATGACCACTGTAGATTTGATGCGTCATCATTTTGAGAAGACAGACCCCAACTCGGCAGCTTCCAAGATTGTGATGTTCAAGAATGTGATGCAGGTCATCATCTGGGGCATTTGGTTGATGATAGCCCTCAACGTATTCCAGGTAGGTAAGTCTTGGTTGCTCGCCATCTTCGCCGGTTTGTCAACGGGTCTTGGTTTCGCATCCAAGGACATTCTGGAGAACATCTACTATGGCATCTCCCTGATGATGGGACGTGTGAAAGTGGGCGACTACATCATCTGCGATGGTACTCGTGGTAAGGTGAGCAGCATCAGCTATACTTCTACCATGCTGGAGGCTACCGACGGTTCGGTCATCGCTTTCCAAAACTCACAGCTCTTCAGCAAGAACTACAAGAACATGACCAAGAATCATGGTTATGAGCTTGACATATTGGAGGTTGGCATCGCCTACGGCAGCAACGTGAAGGAAGTAAAGAAGATACTCACCGATGCCCTTATGAAGCTCGATTGCATCTACCGAGAGAAGGGCGTGAAGATTGTGTTGAAGAGCTTCGATGACAACTGTATCACCCTCAAGGTATTGGTTTGGGTCAACGTACTCACCCAGTATGCCGACGATGGCAAAATTATGGAGTGCATCTACGATACGCTCAACGAGCACAATATCGAGATTCCATTCCCACAGCGTGAAATTACAATTAAACAAGTACAACAATAATATGGCAAAGTTTATCGCAGGTCCTTGCGTCATCGAATCGATGGAACTATTGGAGATAGTAGCCCAGGAACTCGTACGCATCAACCAGAAGTTGGGGACCGACATTATATTCAAGGCATCCTTCGACAAGGCAAACCGCACCAGCATCCACTCTTTCCGTGGTCCTGGTTTGGAAAAAGGACTCCAGATGCTCGGCGACATCAAGAGCAAATATGGACTCCAGATTACCACCGACATCCATGAGAGTTATCAGGCTGAAGCTGCCGGCGAGGTATGCGACATTCTTCAGATTCCAGCATTCCTCTGCCGCCAGACCGACCTTTTGATTTCGGCTGCCAAGACAGGCAAGATTGTCAATATCAAGAAAGCGCAGTTCTTGAGCGGACGAGACATGAAATATCCTGTGGAGAAAGCACAAGACAGCGGTGCCAAGGAAGTGTGGCTCACAGAACGAGGCAACTGCTTCGGCTACAACAACTTGGTGGTGGATTTCCGCAACATCCCCGACATGAAGGAGATTGTGCCTACCGTCATCATGGACTGCACACACAGTGTACAGCGACCAAGCGCAGGTGATGGCAAGACTGTGGGCGACCGCAAGTTTGTGCCAGCCATGGCTATGGCGGCAAAGGCATTCGGGGCAACCGGTTACTTCTTCGAGGTACACCCAGACCCTGACAAGGGACTATCGGATGCCGCCAACATGTTGGAGTTAAACAAACTAGAAGGTTTAATTGCAGAACTATTAAAGTAATGACCAATAAGATAAACGATATAGACGAAAAGACCGTACGTAGCTGGGGAGAGCAAGCCCTCAGAGAAGAGGCGCAAGCTATTCTCGACCAAATCCCCTATATGGACGGCAATTTCGAGAAGGCTGTCGATATGATGTATCATTGCCAAGGCAAGATTATCGTTACTGGTGTCGGAAAAAGTGGACACGTGGGCGCCAAGATTGCCGCTACCCTTGCCTCAACTGGTACACCTGCCTTCTATATCAACCCACTCGATGTATATCATGGCGACCTCGGCGCGATGACCGACAAGGATGTAGTCCTGGCACTGAGCAACAGTGGACAGACCGACGAACTCTTGCGTTTCATCCCTATGGTACTCCACATGAACGTGCCTATCATCTCCATCACGGGCAATCCAGAATCGTTGTTGGCTAAATATTCCAACTATCACATCACCGTAAAAGTCAAGAAAGA
>ERZ808266.253-NODE-253-length-20302-cov-4.419470_pt1 | contig 20302 bp, 19 predicted proteins | sample MGYA00521278_ERZ808266 | MGnify/ENA primary metagenome ERZ808266 (study PRJEB31516, sample SAMN03275591) | gut metagenome | biome: mammalia-associated habitat; material: feces | host: Papio cynocephalus | place: Kenya | collected 2012-08-02 ... | reverse complement strand
CGAGCATATATTTTGCAACGGTGTAGCCCTGCTTGGCGGATTTGGTGAGATACTCCACAGCCTTTTTCGGATCGTAGTGTTCGCCGTCACGGTCGAGCATAAATTTTGCCGCACGGTACTGTGACCACTTGTTGCCCTTGTCAGCGTCTTTGACTGTTCTTTCGTATTCGTCCATAGGCGGAGGCGGCGGATCGGGGCTTTCGGTTTCCTCAGCGGTCGGCTCACAGTCCGGCTCGACAGGCTCGTCCGTTTCCTCGACCTCGTCTGTCGGAAGACCAAGTTTCATCGCCTCGGCTATCACCATATTTTTTACGGATTTGAATTCCTTGTTTTGCGACAGCGGTATTCGTTCCGTTTGGCTTTCGGTGTACACCTTGTGTGCGGTTTCTTTTGACTCGTACCATAAGTCATAGAGAGCTGAGATGCGTTCGTCCTTGCCGAGTTCGTCAACGATGTTGTTGATGATCTCCTTGATATCCTTACGCAGATAGCCGTACTGCTTTTTGCCGTTGGTAACAGCCAACCTCTTGGCGAGTGCCTGCAGCAGATCCTCCACCAGTGGATTGTCATAGGTGCCGCCGTTTATTTTTGCGATGAGCTCGGCGAGTACCTCACGGCTCTGCACCTTGAGTGTGTCACGGTGTTCGGTCTGCTTTTTATATTCGCAGAGCAAGTCCTGTGCGAATATATCCTTGGCAAAGGACGAACGCAAAGCCATCACGCCTTTTTCCGAGAGGTATCCTTCGTTCGGATTTGTCGAGTAAGCTATCAAGTGGATATGAGGATGGTGGCTTTCGTTATGGAATGCGGCAAACCAACGGAGGTTGCTCATGGGTATCCGCAGGTTTTCGGAGAGCGTTTGTGCCTGTGACCGAAGCATATCTCTCCATCGGCTGCCGTTATCATAGCCGAGTCGCTCGGCGTCCTCACGGCGAAGAGATACGATTGCCGTCCACACATTTCCCGTGTGCGCATTGAGTTCGTCCGACACCTTTTTCAGATCCACCGCCACGCCGTCATCGGTAAAGAGTCCGTGAGAGCCGAAGCGTTCCGCACGGGGACGGGTGGCGATGTAGTCGGCATAGGTTGTGGTGTGCATCATCTCATCAGCGTTTTCCTCGAGCATTCGGGTAATAAATTCCGAAGCCGCACCGACAGTTTTATCCTTGAGGTAGTCCTCATACTCCAAGGACGAACGGCTGTCGGGAAAGTCTGCGAGGATTTTCTTTATCAGTTGCTTTTGCTTGTTCGTTGCAGGAGCATTTCTTTTCGATTCATCTATCTTTTCAACGCCCTCACGGGTAGCAATGTATTCCGCATAGCCGCCGAAGCGATTTCGCTCATCGGGCTTCAGATATTTGAACTTCGTAATAAGCCTTGCCATGCGTTATCCCTTCTGCCATTCGTTTGCGTCACGGAAAGTAAAGTTGCCGTTGAGCCTTTTTACTTCTTTTACGCATTCGCCCTTGAGCCGTTCGAGAGTAATATCGTCGATGTCACTGTTTGCCGCCACCACATTCATCGTGACGGCGAGTTCCACAGCCATCTTGAAAAGTAATCGGCAGATGCGGTTGTCGCTCTCGGCAACAATACTTTTCATGGAGGACAGCATTGCGTTCGGCAGCATGGAGCGCTGATCCTCGGCAGTGAGGTGGTCGATATAAAACTGCACCGCCTTTTCTATGAATTCGGATTTACTGCGGCAATCGTCTGCGGTGTAAAGCTGCCCGATTTTATCGAGCGTTTCGGGATAGAGCCACAGTGCAAATTTGCGTTTGTTTTTCGGCGTCGGCACTCAAATCATCTCCTTTTTCTGCCGTATTTTTCGCTCAAAAACAGCAACCCCTAAATCAGCGAGGCTGAAATTCGAGCAACCCCGAAAGGTCGGTTTTCTCTGCAGCCCTCAAAAGCCCTGCAAAGCCTTATGCGGTCGGCGTTGCCGTCCGCTGTGTCCTGCGAGGGGAAAGCAAGGCAACCCCTCGCTTTCTCCTGCTTATTTTCGTACCGACTGCCGATTTCGGCACAAAAGGTGCAAAAACCGTTCCAAACGGCGTTTTGCTTTCGCAGGGCTTGTGTTTACCCGATTCGGGGTTGTATCTCGCCACACGGGGCGACACAGGGGCTGACACGGCGGTCATATCTGTAGGTTCAGTGTTTCTCGTTTTCGCTCATTTCACTGACTTGAGTATGTTCTGTTTTTGGGAACTTCGGTTTTTTCGCCACAGCAGAAGAAGAAACAGCGCCGGAGCGCATATCTATAAACTCCCGCACACCTGCAGGCACGGTTTTTGCATAGAGCGTGCCAAGCGATTTTTCGAGTTCTGTTTCTACTGCCATACCTTTCTGCGTAAGATAAAGGACAAGGGCGGATGCCTTGTCCTCGTCAAATGAAACATTAAAGATTGTCTTTTTCATAATTTTCAGCTCCTTTAAAGTAGCAAAAAGCGACGCCGTTTCCGGCGCCGCCTTTATTGCGTTTTTTGTTATAACATTATTCCGATTGTATTGTCTTCAGACGGTTCAATATCCGTGCAGATAATCTCGCGCACCTTTTCCTGACCGCCGAGTATAAAGCTGCGGATATATTCCCTATCTGCCTTGATTTGAATTTCATCCATACATTCGTCAACCATTCTTTCGGTAATCTCCGGCAGCTTCATCTGTCGGTACATTTCATGTGCTTCCTCAGAGCTTTGTATAAATGTTTTGAGAAATCCAATCAGACCGTCATGCTCCCTGCGGACATCCGTAGGATAGCCTTTGGCTATAAGGGCAATGTTGTTATCGTAGTTCGGTGCAAGCGATAGTATCTTTCCGGTTTTGACATCCCTCAGCAGTCCGAAGTTTTCTGTATGACGGTCCATATTATAGCATACCGTATCCATCCATAGGAGCAACAGATACTGCCCCGCTATATCCGGCGATATTCCATTCAGAATATTAAAGCAGTTTTCGTAATCCTCATCATCGTCCGCAAGTGAGCGCATAGGCTCAAAGTTGACCTCTGCACCGTTTGTGAAATCCTTTGAGCGGATATACTCACCGTCCAACTCATAATGCGCCATCGGCAGTCCGAGCTTTTCACCGAGTCTGCAGATAAACAGTTCAGAAAAGTATTCCTTTTCATTGCCGCTTTTGTACATCCACCATTCGCCGTTTATAAGTTTCCAACACTTTTCAAAGCTGCCGGTATTGGTAAGCTCCGGCGTCCGTGACGGACGGTTTGAAAAGCTGTCCGGATCTCCGCGCAGGGCAAGCTCGGAAAAATAGTTTTCCTTAAACCGTATATCTTTATACACAGCCGCTGAGCCTTCGGGTCTGAACCAATAGCGGTCGGTCACAGTAGCCGCATTCACGGCAAGTGCTGTTTGCACATCATCCGTTGTGTGCAGCCGCAAGACTCTTTTGAGAAGCCTTGAATTTGTACGGTGAGAATCAATAGCGCGGGAAGCTAACCAACCTTCTATATTTTTTGTCCGTTTGAGATACAGCGGCAGCAGAATATCGTCCGCATCTGTAATTACGCCGTTTTTTATATGTGCTATAACACGGTCTTCCGACATAAGTGTTCCCGTAATGTTTTGCATATTACGCACCGCCTTTCGTTTGAGATTGCTGTTTTTCACACCTTCGGGTGTGGCTTTCAGCTCTTTAAGCTTTTCTTTAATTTGTTTTCTCCGTTCCACAGAAGCGCGCATTTTATCTAACTCATCTGATTTAATGTATCGGCTTTTCAGTTTGCCGTTTTCCGTCCATTGCAGATAAAAACGCTCTTTTCCGTTTATAATCTTACGGGAGATATACCCGTTTACGCAGTCAAGAAGTTCTTTTTCAAGTGTGGTTATCTGCTCTGCGATACTGCTCATATATCCACCGCCTTTTCTTTTATAATATCAGCAGATATATTATAACCTATTTTTATGCGAAAATCAACAGGTTATTTTGACATGCATAAAAGATCTTCCCAACTTTTTGCTACATAAGCAATTCCGATCGCTGCCACTCTTCACGGTCTGAATTACAACCGCACATATTGATTTCCGTGCAATCGTCAAGGCCGCAGAAGTTTGTGCCGTCAGTACAGCAGTTGTTCTGCTGCTCCTACTATTTACATCATTTGCATTCCAAATTTCTGTTCATCATACTACGGATTTCTGTACTTGTTCTATGATTTCAAGCGTGTTTTCATTATCCATTTTTTCTCCTTTCTTTTGCCGCTCGCCGGCAGTAAAGATAAAAAAGACCGTAGGTTTTAACCTGCGGCCTGCTTATAGCTATTCGGTTTTACATTGTTATTTGCGAATTACTGTTTTCCTGTACCTGTTCTTCGGTTGCCGATGCATATTCTTCAAGTCTTTGCTTTTCAAGCTCTGCTATCATTTCCGAAAATGGTTCAAGGTTACCGTTTACGGCATATGCCTCAAGCGCGTCGAAATATTCAAGGCGGTTTTCCTTTGCAACAGACACCGGAAGAAAGCCGTGCGACATAAGCTGATAGTTCATAATCATCCGCGAGGTTCTTCCGTTGCCGTCCGTAAACGGATGTATCCGTACAAATTCCGCATGCGTCCACGTCGCCAGTTCTATGGCGTTATTTCCGTATTTATATGCAAGGTCTGAATAAAAGCATTTAACTTGACAGCACATTTCACTCGGCGTCGGCGGTTTATGACCCGCGCCCGGAATACGGACTTCTACATTGCGATATACGCCACCTGCGATAATGTTATCCATAAGCAGAGCGTGAATATCTTTCACCGTATTCTCATCAAGTGGCTTTTTATCTGCAACACATTTTTGAACATAAGCGAATGCCTTCGCATGGTTTACAACCTCGTATATTTCGCGGAGCGTTTTCCCGCCCACAGACAACCCGTCCTCAATAACAGCCTTTGTTTGTATAAGGGTCAGAGTGTTGCCCTCTAATGCGGTTGAGTTATGCGCATATTCAACATTAAAGCTGTCATTAAAGCTCGCCGCCACCTCCTGCGGAAGGTCGGACTTTATTTCATTTGCCTTGTCCTTTAATTGCAGCAACAAATTGTAATCCATTCCGGCTCATCTCGCTTTTATTTATGCTTTATTTTAGCGGCGGTTAATTCATAGCTTACATCAAGCAGCATTTTAATTATTTCTTCAGACGCGCTGCCGTTTAACGCCGCCGTAACCCAGTTTTCCTTGTTCATATGATATGCAGGAAAAATTCCGGATTCCGCGCGCACCGAGCCTAACAATAACGGATCGCATTTTAGATTTACCACATCTATAATATCCGTTCCGAGTAACCCGATTCTGTTTCGCGGTATATCCATAATCAGCGCAAACCATTTCTTGTTGTTGCTGTGGCGGTACACCTCGAAATTCGGATTTTTGATCCACGGACAATCAGGCTCTATACCGTAGGTTTCCGCTATGTACTTTTTTAACTCCAAGCGGTTCAACAGCTTATCCCCCCCTGACGAATTATTAAAACTATTATACTATAAAATCATAAAACAGTCTACTGCTATTACTCATGGCTTTTAATCAAGGTTAAAATTTTACCGTAATCCTCGGCTTTCAGCTCCGTGCCGAATGTGGAATTAACAGCGGCAATAAGCTGCTCGTCGGTCTGATCCTCTGTAAAGCAGGCGGACAGCTTTTCCGCAAAGCTTTCAGCCCCTGATTGCTCATACAGAAAGAACATATATAACGCCTGCGCTTCTTTTATTCTCTCTGCCGTAAAGTCCTTTTCGGTCATAGCGGTTTCAATAGCTTTCATCGTATCCTCAACCGTCTGCAATTCTGCCTTTTCCCCGTCTGTCAGTTCCTCAGAAACAAAGCGTTTAAGCTCTTCGGAATCCATATCCGCGCTCATATTTAAAGCCGAAATAAATACCGCAATCGGCATTGCGATTATAACTATAATGCTGAGTATCAGCCCTATCACCGTTTTTCGGGATTTTTTATCGGTAAATACCGCAACGGCTATTCTTTTAAGTGCCGCCGCAACCGTTGCACTCATATGATGTCACTTCCTTTAATTTCAAAATCACCACCCGCCTGCCTTTCCGAAGATGGCCGCCTTATAGTCCGGCGCTATAACTTGGAGGAGATACCTTTCGTTACCGCAGCGATAAAGGCAGGTGCCTCGTTCGGGGTACTTGATGAGTTCAAATTCGCTCGGCTCGACCTGCAGGGCGTCCATATATTCCTTGGGGTTAATTTGTCCGGCGTTGAACAGGAACTGATGCGTAGGAATGGAAAACAGCGGCTTTGTGAACTCCCGAATGGACGGAATCAAAAAGTCCTCGATATTCTGACTTGCCAGAATGACCGAGGAGTCCTTTTTACGCACGCGCTTCATGCAGTTACGCAGATATTCGATTGTAGTCATATTTGAGAGGAAGAGGTACAACTCGTCCACCGATGCCGCCGTGCTGCCTTTGCCGAGCAGTTCGTTGCTCATATAGGACAGGATATTGAACAGCATACAGTCCTTGAGCCGGCGGTTGGTATCCATAAGCCCTTTCACACCGAACACGAGGAAGTTGGAGTCGGTGATGTTGGTGTGGCCGTTGAAGTATTTGCTTTCAGAGCCTACGCACATGGAATGGATTCCGAGGCAGACCTCTTGGAGCGTTTCCTCTGTGTAGAGACATTTTCTCTGCTTGTCATAGGTCATAAATTCTTCTTCGCAGAGCTCGTAAAAGTCCTGCATGACCGGAAAGTCCGAGGGCTTCTTTACGCTGTAATCTGTGGTGTCGGTAATGCCGAATCGGGCGTACAGCTTGGAGAGTAGGATTTCAATGGTGTCGATCTGCGAATCGGTAAAATCCTTGTAGCTGCGGAAAAAATCTTTCAGAAAGGCCATGTGCTGTGAAAGCCGTGTTACTTTCCTAAACGCTTCCGGCACAAAGCCATCTTGATCGCGGGCGTTGATGCTTGGTTCATCATTTATCTCGGTGCGCGAATTGGGTGCAGGCACTGCCTCCTCTGTCCATGCTTTCGGCTCTAACGGATTGATGGTGTATTCGCCCGACATAAAATCAATATAACAGCCGCCGAGGGCTTCGCACAGATCCTCGTACTCCGATTCGGGGTCGAGGCAGATGATGCGCTTGCCCGATTCACGGATATTGGTGAGAATGAGTTTCAGAAGATAACTCTTGCCCTGACCGCTGTTTCCGAGGATGAGGATGTTGCTTGTAGTCTTATCCTCGGCTCTGCGGTCGAAGTCCACAAGGATATTTGTGCCGTATTTGTCACGCCCGATATATGAGCCGTGTGGATCTGTCTTTCCGCTGAAATTAAACGGGTACATATTGGCGACCGAAGAAGCAGGCAGCACCCGTTCGTACTGCGCCCCAAACAGGTTTGCGCCCACGGGCAGAACAGAGAAAAACCCTTCTTTCTGCCGTAAGGTCAGCCTATCGACAGAAATCTTAGAACGAGTGAGTTCCATTGCAATGTCGCTCTGCAATTCCTTGAGTTTTTCCATGTTCTTGGCTTTCAGTTCAATGAACACCGAGCAGTGTAGTAACGGCTCTTTGTTCTTACGGAGATTGGCGAGAAGTTCAATAACATCCTGCAAGTTTCCCTCGGCTTCAATGCTTTCGCTGACATCATTGCCGCCGCTTTTAAGCCTGTTTCGGCGAGTGGCATTTTGAATGATCTTTCGCTGTTCCATAGATTCAACAAGTCTGTGGTAAATGCGGAGTGTCACACCGTTGCGGTCGGCAAGCTGCGAGAGAATTGCTTGTTCCTCGGTAGTAGGCGGATATTCCCGAATCGCCCACACACAGCGGTAACTGTCGCCTACGATATAATGGTCGGATAAAAATTTAATAGTGCCGGGCAGAATCATATCGAAGAAGTCCTTGGTGCGGATCTCCTCTGCCTGCTCCGGCGTTAATACTTTCGGTTTTTTCTTAAACATAGTTTTCCTTTCCCGGCAGTACGCAAATTTCAAATAATTTCCAGATAACCTACAATTATGCGTATATGTATGTTATCTGAAAACATCAATTATTGCCTTACTGTCGTTTTCGCTGTCCGTCGCCTCATAGAATTGTTCCCCGTCAATATCCGGCATTGTCTCTCCCTGCATACTCGCGTCAAAGTATAACGCTAAGATCCGTTTTATTTCCGGCTTTTTAAGCCTATGCACCTCAAAGCCCTCACCGGAGATTTTGCTCTCAATACGGTTTGCGGTTTCAAACACCTGCTTTTCTTTCTGTCCTTTGAGCCTTGCAACAAAGAAAAACTGACGGGCGGTAGCCATTTCCACCTGAATGGTATCGAGAAAGTCGATGTCTTTTTTTATGAGCTTCTTCACCCTGCCGTTTTCCTCGGCTTCAAGCCGAACGGTCAGATAGGCTTTATTATCGTCGAAACATTCGGACGAATCGGTGCAGACTATCTCAATATCCGGCAGAGCTGACAGCACCATCATAAGATGGCGTATTTTCACTTCAATATTTGCATGCGACAGCACCGATATATTGGTGGGAGCCACACGGAAAAATAGCAGTTCTCCCCTGCCTGTCATAAGCCCATATTTCGTAAAGGTTTTGATGCCGATAAGCTCCTGCACCGAACGGCCTTTTTTCTGTTGCTTCATTGCTGTTACCTCCATTCAAAATATTGCTGTGTAGATATAAGGTATCTTACGGCATAACGCATAAAGTCAAGTACGGTGGTATCGTCCACACGAATAGTAAGGAAACCGTAACAAAGCGTTACTGCGGCGGGCATAACCGTTTTAAGCTGCACTAATATTACGGCGGACAAAAGCACCGCTATCGCCAAAATCACAAAGTCACGCATACTCCAAAGCCAAAGATTGGCGGTGGCTTTGAGGTTCTGCGGATAGATATATCTCATCATTGCGTTATTCCCCCGTTCTCAATTTCTCTTGCTTCCTCGCAGAACTCCTGTGGCGTCTGACTGTATTCTTCGCGGATTTTCTGCGTTATCATATCCTTTATGAGCTGCGCTTCCGCGTCGGTCGGGACATAATCAAAATACACACAGCCATCGAGCTTATCTATTTCACATTCAATGCGCAATGTATCGGCATACGGGTCATATTTCCCGTACATATTAAGCCATACATCGTCCATATCATTTATGTGCAACGCAAATTTCCTGTCCGCGTCAAACCAACACCTGAAAACCACGGTTATCTCGCTGCATATGTCGCAGTCAACCTCCATATCCCGGTCGACTTCAAGCATTTCTTTTGTAAATTCCGGCGTATTCATTTTTGTAATAACAGATATCGGTCGGTATTCCGCATCGGCATTATGGCTGCTCAGTTGTTCGCGGATATGCTCTGCAAGCTGATCTAACAAAAAGTTACCGCATACTGCTTTTGCCTGTTCATGAATAATTCCGAGGTATTTAAGCCCCGCCCCGTAACGGGCGAGGAGCTTATCATAGGTCATATCCTCATTCAATGACGGCTCGAATATACCGTAATCTCCGTACCAGCCGGCATACTGCTCGTTTTGCGGAATATCCGCCGCTTCTTCATATGCGGCAATTATTTTAAATGCTTCCATACCGTATTTCTTTGAAAATTCATTTGCTTCTTTGTAATATTCCATAAAGTTCGCCACCTTGATATAAAAAACGGTGCCGCATTTTAGCGACACCGTTTGGTATGTTGTGTATTTTTTTACATTGTCATTGAAGGTCCGTTTTCTCCCTGTTCCTCTGCTACAGCAATTTGAATCGCAGGCTGTATAATAAGGTTGTATCTTGTTTCAATATAGCGCTTGTAAAACTCTTTTTGCAAATCGGAAATACCCTCTGTACTGTCAATAAAATTTTTGATTTCGTCCATATTGATTTTCGGAACAATCCGCTTTAATGCGGCAATGCAGTCCGCATCGTCGGTGCCGGTCAAAAAGTTATAATAATTGATTTTCCGTCCTCCGAGCTTTATTGCAGATGTGGGGAAGTTAAACACTCTTGAGTTCATCTCTTTATCGTGCGTCAGAACCTCGCGCATCACATTTTCATCTGCCTGTGGTAAAAGACAGCTTCCGCAATCAAATATAGGCGCTATTTCGGTTATGCCTGTTTTATCATCATAAAGAAAGCCCCAGTTACCGTTATGGCGGTCAAAATTGCCAAGCAGGGTATCAACGATAAACATATTCCAAAAATGCTCCCGCAGCCGAGTCGGTGAAACAAACTGCTGCTTGTTGATTGTATCCATAATATCTTCAAGCTCTGTCCCGTTACCGCCGGTATCGGAATCGATTACGGTATTCTTGATTGAACAAAAATCGAAAAGCCTTTTGCCGTCCACGGTAAAATCCTTGCATGCACAAACGGTTTTTGTTTTTTCTTTAACCGTAAATGTGCCGAGCATGGTTTCCTGTGCTTTTATTCCGATCATATTATAAATACTGCTCGCAAGATGCTCGCTTATACAGCTGTTGGTATAAGAAAGCTCCGTAGGTTTCCCTTCGCCTGACGGCGGGAATTTAAGCATGTATGCCTCGCCGTTATACTCAACCGCAATTTTACTTCCGTTCGCTCCGTTATAAACTCTTCCGGTAATAATTCTGCAATTTGTAAAATCTATCATACTCTCACTCCGTAAAGAAATTTTTGCCTAAGATAATCAGCGTGCTCCGGCGTTATAAAGCTGTCGTTAATCTCTGCGATATTGATACTTCCGTAAAGCTCTCCCCATAAGCAGTCAAGTAAACTGCTGTGTTCCTTCAGACCTTTTTTATATTCATCCAAATCATGCTGTAAATATTCCGGAAGTCCGTATTCATAAGATTCTTCCCGTTCCGATTCCCGAATGCCTGACTCGGTAAGTAATTCCATAGGCACCTTCAATGCCTTTGCAAGCTTGTATACCGTTTCTGCAGAACATTTTTCAAGCTTTGTCTTTCCGCTGCATATATCACTGAGAGTAGCATGAGGAATTCCGGCCTGTACCGCAAGCTTATATTTTGTCATATGCTGCTTTTCAAGCAAATCTTCAATAATCATACTATTCGCCTCCTATATTATATTATATCGGCACACCGTAATAATATCAAGAGTTTTTTGCTGTTTTTGTATTTTTATTTATAACTGCTTCAAACAGCCTTTGCCACGCTGCGGGTAAGATTTACCGCCGTAGTCGTGGCGTGAACCACATTCATCATATTGACCCTTACAGAGCTGTCAAGCCCGAAGGTCTGCGCTATCTTCGGCACTTCGTCCGCCGCGAGCATAATTCCAAGCCCCATTAACATATTTGCCGAAAAGGTTATAAGTCCGAGGTACAGCAAGGTTGTCTGCAAAAACGCCGTAAGGCAGATAGCTATTACCTGCTTGCACCACTGATTAAAGCCGTCCGCATATCCCCTCGGTACGCTGAACATATACAGCGCGCCTACCGACATTTGTATAAGCAATATTCCGCCGCGCTTTATGTTGGCGAAAAACACCTTTATAATACAATACGCGAATGCTACCAATGACAGTGTATTGAAAAGACTTATGTTAGCCTCTATGTCCGTTAAAAAGAAGTTTGTAAGCGCGGATAGGCTAAGCTCGGACAGTCCCGTGCTCTTAGTTCCGGCAGCTAATGCGGCTAAATCCCGCGAAAATGTGTTTTGCAGTGTTATGCAGAATTTATACAGCTCCACAGGCAGCACGCCTATAAGTGAACAGGCAAAAAAGCCCTTTAAAATGTTAAGCGCGGCAGTCTTAACATTTGCCTTTCCGCACTGGTACTCTATTGCGGTATCAAACACGGCGACAACCGTTCCCGCAGCGAACAGAGACCACCCGAAAAGCCCGAACAGCTTTACCACCGCTTTTACCCATTCGAGCCCGAACATATCCGCGCCCATATTGCCCATAAGCTTAAAAAATTCCGCAACGGCGCTGTATACCGCAAGATATATCCATTGCAGCATTTTATCAAAAATAAAGCCGGACATTTTTTCACTCAGTCCGGCAAAAAGGTCGTTTAACCAATTCAGAATATTTCACCTCCGAAAAAGTTCCGCCGGATCATCTGTCCGGCGGTTCAAGTTCTTCTTTCATTTTCATTCCGTGTATAACGCCTATGCGGTATGCCTCGCTCTGCAGAATATTCGTTATATCCGAATGGGTGTCCCTGTACTGCCAAAGCAGTTCCTTTTGTTCCTCTGTCAGCGCACCTTCAAGTCTTGCGGAATACAGCGCTAATTCTTTAGCTTTAAGCTTGTATTCCGGGTTGTTGGATGTCACATCCTCTATTGGGTGCATCTGCCCTGAAAACAGTTCCTCAAAAAATTTCACCCGAATTTCCTCCTTTCTTCAAGCACAACAACATACCATATACTTTGCGGAAAGTCCAGATAAATAAACTCAAATAACAGACCAGATATACAGCGGTGCGGTAAGGCAGAAAATAAGGCAGGCAAACAGAATGCAAGGCGCCGATAGTGATAGGTAATCCCTTGAGGCTATCTCAGGATTTTCCCCCACTTCACACCGTACGTGAGAGTTTCCCCTCATACGGCGTTCCATCGTCAACAGTGATTAAAGTAATTTATACAATTTCAAAGACAAGCCTAACCTAAACGCTTTCCAACCCTATGATTTTTCTGAACTTGTTAACCTTCTCAATCTGCTTTTGGCTTAGATTGAGAATTGCCTTGTACCTCTCAATCGTTTCTTTCCTTGTGGCGTGTATCAGAATGTGAACACTCATATCCACAAGAATTAAATTGCCATACGCGTCACTGCCGCCTTGTGCTTTGGGCTTTTTATGGTGGCAGTGTATCCTGTTCGCTTCCATTGGCATATTCAGAACAGCACATTTTCCTTGTTGGGCGCAATATAGCGACAGTCGGTTATCGTTGTACTCAATACTGCCGTCAGCAGGGTGTCGCATAAGATAATGCAGAATGCTTAGATTGACCTTTTCCAGCCGTTTATGGATTTCTGCACGTCCTGCGACTGTGTACTTGTTGATTATCCGCTTTTTGTCCATAGGATTTTTGTGCTGCACATAAGCAATCGGCACAAAAGGCGTATTACCCAAATACCGAATTTCCTTACTGTTTGCATAATGAATATACACAGGACTTTTCAAAGGTTTTGCAATGCTCTTTTTGAGTTGGTTTTCGAGTTTTCCTCTTATGGAATTTTTGACTAAGAAAGCTATTTCGGAAAAATCGCGGCTTATGTGCGTAGCAAACCTGTAATAGTTGTGCCACCCCATAACCAGTGAGTTATAACGGACTATCGTTTTCTTTTGTTCGTCTGAACTAAGATGCTTGATGTCCCTCACTGCTTCTACCGCTTGCTTTTTAATTCGTGCTTTTGACTTATCGGACATATGCGACTGCACGGCGTATTTTGCCTGTCCGTTTGCTTTCTTACCTTTGCGTACAACTTTCATCTTAAAGCCGAGAAATTCGGAATAATGCTTTTTCAAATTCACAATTTTTGACTTGTCAGGGCTGATATCAAGACCTAATCGCTCTTTCAGCCAAGATTTTGTCGCTGTAAACATATTTTTAGCATCTTTTCGGTTGCGGCAAAAGATTTTGAAATCGTCTGCATATCGGACAATATAGCATTCTTTCAGGTTAGTATTACGCAATTCAGCATAGACATTACTTTTATCGGGCGTTCCGTTTCTCAGTGTTCTGCATTTATACGGGTATCTTGTAGGAATATTTTCCCATTGAGAAGCAACCCACCAATCCAATTCGTTAAGCACGATATTGGATAACAGCGGTGAAATGATACCGCCTTGCGGCGTGCCTTTTTCGGGAAAGCCTATCCCTGCGACCTCCGCTTTCAGCATTACTGAAATGATAGAAAGTAACTTTTTATCACGTATGCCCAGCGTCCACATTTGCTTTAACAGTTTGCCGTGATTGACATTATCGAAAAATCCTTTGATATCAATATCAACGACATAGTGTAGGTGCTGTCCCTGCATAAACTTGTATGCTTGTGAAATTGCGTGTTCCGCACCGCGATTAGGGCGGAAACCATTGCTTCGTTTGAAGAACTTTGCTTCACAAATCGGTTCTAACACCTGTAACACACATTGCTGTATCAGCCTGTCCATTATTGTCGGAATACCAAGCGGACGGGTTTTTCCGTTGCTTTTTGGTATTTCCACTCTGCGGACAGCCTGTGGAACATAATAGTCCAGCCGTTTTTGCACATATCCGATTAGTTTTTCGGTTTCCCACTTTTCCAAATGGGTTATGGTTTTCTTGTCCACGCCTGCGGTCTTGCTCCCTGTGTTCTTCTTGATGTTGCGATAGGCAAGCAGTATATTCTGCGGACTGGTAATCAGCCCCATTAAGTTTTTGAACTTTTTGGAGTTTTCACTGTCTGCATACAGCCTGTCCAGCTCCTCTTGAAAATCATAGTATTCAATGTTCCGCAAGGCGGAGATTTTCGGTAGCTTTGTCTTTATCAAAGTCAGCATACCCCCTTTGCGAGAGTTTGCTTTTCTTAGTCATACTCGAACCTTCGATGGTTGTATATTTACTTGTTTTTACTGTTGACGACTTGAGCCTATCCCTCCACGGTTTGTTATCACCGCTTCACAGGTACTATGGCTCTGCTCTCAGTCAAATAAATACAGGTTATACATAACTGTTTTCCCTGTAAACGCTTCACCGTGTGTAATCACTCCACGTTTCGACCTTTCCACGTTCCGATATTCCTATCATAAAATCTACCCTTAGGTGTCCCTCTAAGCCTGTATGCTGGGTACTGCCTGTAACAGTACAAGGTATTTCATAAATTCGAGTTTTACTTTACCTCACATACCCGCCGCTATGGGCGTATGCACATTTCTATGCACCATTCGTATAGACCCCTTCATTCGGGTTGTTCGTCAGTGAACTCGCTACTTTTCACATTCTCACCATAGGTAGATATAGACCTCCGGCATATAGGTAGCACAATCTGCCTCCAGACCGCTTTCCTCATCTGCGTTTCTGCAATGGTAGGGCTACTCTCTGCCGACTTCAACGGGCTTTGCACAAACGGTATTCTTACCTATACCGAATGCACACCGTAGTATCAAGGCAGGCGTTTCGGGGCGTTACTCCGTCATTCCACCTGTCGGAATATCAGTTCTCCAAGAACTGCGTTTTTATGCTGAAAGCTCCTTTCAATCTTTCATATGTCACGCAACTTGTGTCTAACCTTTTCAGTTAGAAACGTGTCGCACCAAATTCAAACTGCCCGTGCTTCCTGTAATCAAAGTAAGCCGTGCCGACCTTTACAAAGAACAGAATTGCGAGTATCATATCGCACACGGGAAAGACCACATTATTAACGACATTCTGAATCTGACCCTTGGCTGCGTTCCATGTATTCTCAATAGCTCCCGCCACATCGCCCGCCGCAAATACGGTTACCGAAAACACGGACAAAACCGCCGCCGCAAGCAGAACACAGAAAAGGATTTTTGCAGTTTTTTTAATCATATTTTTTACCTCCGATTACTTTCTTAATTTCTTCATCCGCAATATTCCGAACGCGAATATTGAGGTTTTTGCAGAACTGTATTTCATTCTGCATACCGCTTGTAACGGTATCCCCGAATATCCACATTTCATCGCTGAACCATAAAAGCGCAAGCCCTGCCGACATACCAATTTCCCGTTCCGCGGGCTTTGCGTCGTCAAGGCACTCCGCGTAAAAATGCGGCACGACCGGAGCCACGCCGCACCTTAAAGCATATTCGGTATACATCCTTACCCTTTTTAGGTTTTCTTCAGTATTTCCGCCGAGAGGAGCGCAGATATACACGCGCTTCATCATTCGTCGTCATCCTTTCGGGATTTAATACGGATAATGCCCGCGGATATAACCCCGCCGAGCGCAACGGCGGCAAGCCCTATCCAAAAGCCGAGTTTTGAGCTGTCCCCTGTTTTCGGAATGGGAATATCCGGCGCAGGCGGCACGGTAAGCGTTACGGTCTGCTCGGTATCATCAATATCCGCATGAACCGCAAGCTCCTCTCCGTCACAGTATAAGGCTTCAAAAACCACAATATCCGTCTGGCGGTTTATGCACCTGCCGTCAAAGGTATAACGCACAATTACTTCTCCCTCCGCTTTTTCGGGTGTAAAGGTTATTTCGGCGGTAATTTCTTTTCCGTTTACAAGCAGCACCGCACCTGTGGATTTGTCCATAAGTATGCCCTTTACGGTGTATTCCCTGCCCGGTATAAGGTGACTATAATATACAGTATCTTCAACCGTGATTTCGCCGTCTGCAACTGCGGTTTTCTCACCGTTTACGGCGGCCTTTGTTCGGATTTCCGGGATGCGGTTATTTACAACCTTAATTTCTATTTCCTGTCCGTTCTCATTTATTAAAACGGAATAAATTTCATCATTCAGCAAATATCCGTTTGCGGGTTTAAGCTCCTTAATTATCCAACTGCCGTAAGGAACGCTGCCAAATGTAAAAATACCGTCCTTGTCGGATGCGGCGGTTAAAATCGCATTCGTATCGGTAAATTCCGTTTCATCACTGCGAAAAAGACCGAATACCGCGCCTGCAATTACGCTTTCGGTTTCACGGTCGATTTTCAGTCCCTTGACCGAGCCGTAGAGGATATTGTTTTTAATGCTTTCGCCGCCGTTCACCTTAATTTTTACAAGTGCGGTTTCCTGCCCTGCATACTCGAACAAAACAGGATATTTTTTATCCGACAGAATATATCGTCCGTCTGTTGCAATTTCCTTTACATAGAGCTTTGCACCTACGGGAATATCTGTTTTAAAGGTCAGCTTGCCATTTTTATCACAGCTTGCGGTTTCGAGCAGACCGTCTGTCGGGATAACTGAGCCGTCAGCCGCGGTCATTTCTTCTGCCGCATACAGTCCGAACTGCACCGATAAAATTTCGTCGTTTTCTCCTATACCGAAAGCGCTGTCTTTTTCAAGCAGCTTTTCAAGTGAAAGCATTGCCTTTTGGCGCTCATTATATAATTCTATCACCGTTTCGGTCACCTCTACGGTTTCTCCGGCATAGGTCAGCTCCACGGTTTTGGGTGTGTCGTTCAGCACCATACCGTAAGGCGCTTTTATTTCTCTGACGGTATATTTTCCGAGATACAGCGGAAGGCTTTCAGCATTGCCTTTTTTATCTGTTGTAACGGTATCTGCTGCCGTTCCTTTTGCATAACGGAGCGTACCGTCCGGCGTAATAATATCCTCGGCGGCGGCAATCTCATAAACCGCGCCCGCAAGGCCCTTGTTTGCAAAAACAAAACTGTATACGCCGTCTGTTTCCGAAACGGTGGTAAAAGCCTCACCACTTTTAGAAATCTTAATAATACCTTTCTGCGGCATATTTCGCTTTTCAACGGTTATTACCGTTTTACTGCCGTCAATTTTAAATACCACGGGTTCGGTGTTCAGTATATACCCATATGCCGTGCATTGCTCTATAATTTCGTAATTACCGTATGGCAGCTTCTCGGGCAACATAAGTTTGCCTGTAATATCCGTATAATAGGTGTCTATATCCGCAGGCGTCGGGTAGGTTATATGCTGCACCACAAATTTGCCCGTATCGGTATTTCTCACTTTAAAGCCGATACCCGCCGCAGGGATTATTTTTCCTGTTTCCGCGTCCTTTTTTACTATTTCTACCGCCGACTTGAAAACCGCGTTATTTATTAAAAATCGGTAGGTTTCGCCGTTCTCGCTAATAAACACATTAAAGGGAGCTATAAGCTCTTTGCCGCTTTGCCCCTTAGTCTGCTTTACGGTATATTCGCCGTAAGGCAAGGCTTTGGTTTCGGCAAAGCCGTTTTTATCACAGACAAGCATATCCCGTTCGGTTTCTTTAGCATTCGCATAGCTTCCCGCTGACTTTAAAAACACTTCAAACTCCGCACCCTTTTCCGGCGTTTCTATTTTTGTGCTGCCGTCGTCCGAATGCTTTATTACTGCAATTTTACCCTTTTTAACAGTTTCCTTAACATTTAAGGAAATGCTGTTATACTCGGCGGTATAATTTTTCGGTTCTGCGCCTATTCGTTCGCTGCCATTGGTTACGAGATAACCCTCGCCCGCAGTAAGCTCTTTAAGCGACCAATCGTTTCCGCAGACATAGTATTTGGTGATAAACCTGCCGTCTGCGTCGGTCGTATAGGTATCTATAAGCTGATTGCCTTTATATATACCGTACTCAGCCCCCGCAAGCGATGCGTTTCCCTGTGCCGCGCCCTGTTCGGCGTCTGCTTTTATTACGGTTAACTTAAACTTTTTAAGCGTGTTATTAAAGCTGACGGTTGCCGTCTGTCCGCTTGCAACGGTAATGTACTGCGCCTCACGCTCTGCATATTCCTCCGGCGTTTCTTCCATTACGGTATATTCGCCCGGCGCTAAGTTATCCGCCGTAATACTGCCTCCGTTTGCGGTTTTAACCGTTTTGTCTACGCCGTTCCCTTTAATGCGGAATGTAATGCCGTCTACCCTGCCGTCCTCACTTGTTTTCACTATTTTAATATTTCCGGTGCTTACCCGCAGTTTTAAAAACGCGGTTACCGGGTCCTTTACTGTTGCGGCATAGGTTGCAAGATCCTGCTGACCCACGCCCGGCTTTACTATACCGTCGCCCCATACTATAATGCCTTTTCTGCCTGCCGTGTTTTTTACCGCCGTTACCGTAACCGTACCTTTGGGCGCTGCCGTGCCGCTTACCGTAAGGGTATTGCCTGTAACGCGGCAGGTATATCCGTTATCCGCCGAGAAACTGAATTCTTGCAAAATATTGTTTGTATCCGTAAATGTTGCCGTATACTGAGATCCGTCCCATATAAGCTCGCTTGTTGCCGCACCGGACGGAGTTTTACTGCAAAAGCTCGGCACAGCCGTATGGGATTTAACGCCCGCTGCAATGTTATTGTAGTGCGACATTATTCTGTTTCTCATAGGATGCTCCGCCCCTATTTTATCCAAAACAGCATTACAGCCTACAGGCGTTATATGATCAAAATTACTGTCCCTTTCACCTACCACGGTTTCCCATATAAGGAGCTGGGTTGCGTAATACATCGAAAAACTGTCTGCGTCCGACTCGTTTTGTGTGCGCCAATTTATTGATACATTGCCCGTATACCCGTACTGCATTATCCTTCCTATAAATATCTTTATCTCCGGCACGGTAATAGTGTTGTTATATTCGGACGGGAAGTTATCCCAATAGCTTTCGTCACGGCTTGTAAGCTTATATTTATTCTCTATAGGCGTTCCGGGTTCAATGCAGTAACAGGCAGGTCCGCTGTATGATCCTATCGTAAATACCGTACTGTAATTGGTCTCATCCGCATACCAACCGTTCATATGTTTAAGCTTCCCGTTACCCCATTTATCGCTGTAATTCACATCGCCCTTGCGCGGAAATGCCAGTTGGTAATTCTCGACCTGCTCGCCTGCCGCAAAAGCGGAAAAACCGCCGAGCATACCCGTACACAAAATAACTGCCATAATGACGGACAAAATTCTCTTGAAAATATTTTTTTTCATAAAGCTTTACCTCCAAATAAAAAAAGCACCCGATCTTTTAAGTCGAGTGCTTAAACTTTATATTATGCGTAGCCTATATATATTTCGTAATCCTTACCGTTTTCCTCTGCCCATATCCACACCGCGGTTATTTCGGGCGATCTTGCGTATCTGTCTATATATCCCTTAATATCCCGTTCGGTATATCTGCAGGTTTTCCCTGCGGATATAGGGTTATCCCAACAGTATTTTGCCTGCCGGTCAAGCTTTAAGCCCGACTTTACCGCGTATTCCTGCGCCGATTTAATATAGTAATCTATATTAAACTCCGCCTCTTGTTTTTCGGGTTCGGACGATTCTGCCTGCTTCTGCGTTTCTTCCGGTTTGCTGACCGATTCTGTCGGGGCGGGCGGTTTTTCGCTTTCGGTCTTACGGGTTTCCGGCTCTGTCGGTGTTTTCGGTTTCTCCGGTTTTTTAGGCTCACTCTCTTTTTCAGGTGTATTTTCCTTGGGCTTAGTTTCATTTCTGCTCTCTGTCGGTATATCAGTTTCCGATTTTTCCGTTATTTCTGCGGTCTTATTATCCGCTTTGCTTACAGTGGGTTCTGCCGCGTCGGATACTGCTTCGATTGTGCCGCTTTCGGTATTTACCTCCATGCTGCTGACATTATCTTTTTCTGCCATGCACCCCGCAAGACCGAGCGTAATTATTACCGCAATAAGTATTGCAACCGTTTTCTGTTTTTTCATTCATATCACGTATAATAAAAATCATCCGAAAGGGGTTGATTTTTACTATATCTCCTTTCT
>ERZ808266.251-NODE-251-length-20362-cov-4.446004_pt1 | contig 20362 bp, 24 predicted proteins | sample MGYA00521278_ERZ808266 | MGnify/ENA primary metagenome ERZ808266 (study PRJEB31516, sample SAMN03275591) | gut metagenome | biome: mammalia-associated habitat; material: feces | host: Papio cynocephalus | place: Kenya | collected 2012-08-02 ... | reverse complement strand
TGACCGACAAGGCTCTTGACGCAGCCGTGGCAAACAACGCCCTCATAATGCTTTGTCCTGGCGAACACTGCTACTTCGACTACCCCATGGCCAAGGGCGACATGCCTGAGAAGAACTGGGGCATGCCTGTCACGTCTCTAAAAGACACATACTCACTCGACCCGGCATGGGGGAAGGGCAAAGACTTTGAGAACGACAACCTATTCGGCGTGGCTGGCACGCTCTGGAGCGAGTGCATAACGACACCCGAACGGATTTACTATCAAGCCTACCCACGCGCAATAGCCTTGGCCGAGGCAGGATGGAGCCCACAGGAAAAACGCTCATGGGAGTCGTTCCTGAAACGCATGCGCCCTATGGCAAAAGACATGATGCGTCGCGGAATCTCATTCTCAATGGAATATTAAAACGCAACGACCCACTACACATTAATATATATTATACATGATGAAAATCAGAACCGCAATTATTTTATCAACCGTGGTATTGGCAACCATGGCAACAACAAATGCCTTTGCCACACACAAAAAAGCGACCAAGACCAACAAGAACACTGAGACAAGAATAGAAGCTGGCATGAGAACCATAACCGAAGACGCGGCACGCGCACACGTCTATTTTCTTGCCGACGACTTGCTTGAGGGGCGCAGAGCCGGTGAACGAGGCTCGCGCATAGCCAAACGCTACATAGAGTCGCAGATACGCGAGCTCGGGCTCACGCCACTGATTGGCAACTCGTATGAGCAACCATTTGAGGCTTGTGGCGCACAACGGCTAAAACGCAGCCCTCGCTTCTACGTAAACGCTGACTCGATAGCAAAGATAAAGAAAGGCGTTTACCAGTCGCTTGCCCTAAGCAACGTGCTTGCCGTGCTACCAGGACGGAAAGGCGATGAATATGTCGTGGTGGGTGCGCATCTCGACCACGAAGGTCTGTATGCAGACATGGCTGGCGACGGAATATACAATGGAGCCGACGACAACGCGTCTGGCGTGTCTGCCGTATTGCAGATAATGAAAGCATTTGTGGCAAGCGGAGAACAACCGGAGCGCACCATGGTGTTCGCCTTCTGGGACGGTGAAGAGCAAGGACTGCTCGGTTCGCAATATTTCACCGACCACTTTGAAGGCATGTCAAAAGTAAAAGGATATCTCAACTTCGACATGGTGGGAAGCGGAACTGACAGCAGATACCTCATGTATTTCTTCACGGCGGCACATCCAAAACTCGGAGAATGGCTCAAGGAAGACATCATCAAATACAAGTTCAGAACCTTTGAGCCTGACTACCGTGCCTGGGAGAACCCAGTCGGAGGCAGCGACCAGCAATCGTTCCATCTCAAGGGCGTGCCAATCGTTTGGTACCATACAGGTGGACAACCCCACTACAACCAACCAGATGACGAGGCCTCGACATTGAACTATCCAAAGCTCACCGACATCACACGCGCTTCCTATCTCACGGCATGGCACATGGCTAACGAGGCCAACTATTAAAAAACTCAATAGGGCAAAAAAGTTTACGGCCAAAAGCTATGTTTACGATTATTTTAATACCTTTGCATCCTTGTATACAAACATATTAAAAATACGAATTGTTTTCATAGCACTATGAAAAAACTTCAAAACACCACGTTAACGCTCATCGCCAGCGCTTTCCTTTCCCTGGCTTGCCATGCCGAGGGAAAGTTCGTGCCATTCAAGTATGGCAGTTTTGACACATGGGTTGTACGCCATGTCCATGAGTCATCGGTAATTGGCGGCAATACGAAGATCCTTTACGAGATTGGCCCCAATCGTGAGATTAAAGGGGAGAAACCATACTCCAACCTTGGAGGCTCGCCATGGGGCACCAGTAACGTGATGGCAAAAGTGATGGGAGTCGTCAAGACCAACAACTCTGTCTATCGCGACGTACACGGTTCTGGCCATTGTGCAAAAATGGAGACCCACATAGAGACCTGCAAGGTGCTCGGCCTCATGAACATAAAGGTGCTCGCAGCCGGCAGCATCTTCCTCGGCGACATGAAAGAGCCTATTACAGGCACCAAGGAAGGCGTCAAGGCATTGAACTGGGGCATACCTTTCAACCATCGCCCGAAAGCCGTCAGGTTCGACTACCGCGTGCAAGTGTCCGGAAGCAAGAACCGCATAAAGCAGACTGGTTTCTCAAAGCCATCAACAGTGGCAGGACCAGACTATTGCATCGCCGTGTTATACCTACAGAAGCGACACGAAGACGCAAAGGGGAACATTACGGCACAACGCGTAGGCACAATGGTGGTGAAATACGGCAAGTCTACAAATGGCTGGGTCAATGGGGCCACCTACGAGATTCACTACGGCAACATCACTGGCAAGTCATTCTACAACGCAGCCACGATGGGCCTGCGCTCCACCGACTATGCCCGCAACTCTAAAGGCAAGAGCGTGATAGTGCACGAGACCGGATGGGCCTCAGCTTCAGACTCCCCGACACACATTATATTACAGTTTTCATCCAGCCATGGCGGTGCCTACGTGGGCACTGTGGGCAATACTTTTTGGGTGGACAACGTTGGCCTTGTTTACTAATGAGACTACCAATAATTTCACTCCTCATGCTCCTCGCCACGACAAACGCCGTGGCAATGGAGCTTTCCGATACTGTTAACACGAAGAAACGCAGTGTAGTTACTCGTTTTCTCGACTATTTCAACGATGCCAACAAGGGCAAGAAAAAGAAGGGCATTGATTTTTCTGTCATCGGCGGCCCCCACTATAGCACCGACACCAAACTCGGCATAGGACTCGTCGCGTCCGGACTATATCATTCTGCCCAACGCGATAGCCTGTTGCCACCAAGCAACATATCCGTGTTCAGCGACTTCTCCACAGTGGGCTTTTACATGATTGGCATACGCGGCACGCATATATTCCCAGGTGACCACCAACGCATCGACTACACCACATACTTCTATTCGTTCCCAAGTTATTTCTGGGGAGTGGGGTTCGACCAGGGCGATTACGACAACAACAAGAGCAAGCTCAAGCGCGGGCAGGCTCAAGTGAAAGCAAGCTGGCTGTTTCGCGCCTCCGGCAGCTTGTTCATAGGTCCCACGTTCGCTTTCGACTATATCAACGCCCATCACATCGACAATCCTCAACTACTCAATGGGCAACGCCGCACAACAACAAACGTAGGAGCCGGACTCACCGTTCTCTACGACACCAGAGACAACCTCACGGCTCCAAAACGCGGTGTCTACCTGTCGTTGCAACAAGTGTGCCACCCAAGGTTCTTGGCAAACCATTACGCGTTTTCCACCACCAATCTCCGCACCAGTGGATACATACCCATATCCTCTGCCACATTGATAGCCCTCGACTTCCGCACGGAATTCAACTACGGCAACCCTTCATGGGGCATGATGGCCCAGGTTGGCGGCAGCAATACCATGCGAGGCTACTACGAGGGCCGATACCGCGACAAGAACAAGATGGAGGGTGAGGTCGAACTACGCCAACACATATGGAAACGCAACGGCATAGTGGCATGGGTTGGCTTGGGCACGGTTTTCAACAAGTTCAGCTCAATGAGAGCTCGCCACATTCTTCCCAACTATGGATTGGGTTACAGGTGGGAATTCAAGAAAAACGTAAACGTGCGCCTCGACTATGGCTTCGGCAAGTCTGGGCAAAGTGGATTTCTTTTCAATATCAATGAGGCTTTCTGAGTTTGGCATACTCCCTATTTTTCCAATAATGACAAATGAGCAATAAGCTGCGTTTCATACTATCACCGACATTTCTTTTCAGCTACGCTGTCATTGCACTGACAGTGCCAAACCTGGCACTGTCCATAACAGACTCGATGCCTCTTGGGGCAGCAATGGCAAACATTTTCCTGCCCATGTCGGCATACGCCATCATCATGTCGCTATCGCGACACCCAGGGAGGCAAGTCTGGATTCTCTTTCCCTTGGTGTTCTTCGCAGCCTTTCAGATGGTACTCGTTTATCTCTACGGCGGTGGCGTGATAGCGGCAGACATGTTTCTCAACCTTATCACGACCAATCCGGGAGAGGCAATGGAATTGCTCGACAATCTCTTGCCAGCCGTTGCCGGAGTTATCGTGTTCTACCTTCCCCTGCTCATAATAGCGGCTATACAGTGGTCGCGCCACATCACGCTTAGTGCCGCCAAGCGCCGTCCCGTCCGCCGTATTGCGTTGATCATATGGACCATGGCCACGATCCTCGCTGCCACGCTCTACGTTGTTTATCCCAAGGGTGAGGAGAAAGCTGGCAGATTTGAGTATAGGGTCGAGAACGACCTATACCCTATAAACGTATTCTATAATCTATACCTCGCCATTCATGAGGGTTGGCTGTCAGCGCATTACCAAGAAAACGTCGCTAACTATCGTTTCAACTCCGTCTCACTGCACGAGAAAGCCTCCACAGAGGTCTACATATTGGTAGTTGGCGAAACGGCACGCTCACGCGACTTCCAACTCTATGGCTATCCACGGCATACCAACCCCAAGCTATCCAAAGAAAAAAGACTTATGGTGTTCAAGGGCGTGCGCTCACAATCCAACACGACACACAAGAGCGTGCCAATGCTCTTGACAGCCGCGAGCGCAGAGAATCACGACCGTCTATACCGCGAGAAAGGAATAATAGCGGCATTCCGCGAAGCAGGGTTCCACACGGCGTTTTTCTCTAACCAGCAACGCAACCATTCGTATATCGACTTCCTCGGCGAAGAGGCAAACGACGTGTGCTTCATCCGCGAACACATTGCCAACGGCATCACCTATGACGCGCAACTATTGCCTTACGTGAGAAAGGAACTATCAAAGCGCCCAAGAAAGTTGTTCATAGTGCTACATATGTACGGCTCGCACTTCAACTATCGTGACCGTTACCCAAAGGCAGGCGCGCACTTTTTGCCCGACTTGCCCACTGAGGCAAAGGCGCAAAACCGCCCACAACTGCTCAACGCATACGACAACACCATCTTGGAGACCGACCGTTTCCTCGCGAATCTCATATCCATGCTCAGGGCACAAGGCTGTGTATCCGCAATGCTCTATACCTCAGATCACGGCGAAAACATATTCGATGACAATCGCAAACTGTTTCTTCACGCCTCGCCACACCCATCGGCCTACGACACCGACGTGCCACTCATGGTCTGGACTTCAAGGGAATACGACCATTCGCATCCGTCAATCGTAAAAGCGTTAAGAAGCAACCTGCACAAGGGTGCCGAATCCAATGCGTCCGTGTTCCCGACAATGCTGTCAATAGGTGGAATCAAGACGAGACTGAATCTCGACAGCCTGTCGCTTGCCAACCCTGCCTATAAGCTCGGCACGCGCTACTATCTCAACGACCACAACCACGCCGTGCCTTTATCGGCATACGGGATTAGATGACGGCGTAGTATTAATTATCGCAAGACAAGACACCATGATACCAAAGGATTTCGCAAAATATACTCGACAGCTTATGGGCGACACGCTCTACTCCATCTTGGAGAACGGACTGACGCAAGAGCCCCCCGTGAGCGTGCGCCTCAACCCTTTCAAGGCCCATGATGGCCTTGACGGTTGCGAGCGTGTGCCATGGTGCGAATGGGGCTACTGGCTCAAAGATCGCCCCGCGTTTACCTTCGACCCATTGCTCCACGCTGGCTTATATTACGTCCAAGAAGCCGCTTCGATGTTTGTCACCGAAGCCGTGAGGCAATGCATTGAACGTGGAATCATTTCCAGTGAGCCCATACTTGCCGCTGACATCTGCGCGGCTCCCGGAGGTAAGTCAACCGCCCTGCGCTCAACACTTCCCAAAGACAGTTTGCTGTTCAGCAATGAGCCCATTAAGCCAAGGGCAAGTGTACTCAAGGAAAACATGGTTAAATTCGGGCACCCTGATGTCATCGTGACAAACAACTTTCCTCGCGACTACAAGAAAACCGGACTTAAGTTTGATCTCGTAGTTGCCGACGTGCCATGTTCTGGAGAGGGTATGTTCCGCAAGGACGTTGGCGCGATTGAGGGATGGAGCGTGCAAAACGTGGAGAAGTGCAGACTGCTCCAACGCTCAATCATAGAAGACATTTGGCCATGCCTGAAGCCTGGTGGTTCGCTCATCTACTCCACTTGCACTTTCAACGCCCACGAAGATGAGGAAAACGTGCAGTGGATTGCCGACACGCTTGGAGCCGAGATTATAAGTCTGGACATTCCTGAGGAATGGAATATCACGGGGCCTCTCGTCGGCTCGGTGCCTTGCTGCCGTTTCATCCCAGGCCGCACGCGCGGAGAAGGTCTCTTCATGGCGGTGCTAAGGAAAAATGGCACAGGCAAGAATGACAAGACCATGACGGCAAGAGGCAAGGGCTGTATAAAGAAGAAAAGCTCCGACTTCGACAAATGGTTGGTTGGCGACTTCTCTATCGTGGAGACAAACGGCTGTCTCAGGGCTATACCGTCACGTTGGTTACACATATATAATATTGTAGCGAAAACACTCCGCGTGATCCATGCCGGCGTGGAATTGGGCACGAGGAAGGGCAAGGACGTTATCCCCGACACATCGCTCGCTCTCAGCACGGCTCTCAACAAGTCGGCGTTCCCACAAGCCGAGATAGGTTTCGCCCAAGCGGTCAATTACCTAAGAAAAGAGGCCGTGACTCTGCCAACCGACTCGCCACGCGGCTTTACCATAGTCACCTACCACCAACAGCCGTTGGGGTTCGTGAAAAACATAGGCCAACGAGCCAATAACCTCTATCCGCAAGAATGGAAAATAAAGAGCACTCACGTCCCATCGTCAGCATCATCGTTGCCATGGCGCGCAACCGTGCGATAGGTCGCAATGGCACACTGCCTTGGCACTTGCCTGAGGATCTCGCTCATTTCAAGAGCGTCACTTGGGGGCACACCATCATCATGGGAAGGCATACCTTCGAGTCGTTGCCCCACGGCGCGCTGCCTGGACGTCGCAACATAGTGGTGAGCTCCACGCTCGACTCCTTGCCAAACTGTGAGGTTTGCCATTCACTCGACGAGGCTTTGGGCATATGCTCGCAAGACTATGAAAACATCAACACCGAAGAAGTGTTCATCATCGGTGGAGCCAAGCTCTATAGAGCTGCCTTGCCCTTGGCCAACCGAATGTACATAACATTGGTAGACCAGAATCCCAAGGACGCCGACACTTTCTTTCCCGAGTTTAACACCAACCAATGGCATGAATCGGAACTGCGGCAACACGATGGTTTCGCGTTCACGCTATGGAACTTAAAGAAAAAACATGGATAAAAAGACACAAACCTATCTTGACTTCCTGCGCTTCAGCCTTCACGAAAAGGCTGAACTGCCCCACTCAACCTATGACATCGACTGGGACGGACTCTTCAATTTCGGCACGAGCCAATGCATACGCGGGGTGCTATTTCAAGGCATCAAGAAGTTGAAAAGCTCAGGGCCACACCCCACGACAGAGCAATTAGGACAATGGCTGGCCTACTTGGCCGCAATAAAGAAGGCAAACGTGCAAGTATACCGCGATGCCGATTTCATAACGAGGAAATTTGAGAAAGAAACAGGCTTGGATAGCCTGGTGATGAAAGGCCAAGCCAACGCCATGCTTTATCCCGACCCATACATACGAGAGCCTGGCGACATCGACTTGTGGACAATGGCTTCAACGAGACAAGTGATACACTGGGCACGCCGTCACGACCCCAAAGCCACCATCAGCTACCACCACATTGACGTGAAAGGACTTCGCACGCCTGTGGAAGTGCATTATGTTCCTTCTTTCATGGGAAACCTGTTCTATGAGTGGCGATTACGACAATATTTCAAGAAAGAAAAAGCCATGCAGTTCGGCCACAAGCTTACGTTGCCCGATAGTCTGGGCTCAATCGGTAGACTTTGCCATGATTTCGACTGCATCTTCCAACTGTCGCACATGATGCACCACTTTTTCTACGAGGGATTAGGGTTCAGACAGGTGATTGACTTCTATTACCTTCTTTGTTCGATGCGCGAAATCGACAAAAGCATCATCGCAAGGGTCAAGCGCTTGAATATGCGCAAGTTCACTGCTGCCATGATGTTCATCATGCACGACGTATTGGGATTGGAACAAGACAAGTTGCTATGCGAGCCCGACCACAAGATAGGCACAATGATGCTTGAAGAAATGTTGACGGCCGGCAATTTCGGCTTCCATGACGACAGGTACGATTTTTCCAACCTTCCTTTTTGGCGGCAATACCTCCTTGAGACTTACCGCAACCTACACTTCGCCAAGGCCTTCCCTTCTGAGACCGTCTTCGGCAGACCCATTTCGAGATTCTGGCACGCGGCCTACAAGTTCTGGTTGTCTTCGACTGCCGACTGAGCGCCGAAGTCTATCGGCAACTGACGGTCTATAACGGCATTGAAGCTCACTATTGTCTCCGAGCGCGAAAGGCCCAGCGGCTGAAGCTTATCGTGAATTATGTTGAGGAGATCGTGGTTGTTGTGGGCGAATATCTTGATAAACATGTCAAAGCCGCCCGTTGTGTAGTGGCACTCTGTCACCTCCGGAATCTGTCGCAACTTCTCCACTACTTGGTCAAACTTCTCTGGATCCTTGAGATACAGGCCAACATAGGCACACGTCTCATAGCCAATCTTTTCCGGGTCGATAATGAATTGCGAACCCTTGATTATTCCAAGGGACGTGAGCTTTTGGATGCGCTGATGAATGGCCGCACCACTGACATTGCACGCCCTTGCCACCTCAAGGAATGGTATACGGGCGTCACTTTGAATAAGTTGCAGGATTTTCTTGTCTAATGCATCAATAACTTGACGTGCCATTATATTCTTATTTCTTTTAATAATAAGGCAAAGTTACGAACTTTTCTAATAATCTGCAACTTTTTTAAGTCATTATGTTTTAAATGCTACACGCAAAGTGCCCCAAATAGCACGAAGCCATTTGCTTTGTACAAAGGCAAAGGCTATTGATTCACTCCGTGCTGTCGCTTGTCAGTGGCCGAATAGTTTATGCGGTATGCCTTTGCCTCTCGCAGTGCTTGCTTCACGTCGCTTATTATGCCCATCTTCGTGCCACGGTCTGCTTTTATCGATACCGTCATCTGTTCTTGGTCTTCTGGCGACATTCTGTTTCTCTCCGCTGCCACATAATCGGCCACCTCCGCCGGGGAAATGAACTTGTCGTTGAGTTGTATCCGCGTGCCACTGCCATAAACCTTACGCAGTTCCGCGGTAGGACGGCCTATATATATATAAGTCACGGAAGTCTTCTTGGTAAGCCGTGTGAGCTCGGTCCCTTGTGGTGTGCGAAACTTGACCTTGACGGTCTCCTTCTGCATATGGGTGACTACCATGAAGAAGAAAAGCACCGTGAAGATGAGGTCTGGAAGCGACGCGGTATTAAGCCCTGGCATCTCATGCCTTCTGGGTTGAAACATTCTCATTGCATTTCTCCTTTCCCATTGTATTGTTCGGCAATGCGTTGCGGGCAATCGTCTTTCACCTTGTCGCGTTGCGCCTGCGACAACGCCGCGTAATGGTTGCCGAAAAGCCGCAAGGCCGTTTGCTCTCGCAGGTCACGATATGCGGCCACGAGTTCTTGCTGCATGGCAAAATAGGTGTCATAGCTCGCTTGCGGATCCACGCTGACCGTGACAAGATGACGTTTGCCCACGCGTTTCACAAAGTTCTCAACCTCGTAGCGCAACTTGTCCATGGGGAAAGGCTTGTCGTCGAGCGACAACTGGTTCTCAGCGTTGATGGCGAGCCTCAGCGTCGTGCCTTTCTCCACGAACGACTGCTGCACGTCGTCCTTGCCCGTTGGCGTAAGCTGCCGTCTCAATCCCTTGTCTATGTCCATGTTGGTCGTGACAAGGAAAAAAATCAGGAGCATGAACGAGATGTCTGCCGTAGACGTGGTGTTGAGACTCGGCACACGTCGTGATTTACGCTTGAACATCATGACTTGCGAATATATCTTGTGGCACCATAGACAATCGCGGCAATGGCCACGAATATCATTACCAATGTGGTGGATACGAACATTCCTGAAGCCTTAAGCCAGAACGTGTCGGTATAATTGAGCCCGTTTATCTTCATTGTGTCCGATGACGCGAACAGAAACGTCAAGACGAGCATGATGGCAGTGCCCGTGGCGACGGCCAAGCCTATTTTCCTCACGGGTATGTTGTTTACAACGCGAGCTCCGCCACCGTTCACCTTGCCGCTCCTCACTGCCGACCACGCCGCCACGCCGATGGCCCCGGCCGTGAGCAAGAGCATGAACACGAGAAGCACGTCGGTGAACAACGGAGCGTTGAAGTTGCCGTCATCCTCGTAGGGGCGGTCAAAGCCCACAAGCCAGAAGAGCGCGAACACAAGCACTATGACGCCGCTCAACGCATACAACACCCGCGAAGGCAACTTTCTATAATCAGTTGTCATAGGTCAGCCCTCCTTGTTGGCATTCTTGTATCTTGCGATAGCGTCCATGAGCGTAATGGCCGATTCTTCCATCTGCGACGTGAGGTGGTCTATCTTTGAGAGTATATAGTTGTAGAACAATTGCAATATAAGTGCCGCTATTATGCCAAAGATTGTGGTTATGAGCGCCACTTTCATGCCAGCCGCCACTATGGTGGGGCTTATGTCGCCCGCTGTCTGTATCTGGTCAAACGCCATGACCATACCCACCACTGTTCCAAGGAATCCGAGCGATGGAGCCATGGCTATGAAGAGCGTTATCCACGAGCATCCCTTTTCCAAGTTGGCATCCTGCACCGAGCCGTAGCTCACTATGCTTCGCTCTATGTTGTCCATCTTCTCGTCTATCCTCTCCAAACCTTGGTAACATATCGAAGCCACGGGGCCTCGCGTGTCGCGGCACTGTGCCTTTCCAGCCTCTATGTCGCCGGCCTCTACGCGCTTGCTCAGGTCAGCCATGAACTTCTTGGCGTCTATCTCGCAAAGACTGAGGTAAATGATGCGCTCTATACAGAATGCGAGCCCCAGCACCAAGGCCAATGCCACAAACGACATGAATCCAGCGTTGCCCTCTATGAACTTGGTCTTGAGCGACTTGTAAAAGCCTTGGCCTTCTTCCGCCGGCATTTCCGTATCGCCATCAAGGTTAGCTACCGAGCTGTCGGCATCCATAAGCGAATCGGCGGAGGCATCATCAACGGCAGACGAAGATGCTGTGTCGGACTGTTGACTTGTTGAAGATTGCTTGGACGCTGAGACTTGAGGCTTCTCTACTGCTGACGAAGCCTCTGTCGCCGCCTTTGCCGCTGTCTTGCCAGCAGATGGGTCTTGCGCCCAGGCCACGGAGACGAAAAACGCGAGTGCGACACTAATTACAACATGGGCAAGCGATGATATGGCCTTGCCATGCTTGTTGTTTTTTCTGTAAGACATACCCATTAGTTAAAAAATCACGGCAAAGTTACTCCAATTTATGATTTAAGCAAAGAAAAAGGCATAAGTTTCTGTGTTTTTTTTCGTCACTTGACGACAGCCATTTACGAAAGCCTTGTCAAGGATGTCATGCGGTTTATTGCCATTGAAAAATATTTTGCAAATAATACTGTCAAAGCGTAAGTCTTTACGTTTTTCTTCGTATCTTTGCATTAGATACTATTCCGAAAATACAACCCACTGTAATGGAAAAACACAATTTTGTCACGATTGCCGACCTCGACAAGCAACAGCTTCTATACCTCCTGCAAATGGCAGAAGAGTTTGAGCGTCATCCCAATCGTGAGATTCTCAAGGGCAAGGTCGTCGCCACCCTTTTCTTTGAACCTTCCACCCGTACACAGCTGTCGTTCCAGACAGCGGCAAACCGCCTCGGAGCACGTGTCATAGGCTTCTCCGACGCAAAGACATCAAGCACCACCAAAGGCGAGACGCTGAAAGACACCATCCTCATGGTGGGCAACTACGCCGACATCATCGTGATGCGCCACTTCATAGAAGGCGCCGCGCAATATGCCTCAGAGATTGCGCCCGTGCCTATCGTCAACGCTGGCGACGGAGCCCACATGCACCCATCACAGTGCCTCCTCGACCTATATAGTATCTACAAGACCCAAGGCACCCTCGAAAATCTCAACATTTATCTTGTGGGCGACCTGAAATACGGGCGCACCGTCCACTCGCTTATCATGGCCATGCGCCATTTCAACCCGACATTCCATTTCATAGCACCGAAAGAGCTCGCCATGCCGCAGGAGTATAAGGACTATTGCGCGGCCAATGGCATACGCTACGTGGAGCACGCCGAGTTCACCGAGGAAGAGATAGCCGATGCCGACATATTATATATGACGCGCGTGCAAAAGGAGAGATTCTCCGACCTCATGGAATATGAACGCGTGAAGAACGTCTACATTCTCCGCAGCTCCATGCTCGGCAAGGCAAAGCCCAACATGAAAATCATGCACCCACTGCCAAGGGTCAACGAGATTGCCTACGACGTGGACGACAACCCCCACGCCTACTACATACAGCAGGCCAAGAACGGACTGTTCGCCCGCGAGGCCATCTACTGCCACTGTCTCGGCATAACACTCGACGAGATAAAGAACGACAAGACTATCATAGAGTGAGAACGAGGAAAACACAACAAGGAAACATGGCAAAGAAAGAACTTCAGGTAGCCGCCATCGAGAACGGCACCGTCATCGATCATATCCCAGCCGACAAGACCTACCAAGTGGTGAAGCTGTTGCGACTGGAGGAGATAAGCACTCCTGTCACCATTGGCTACAACCTCCCCTCAAGCAAGATGGGAAGAAAAGGCATCATAAAAATCGCCGACAAGTATTTCTCCGACGAGGAGATAAACCGCCTCTCGGTGGTAGCGCCAAACATCGTGCTCAACACCATCCACAACTACACGGTGGTGGAGAAAAAGCGCGTTGAGACACCGCTGGAGTTGCACGGCATCGTGAAGTGCAACAACCCCAAGTGCATCACCAACAACGAGCCGATGAAGACTTATTTCAATGTAGACAAGGCAAAGGGGCTCGTAAGGTGCCACTATTGCGACAAGGAGCAACGGCTCGACGAGGTAACGCTGGTTTAACAAGACAACAGTATTAACCTAACTATAAGCAGGACGATTATGCAGCAAGACACCAAGATTTTCGAGCTCATCGAGCAGGAGCACCAGCGCCAACTCAGGGGCATGGAACTTATCGCAAGCGAGAACTTTGTCTCCGACGAGGTCATGGCGGCAATGGGCAGTTACCTCACCAACAAATATGCCGAGGGTCTTCCCGGCAAGCGCTACTACGGAGGTTGCCAAGTGGTAGACCAAGTGGAGCAACTTGCCATCGACCGCGTGAAGCGTCTCTTCGGCGCCGAGTTTGCCAACGTGCAGCCCCACTCCGGCGCGCAGGCCAACCAAGCCGTGCTGCTCGCCGTGCTCAAGCCTGGCGACACGTTCATGGGTCTCGACCTCGACCAGGGCGGACACCTCTCACACGGTGCCAGCGTAAACACCTCCGGCATACTCTACAACCATATAGGCTATACCCTATGCCGCGAGACGGGGCGCGTGAACTACGATGAGATGGAACGCCTCGCCTTGGAAAACAAGCCGAAACTCATCATCGGCGGCGGCTCGGCCTACAGCCGCGAATGGGACTATGAGCGCATGCGCAAAATTGCCGACGAGGTGGGAGCGCTGCTCATGATAGACATGGCGCACCCCGCAGGGCTCATAGCCGCAGGACTGCTGAAGAACCCAGTGAAATATGCCCACATCGTGACGACCACGACCCACAAGACTCTCCGTGGCCCGCGCGGAGGCGTCATACTCATGGGCAAGGACTTCGACAACCCCTGGGGCCTGCGCACCAAGAAGGGAGAGCTGAAGAAGATGAGCCAACTCATCAACTCCGCCGTCTTCCCAGGCAACCAAGGCGGGCCACTCGAACACGTCATCGCGGCCAAGGCCGTGGGCTTTAGCGAGAACCTACAGCCATCATGGACAGATTATGCCAAGCAGGTCAAGACCAACGCCGCCGTGCTCGCGCAAGACCTCATCGGCAAGGGCTTCGCCATCGTCTCCGGTGGCACAGACAACCACTCCATGCTGCTCGACCTAAGGCCTAAGTACCCAGACCTCACTGGCAAGGTGGCAGAAAACGCGCTCGTGGCAGCAGACATCACGGTGAACAAGAACAAGGTGCCTTACGACGAGCGCTCGGCATTCCAGACGTCAGGCATCAGGCTTGGCACAGCCGCCATTACCACTCGTGGCGCAAAGGAAGACATGATGCACCTTGTTGCCGACCTCATAGACGAGGTCCTCGCCGACCCAGAGAACGACAAGGTGATAAAGAGCGTGCGCGAGAAGGTCAACGCCACGATGAGCAAGTATCCTCTCTTCGCTTATTGATAAAGACAATAACAAACCACACATTTTAATATATCACAATGAACAGAACAGAACTTATAGCCAAGGTCGCAGAGCGCGCGCAGGTGTCAAAGGCAGATGCCGCCAAATGCCTCAACACCGTTCTCGGTGTCATTGCCGACAACCTCACCAAGGGTGACAAGGAAATCGCCCTGCCCGACTTCGGTCGATTCTACGTAAAGCAAGTGCCCGAGCGCACGGGCATCAACCCACGCACAAAGGAGAAAATCACAATCGAGGCTCACGAGAAACTGGTATTCAAGCCTTCCGACAACCTCGACCTCTACACACGCAAACACTGCTAAGTGATAGGGAAAACATTGGGGACGGTCACGCGTAAGGGCCGTTCCCTTTTTTATTTGCCATACGCATAAACCACAAGCATGGAGACGAACAGCGACATGGAGACACCACGCGAAATAAAAGGCAAGGATGAAGGCTGCTTGCCCCTTAGCATCGTAGTCTTCGAAGACGACCCATACCACTTCCGGCTTCTCCGCCACCATCTCGCAGCCATCAACCCCGGCCATGAAGTGTTGGGGCCATTGACTTCTGTAGAGTCTGGCAAGGCCTTCTTCTCCTACCATCAAGACGTGGACCTCATCATCGCCGACATACGGCTGAGCGACGGCCTCGTGTTCGAAGCCCTCACCTACGCACCCGACGACATACCTATAATCTTCACCACCGCGCACGACGACTATGCCCTTGAAGCCTTCAACCACAATAGCCTTTGCTATCTCCTTAAACCCATTGACGAGTGCGCCCTGGCAAAGGCCATAAGAAGGACCATGCCTCTCATGAGGATTGCCAACCACGAATCACGGAAGCCAGCCACGACATTCGGCAGCCAGCACCGCCACGACTTCCTCGTGAAGACGGCGACAGGAGAACGGCGCGTCTACGCACCAACGTTGCGATACGTGGCGTCGGAAAACAAGTCAACCTACCTACACCTCATCGATGGAGCGTCGTTCACGCTCGACCTGACGCTTGAAGAGCTCGCAAGGCAACTCGACCCGAATGTATTCATGCGCGTGAACCGCAAGTACATAGTAGCCAAGGAACAGGTTAGGGGATTCGAGCATCTCGCCAACGGCAGGATACGGCTCAAACTCTACGGAGACACTTGCCCAGAGATAATCGTAAGTCGCACACATCGCAAAGAAGTGTGCGAATGGCTTGAGAGATAACAACCGTTCATCCTCTCAAAACGACATTTCGGTATATTACAAAGCCTCTACCGCAGCTTTCTTTTCCGATAGTTCTACCTTTGTTTCACTAAAAGGACACAACAGGTAACAAACAGAATAAGACATGGAAAGAAAGAATGAGACGCTAAGAAAGCTTTTCGAGAGCCATTACACGTGGATTGAAGGCTTCAACCGCAACGTGCGCCGCTACTACGACCGCATGGCCATGATTGACCCCTACTCAAACCGCCAATGGACATATAAGGAACTCAACAACGAGGTCAACCGCCTTGCCAACACCTTGCTCGAAGATGGTTTCAAGGATGGTGACGTGGTTATGGTGATGACGCAAAACTGTCCAGAATTTGCCTTTGCCTATATAGCCACTCAGAAAATCCATGGCGTGATGTCGCCCGTGAGTTTCCGACTCAGCGCAGGCGAACTGGTACACAACCTCAACGACTCGAATCCCAAGGTCATAATTTTCGACAGCAAGCGCAAGGACACCGTGCTTCAAGCCGTAAAGACAAGTGGCCTGATGCCAAGCCACCTCATCGTCACTGATGGCATAACAGACAAAGAAGTGATGTCATACCACGACTATGTTGAGGGTGCTTCAAACCGTGAACCGTCAGTTGTGGAACCACACAACATCTACGAAGAGACAACGAGGCTCTACACCTCAGGCACGACAGGAAGGCCCAAGGGCGTGCCATTGACATCGATAAACGAGGTGCTGTCCGCTCACGACATAATGATTCATTTCCCAATGAGCTTCCGCGACGTAACCATGAACACCACACCGTGGTTCCATCGTGGCGGCATACACTGCGGTGGGCCTTGCCCAACGTTCTACGCAGGAGGCACGCTCGTGGTTATGAACAAGTTTGACGCCGTGAACACGCTCAAATACGTGTCGCGCTACCACATCACGTTTGTCATAGGCGTGCCAACGGTGCTTGAGGAACTTGCCGACGCGCAAGAGAAAAACGACTACGACCTCTCGTCACTCTCCGGAATCATAACCATGGGCTCGCCACTGGAGAGATCCGCATGCCTTCGCTACCAAAAGGTGCTCACCCCCAACATATACAACGGCTACGGCACGACCGAAACGCTTTGGAACACCTTCCTCCGCCCGTTCGACTTGCCAGAATACGCTGGCACGGCAGGCGCGTCAATGGTAGACGACGACGTGCGCGTGGTGAAAATCTACGAGGACCGAAAGGCCGAACCAGACGATGTGGTGGCTATGGACGGTCAAGAGATTGGAGAAGTGGTGATATGCTCACCGGCAAAGTCTCCATACAAGTATTTCAATAACGAGAAAGAGACTGAAAACAAATATTACAAAGGATTCATTTACACGGGTGACCTCGCCACTTGGGACCAACACCAATACATCACCATACTTGGCCGCAAGGACGACATGATAATATCATCGGGAGAGAACATCTATCCAACGGAGATTGAAGAGGTGCTCAACAAGCATCCGAAAGTGAAAGACTGTATTGTGACATCCGTGCCCGACAAGATTCGCGGACAAGTGGTCACGGCCTACATAGTGAGGTCTGGCCACAGCCTCAAGCCTGAAGACCTTGACCAATTCTGCAAGGACTCACCCGACATAGCCAACTTCAAGCGCCCACGTTTTTACCGATTCGTGGAACAAATACCACGCAACGCCACGGGCAAGAAATTGCATGTGAAAATAAAGGCCATCGCCAAGGACGACCTTATCAATGGGCTGCTTTATAGAGTGTGAAAATGAACGAACTCAACGACAAGGAATGGTACGATAAAGGCAACGAATACCGAAGCCGACAAGACTGGAAGCACGCCTTGGAGTGCTACATGCGCGCCGAGGAACTCAACCCCGACGGCCCGGCAAGATACGCCAGGCAAATGACCGAGGACATCGTGGCCTTCTATTGTCGCGACTATTATAATCCATAAAACTAACATGGCAAAAATGAAAGGTGCCATAGTCGTCAACACCGACCGATGCAAGGGCTGCTCCGAATGCGTTGTGGCTTGCCCGGTCGGGGCAATCGAATTGGCACACATGAAAATCAATGTTCACGGTTACCAATATGCGCAGCCGAGTCTCGACGCCGACCGGTGCACAGGATGCGCCTCCTGCGCCATCGTCTGCCCGGACGGCTGCATAACGGTATACCGCAAGAAGGTGGAGGAAGACAAATGAATCGACAAGAAGTTTTGCTGATGAAAGGCAATGAGGCCTTGGCCCATGCCGCCATCAGGTGCGGTGCCGACGCGTTCTTCGGCTATCCAATAACCCCACAGACCGAGATAATAGAGACGCTGGCCATGCTTAAGCCATGGGAGACCACTGGCATGGCCGTGGTGCAGGCGGAAAGCGAGACAGCATCTATCAACATGCTCTACGGAGGCGGTGGCTCTGGCAAGCGAGTGTTCACCACAAGTTCGTCTCCAGGCATAGCCCTCATGCAGGAAGGCATAAGCTACATGGCTGGCGCGGAGATTCCAGGTGTGATCGTAAACGTGCAGCGCGGTGGTCCTGGCCTTGGCACCATTCAGCCATCACAAGGCGACTATTTCCAGGCCACGAGAGGCGGTGGCAATGGCGACTACAAGGTCATAGTGCTTGCTCCTGACAGCGTGCAGGAGATGGCCGACTTCATGGACCTTGCCTTTGAGCTTGCCTTTCGTTACCGCAACCCGGTGATGATTCTATCCGATGGCGTAATTGGACAGATGATGGAGAAGGTGGTGTTGCCTCCACAGAAGCCGAGGCTCAGCGACGAGGAAGTGATGAGGAAATATCCATGGGCATCGTTTGGCAGGGTCGGAGGCCGCAAGCCAAACATCATAACGTCGTTGGAGCTCAAGCCTGAGGTGATGGAGGAGCGCAACATCCACTTGCAGAAGAAATACCAAGAGTGCAAGGAAAAGGAGACGCGCTGCGAAACCATCATGATGGACGATGCCGAGTATGCCGTGGTCGCATTCGGCAGCATGGCGCGCATAGCAGAGAAAGCCGTAGAGCTCGCTCGCGAAAACGGCATCAAGGCAGGGCTTTTCCGACCCATCACCCTATGGCCATTCCCTGACAAGCAGATAGCCGACCTCTGCAACCATTGCAAAGGCATACTTGTGGCTGAAATGAATGCTGGACAAATGATAGACGACGTGCGTCTGGCCGTGAATGGACGGGTGCCCGTGAAACACTATGGAAGGCAAGGCGGAATAGTGCCAGACCCAAGCGAAATAGAAGAAGAACTGAACAAATTGCGCAACTATGCAAAATGACATTATAGCGCCCGAAAACCTTGTCTACACCAAGCCAAGGCTCATGAACGACACGCCCATGCACTACTGTGCAGGGTGTTCGCATGGCGTGGTGCACAAGTTGGTGGCAGAGATAATAGAAGAAATGGGCATGGCCGACAAGGCCGTGGGCGTGAGTCCCGTGGGCTGTGCCGTGTTTGCCTACAGATACATAGACATAGACTGGCAAGAAGCTGCCCACGGACGTGCTCCCGCGGTGGCCACAGGCATTAAGCGCTGCTGGCCAGACCGATTGGTATTCACATATCAGGGCGACGGCGACCTCGCCGCGATAGGCACCGCCGAGACTCTCCACATGCTAAACCGTGGGGAAAACATCCCTATAATATTCATCAACAATGCCATATATGGCATGACCGGCGGGCAGATGGCGCCAACAACCCTCATAGGACAGAAGACAAGCACGTGTCCCTATGGACGCGACCCGAAAATAAACGGCTTTCCTCTCAATATCACCGACATGGCCGCCACGCTTGACGGCACTTGCTACGTGAGTAGGCAGAGCGTGGAAAACGTAGCCTCCATACGAAAAGCCAAGAAAGCCATTCGCAAGGCTTTCCAGTCGGCTATGGAAGGCAAGGGCTCATCACTCGTGGAGATAGTGTCGACATGCTCAAGCGGTTGGAAATTGTCGCCAGTCAACGCCAACAAATGGCTGGAAGAGCACATGCTCGAACACTACAAAAAAGGTGACCTGAAAGACACTACCGGCATTTAACTTACTGAAGATGAAAAAAGAAATTATCATAAGCGGATTTGGAGGCCAAGGCGTACTGTCCATGGGCAAGATACTTGCCTACGGCGGCCTCGTGGCCGGCAAGGAAGTGACATGGATGCCTGCCTACGGTCCTGAGCAAAGGGGTGGCACGGCCAACGTCACTGTCATCATCAGCGACGACCGCATATCATCACCAATACTCTCAGCATACGACATTGCCATCGTGTTGAACCAGCCATCGCTCGACAAGTTCTTGCCCAAGGTGAAAAAAGGCGGCATGCTGATTTACGACGGCAACGGCATAGTGAATCCACCATCGCGCGAAGACATAAGTATATACCGCATCGACGCGATGGCAAAGGCTGCCGAGATGAACAACAACAAGGTCTTCAACATGATTGTCCTTGGCGGATTGCTCCATGTGGTGCCGTTCATACCAGACGAGGCCCTGGAGAAAGCCCTGTTCAAGATTCTGCCAGAACGACACCATGCTCTCATACCCCTGAACATGGAAGCCGTGAAAGAAGGAAAGAGTATAATAAAAGAGTGCAAATGATAAACCACGAGATTGAGGTCAACTACCACCACTCCATGCCAATACAATTGAGATGGATGGACGCTGATGCCTTCGGGCACGTCAACAA
>ERZ808266.250-NODE-250-length-20432-cov-7.429308_pt1 | contig 20432 bp, 20 predicted proteins | sample MGYA00521278_ERZ808266 | MGnify/ENA primary metagenome ERZ808266 (study PRJEB31516, sample SAMN03275591) | gut metagenome | biome: mammalia-associated habitat; material: feces | host: Papio cynocephalus | place: Kenya | collected 2012-08-02 ... | reverse complement strand
CGTCCGGCTTCGCGCCCGGCGCCACGACGGCAAGCGCCGTCATCGAGCGTTCCGCCGCGGAGATGCCCGTCGTCGTCGACACGGCGTCGATCGAGACCGTAAAAGCGGTATGGTGGTTATCCGTATTCTCGCTCACCATCTGGGGCAAGTCGAGCGCATCGCAGAGCGCGCCCGACATGGGCATGCAGATGAGCCCCTTGGCGCAGGTCGCCATGAAGTTCACGTTCGCCGTCGTGGCGAATTCCGCGGCGCAAACGCAGTCGCCCTCGTTTTCGCGATTCTCGGCGTCGGTCACCAGTATGATTTCGCCGCGCCGCAAGGCTTCCAGGCATTCTTCGACAGTATTGAACATATTTCGCATCCTCACGAACCAGGGTGGACCGGGTGGCCGCCCGTCTTGCAAAGGGGGCATTCCTGCGGCGTCCAGGTCTCCGGGGTCAGCCGCATCAACGAGAACATGGGGATGGACCCGAAGGAAACCGTTCCGCCCGACCGATCGACGAGCAGGACGACCGCGGCGACCTCGCAACCCGCCTTCTCGACAAGGTCGATCGTTTCCTGCACGCGTCCGCCCTTTGTCACGACATCTTCGGCGACGACATAGCGCTCGCCCGGCTTGAGGGCAAAGCGGCGCATCGCAAGGACCGTATTCGGCTTGCCCGTCGCGTCCACGCCCTCGCCCGGGACTTTCTCGGCGAAGACGCACTTCGTGTCGAGCGCACGGGCGACCTCGTGTCCGACGAGAATGCCGCCGACGGCGGGGGAAATCACGCCGTCAATCGGACCCAAATCGCAGCCGGCCTTCATCTTCTCCACGAGCGCCGCACATAGTTTTTCCGCGATGCGGGGATAGCGCAACACGTTGGCACACTGGAAGTAGCGATTGGAATGGAGCTTGGAGCGCAGTTCAAAATGCCCCTCCAGCAAGGCGCCCGTCGACTTGAACGCGTCTAACACTTCGGCTTCTGTCATCATTTCAGGATTCCTTTCAATCTTCGATTTTAAGCAGTTCCGCTCGCGAAAAGGGATTAAAGGGCGCAGATTCCGCCGCGGATTGATGCCGGAGCGGACGCGGCGCCGGTGCCGCCAACGACAACGGGGCAGGATAGTCCAGGGAGACCGCAGGCGCGGGAAGCCCTCCGGATATGCAGTCCGTCAATGTCATGACACTCTGCGGAAGGCTCTCAGGCAGATCCAGCGCTGAAAGATCTACCCGATGATCCTGCACATCGGCGAGATTCGGACGCCACGCCGAACGTACCGCCTGCATAACCGCCTGCTCCTGTTCGGCATCCAGGAAGATAAGCGCGCCATAAGAGTCCGTTTCAGGCGGCGAGACCAGTTTGAGCGGACTAAACAAATCGCGGAAAGACCCGTACAGAAGCGCGAAAACAACAACGGAAAGCGAGAGCGTCAGAAGGAGCGTCAGGATTTCGCTACGCATGCTGCGCTGGGGAAGAACGGCCAGGCGACTCATTTCAAGTCTCCAACAGAGGTATCGTTCTTCGCGGCAAAAAGAATCTTTTGCACACCGCTGCGTTTGGCGAGCTCGGCAAGACGCATCAAGTCGCCGCTTTTAACGCGCTTATCCGCCAACACGAGGAGCGCGGGCGCCTCCGCCGCGGACAAACGGTCCGCCAACTGACCCGCAAAAGCATCCATGGAAGATTCGTCTTCCATGATGTAGCGCGCATCGTCAAAGAAGACAAGCGTCTCATGCGCCGTCGGGAGGACAAGCGCGGCGAGCGAGATATGCATATCTTCCACGACCTCCATCGCAGGCAGATCGAAAAGAACGCCCTTCGCCGATGTCAAGGGCGCAGAAAGAATATACAGGAGAAGAAAGAGAAGACCTGTAGCGAGATAAGGAGCGACTTCCGACAAAGGCTCCCAAGCGACAAATTCAGTGCGCGCACGGAGGTCGCGGCTCGCCGTCTGCCAGCCCCATTTCATTTTGACGTCCTTTGCGTTTTCGCATTCTTTTCCGCGAAATATCCCACAATAGACGTTGCCGCCGCCTCGAGGTTGACGACGAGACGATCAACCCGCAATTTAAGGCACGTGTGCATGATGATCACGGGAATCATCACCGCCAGGCCCAAGGCCGTTGAAAGGAAGGCCGGGATTGCGGCATTCATGAGATCCACCCGGGCGACAAGCACTTCGCTATTCAGCAGCTTGAGCGCATGCACAAAACCAATAATCGTCCCGAGCAAACCGAGGAGCGGTGCGAGACGTCCGATAATCGCAAGAGTCGTCAAGCGGCGATAAAGGCGGTTGACCAATGCACGACCCTGAGCATCGACCGCTTCGCGCAGGATATGCAGAGGAGCCGTACGTCGGCGGATGGCACACGCCATGATCATCGCAACAGGGACGGGGGTATCCTCGCAGATTGCGAGCGCTTCGTTTTCATTGCCAGCATCCATAATGTTAAAGACGCCTTTTATGAAATCCTGCCAATCTATTTGCGCACGGCGCAGTTCGAAGAACCGCTCAAAAAAAACAACAAACGCAACTACGGCAAGAGCCAAGAGTATCCAGTAAATCGGATTGTCAAAAGTTATCATGGTTGGAAACCTCCCGTTTGCAAGCGATCGATCCTGCGCTCCGCTTCCGCCGCGGCGGGCACATCACTCGCCGCGACAAGTTCGAGTATGCGTTCGGCCTGCATCTTCAATCCGCGCTGTTCGAAGTCCTGGGCCAGATGAAAGGCGGCTTTAACAAAAACCGCACGTGCTGCGTCATCAAACGTTTCGCCGTTGAGGCGGCCGCTACGATAGGCCAAAATCACGCTGGTGTAATATTCGTCCCTTGCGGCATCCAGACGTCCCATTTTCTCGAGCGTACGCGCTATCTTGTATGAAACAACCAGACGACGCGAGGGCGTAAGCACCTCTCCCTGCACGACCATGTGGTACGCCAACAGTGCTTCCTCGTAACGCGCGGGATTGTCGGCTCCCATGGCGAACAACGCATCCGCTTTCAACATGCGGGCCGCTCGGCGTTCTCCGAGCGCCTCGGACGGCGAGCCAGAAGCTCTATCCAAGACAAGAATAGCTTCTTCAAAGCGCGCCAAGGCAATCAAAGCTTCGCCTTGCACCACATACGCGCTCGCACGCCCCGGCGCATTGGGCCATTCTTTCAGACGCCAAGTGCTCAGTTTTATCGCGCGCTCAAAGTCACCTTCCGCATATGCGGCGCGCGCGGCCCAAATTAGTGCTGCGGGTGCGTCTGCACTCGCGGGAGATTCCTTCGCATAATCTTCAAAGAGAGCGGAAGCATCTTTCCATCGCGCCTGGCTATAGGCATACTTGGCCAGCCAATGCAAGGCTTTCAAACGTGCCAAAGCGTCTTTCGCATGCAGACTAAGTGTCTGCGCTTTGGCGACAGCTTCCGCATCGCGGTTAAGTCCATAGAGACACAAAACATCCAAATAGGCCATTTTGTCCGCACAAGAGGGATCTTCTTTCGCAAGTTCGCCAAATATGCGGCGCGCCGCATCAAATTGGAAAGCTCGATAGAGTTCACGTCCGCGCACTTCCATTTCCTTGTGCTTCAGGAGAACGGCAAGCTTTTTCCCCGCGGGCGTTTCGGGATATTGGGATAGGACAAGCCGGTAGCATGCCATGGCTTCATCGGCCCGACCCGCTTCGGCCAATGTGTCGCCACGCGCCAAGGCTATGTTGGCACGCTGCAAAACATTCGTCGCGCTTTTTTCGGCAGAAAGATAAGCGTCCAACGCCTCGTCGACACGGCCGAGCCGACGGCTAGCCCAGCCCCGGGCTTCCTGGACGGAAGCATTTTGCGCAAGCGAGGGCCAAATCTCAAGCGCGTTTCGATAGGCTTCAACCGATTCCTCCGCGCGTCCAGCCAACAACGCGGCACGCGCATAGGAAAGGAAAGCAGGTTGCACATCCGCTCGGTCTGGTTGTTGACGCGCAGCCTCGCGGATGACCCCCGCCGCCAATGTCCATTTGTTTGAATCAGACAAATCGTGCAGAGCAAGACGAATCTGCAACTGATTTCGGGCGGCGTCTTGATTGACATGCGCAAGCACATTTGTCATAACCGCACGATCGTCAGTCAGAAGCGCGGCATTTACGCGCAGGGATTCCGGTGCTGCGGGGTTCTGTGCCTCTTCGCGCCAAATCGCGACGGCCTGGTTCGTTTCGCCGTTTGTATAGGCGGCCTGCGCGGCCAAGAATTGCTCTTCGAAGTCGCCTTTCTCCAAAGCGGCCTTGTCGGACCGCGCAAGAGCCTCCTTTGCCCTCCCCTGCTTCAACAGGAGTGCCACCTGCAGAGCCATCGCGCGTTTCTGTTCCTTCTCCGTAGGAAATGTCGTGTTTCCAAGCACATGGATCGCCTCGTCAACACGCTTCATTTGCGCGAGCGCATAGGCTTGATAGATTGCGTACTGCGGACTTTGCAAGCACCCCCACTTTTCGAGGCTGGACAGGATATCGGACCACTTGGACTCTTTCGCATAGCTCTCCAGCGTCACCAACCGCCCTTCATCCTGGGGCAGTTCGGCCGCATGTTGGCGGGCAATGGACCATAATCCATCCCGGAGCGCCGCGCGCGCTACCGAAACATCCGTATTCGCCCAAACCGGCGCGGCGGACAACAGAACTAGCAAAAGCACGTTGCGCACGTTTCAGATCTCTCCGCCAAGATAGCCCATTTCCGCCAGGAGACGCGCGTTCTCCATCCATCGAGGCTCGACGCGCACCCACATCTCAAGTGCAACCCTCACCTCAAAGATTTCACTCAGTTCTCGCTCGGACGCCTTGCGCACATTCTTGAGAATCTCCGCGCCACGACCAATGACGATGGGTTTCTGCGAGGGCCTGTTGACCAGTATGTCAACTTTCACATCCCAGCGTCCAGCCGTTTCATGAAGCGCCTTTACGCAAATGCCGAGTTCATGGGGAATCTCCTGATGCATGCGCAAAAGAAACTTCTCGCGTATGACATCCGCAATAGCCAAACGCCGCGGATAATCCGTGACAACATCATCCGGGAAGAGCGGTTCGCCTTCATCAGCCAGCGCAAAAAGCGCATCAAGCACCGCCTTCTCTCCGCCTTCCGTCGTCGCAATCGCCTTTGTCCAGCGCGGTTCGACGGGCATGGGCGGATCGCCTTCTTCCGTTTTAAGGGAAGACTCGTCGAGGGCGGCGCTCCATGCCTCATGATACATCGTCTCGAAGAAAGGCCTTTTATCCGCCTTGTTCAATACGAAGACCACTTTCCCGGGACGCTCTTTCGCGACTCGTTTCATCCACCCGATATCTTCCATCTGCGGCTCTTGCGCCGCATCAAACACCACGCAAAGAATGTCCACGCCCGCGGCGCTCCGTCGCGCCATCCGGTTGAGGAGCGTGCCAAGGCGGCCCTCAGCTTTGTGTAAACCGGGTGTATCGAGCAGAACAAGTTGTCCGCGGGAATCGGACACGATCCCGCGAACCGTATTGCGCGTCGTCTGCTCGACAGGAGAGACGATTGAAATCTTCTCTCCCACAAGCCGGTTGACCAACGTGGATTTTCCTGCGTTGGTGCGACCGACAATGCCGACAACTGCAACGCGCGCTTTTTCCGCACGCATTGCTGAAGTTGATTCTACCATAATCACGGAACAGGGAATGCGAGCGCGAGGGTTTTCGCTTCACGTTTAACACGTGCTTGAATCTCCGTATCGCCAATGCAATCCAACACATCCGCAATCCATGTGCCGATCTTGATCATTTCCGGCTCCTTCATGCCGCGCGTTGTCACGGAAGCCGTGCCAACCCGTATACCTGAAGTCCGGAAAGGCGATTCGGTATCATACGGAATCGCATTCTTGTTGACCACGATACCTGCCGCATCAAGTGCCGCGGCCGCCTCTTTGCCGGTAATGCTCTTGGATGTCTTGACGTCCACGAGGAAGAGGTGGTTGTCTGTCCCGCCCGAGACGATACGATATCCGCGATCTTGGACCGTCTTGCACAAGACCTGACAATTCTTGACGACCTGTTGCGCGTACCCCTTCTTCTCCGGCATCATCCATTCGCGGAAACACACAGCCTTCGCCGCTATGATATTCTCGAGCGGGCCGCCTTGCATGCCAGGGAAAACCGCAGAGTCGAGTGCCTTTGCCCACTTTTCCTTGCATAGGACAAGTCCGCCGCGGGGACCGCCCAACGTCTTATGGGTTGTGCTTGTCACGAAATCCGCATAGGGGACGGGGCTTTCATGGGCGCCGCCGGCGACAAGACCCGCAATATGCGCCATATCAACCATCATAATGCATCCGGCTTTGTCGCAAATCTCGCGAATGCGCTTGAAGTCGATTGCGCGCGGATAGGCCGAGGCTCCCGAAAGCAAGATTTTCGGGCGCACTTCCAAGGCCTGCTTCTCCAAGACGTCATAATCCAGACGCTCGGTCTTACGGTCGACAGAATAGGGGACGATCGTGTAGATCTTGCCGGAGAAATTGACGGGCGAACCGTGCGAAAGGTGCCCGCCCTGGTCCAGCGAAAGCGACATGATCGTATCGCCCGGCTTGATTGTGGCAAAATAGACCGCCATGTTGGCTGCGCTGCCGCAGTGGGGCTGAACATTGGCGTGCTCGGCACCAAAAAGTTCGCACGCGCGCTTGCGCGCCAACTCTTCCGCGCAATCCACAGGAATACAGCCCGAATACCACCGCTTGCCCGGATACCCCTCGGCATATTTGTTCATCAAAACCGAGCCGGCCGCCTCGCGACAGGCGCGCGATGAAGTGTTTTCGGACGCGATAAGATTGATTTCCGTGTCTTCCTGTTCGGTCTGTGCGCGAATGGCGGCAAACACTTCGGGGTCGTCATGCAGCAAGCCCGAGGCGTCCGACAAACGCATGGCGCGCTCCAACTTGGCGCGCCGGCGCACATGGCGCTCGCTCATATCCACGGGCGTGGAAATAAAGGCTTTCGCCATCTCCAACGCGTAACTGTCCGAAATCGCATCCGCGCCCAAGCACAAAACATTCGCGCCGTTGTGCTGGCGCGTAAGGATTGCCGCGGAAACCGTCGTGCAAAGCGATGCGCGCACGTTCTGGAAGCGATTGGCCGCCATGCTCATGCCTATTCCTGTACGGCAAATAAGGATGCCGAAATCAACAGTCCCGCCAGCTACATCCAATGCGACGAGATCTGCATAGTCCGGATAGTCGCAACTCGTCTTGTCTGCGGGCCCTCTGTCAACAACCGTTGCAACGGACGCAAGCCCGGCAACAAGTTTGGCCTTTAAATCAACTCCGCCATGGTCGGATGCAATTGCTATTTTCATAGAGAATTCCTTTGCTTTCTGTATTCTGATATGACTTAGACTGCGTACTATTATAGCAAAAAAACAGACACTGTTGCGCAAAAATCCTATCTACTTCACATCAAATGAGATTTTTCACGCATTTTACATTCTCGCATTATAAATCGGAAGGCAGCGGTGCCAAGCCCATTCCTTTCAACCGTACATTCAAATCGCGCCGCACCCGTCCGCGCTGTTCGGGAGACGCGTGCAAATAGGTGGTGCGCGCCTTCTCGCCCAATGCTCGCTCGCGCGCTTGACGCTCATCCAGCAACTGAAAGTAATCGGCGAGATTCCCTCCTTCGTAGATATATTCCAAGAGCTCCCGACGCATTGTCTTTACGATTTCACGCAGTTGCTCCAGTTCAGGGCGCGTGTCCACCATTAATGTTACAGGACCGAGAAGATCTTTTTCAGTAAGCGTTGTTATTTCTTTTTCAATGTCCGCAGGGACTACAACATTCCAGCCGGGCTGGGCGTAAAGCGCCAATGCCCCGTCCAGACGATTTGAAAACACGCCATCCCATCCATTCATAACGCCGTGCGCGATAAATGAAGAGTCTCCTACGAGTTGTTCTCGCATTCCCCGCACGGTAAGCGTCTCGGGATCGCGCAATGCCGTGTAAATAAGAGATCCGATTGCCGCAATGACCAGAAGCGCGACAGCCGCGCCAGCCACCCAAGGTCGCCAACGCGGCGGATCTTCCCCTATAACGCGAAATGGTCGGATCCCCCGCAGGCGGAGAAGCGTGTAGACCTCCGCGCGGCTAGGCGCTTTGATCGTCCCTGACCGATTCTCGTTGTTTTTTGTCTGATAGAAATACTGATAAGTCACCGAAAAAATTCCTTTAAGATCAAACTCTCAATCAGAGAGCTCCTGTAGCCAAAGAACTAAAGGTCGATATAGGGGTTGTATCGCGATAATTATCGATGACTTGCCGAATATCTTTAACAAGTCCGTTCACTTCATCGTAAAGCTCCGCATCGGACATCAATTTCCCTAGCGTCCCCTCGCCATTCTTCAATCTATCCGAAACGGCGTTGAGTGTATCCAGCAATTTGTTCGCTTTCGCGAATGTTTCCCTCGCATCGAATGTCTCGCATGCTTTTCTAAATGCCGCGATGGACGACTCGAGGTCACGCGCAAGAGGGTCGTCCTCGGACAGGAGACGTCCTAGCAAGCCCTTGCCGTCTTTCAGCCGTTCAGAAATATCACGCGCATTTGCCAGCATGACTTTTGCATTGTCCAAGGCGTCCTTGAGACTGTCATAGACTGTCGAATCAGATGACATCAACTTGCCCAGCGTCCCCTCGCCACGTTCAAGCCGCGCGGCCAATGCACGTACCGACACGGAGGCTTCGGCAAGATTCGTGATGATTGTTCGCAACTCGGGGCCCGCCACGGCCGCATTTAAATTCCGCGCGATTTCAGACACGTCCCGCATCCAATCGCTTGGTTTCTCGCCCACAAAATGCGTCGAAACAAGCGGCAACGGATTCCCTTTCCCTTCTTCAAGGAGGAGGTAATTGCCGCCAAGCATGGATAGATTTCGTATGCCAATCTGATAACCATCTCGCAAAACGACGTTCTCGTCGATCTCGATTGTTACGACTAGATTGCTGGGCGTGAGGGCGATGTCTTCCACCGCACCGACTTTTGTTCCGCGGTACATGACCGAATCGCTCGCCTTAAGCCCCCCGACATCCTCAAACACGACCTGCATTCTTGTTTTTTTACGGCCCCAAAGGACGTCCACGCCAGAGATCACAATCGTGAAGTAGACGAGCACGCCCAACACGGCGAGCATGAAAAGACCGACTATGGCCTCAGAAAAAACATCTTTCTTTCGCGAATTCATAACCATTCTCCTTTAGCCGCGGCTAAAAACGCCCGCGCCTCGGGTTGAGATGAACGCTTAAACTCTTCCGGCGTTGCACAAACGACACATCGTCCCTTGTCCAAGAGCATGATGTGGTTGGCCAGCGCCAGCGCCGCCCCTATATCATGCGTCACGACTACGGAAGTAATTGAGCGCGTTCTATTCAGTTTTACAATAAGTTCGTTGATTGTAGCCGCTGTTACGGGATCAAGTCCACTCGTAGGCTCATCATAAAGAATAACATCCGATTTGCGGACAATCGCGCGCGCCAAGCCTGCGCGCTTCTGCATGCCACCGGAAATCTCGGAAGGATATTTCTCGGCCGCGTTCGTAAGCCCCACGGCGGCAAGCGCCTCCGCCGTTCGTTGAGCTATTTCATCTTCAGAAAGCGCGGTGGTCTCTCGCAGCGGCAGGGCCACATTGTCCCAGACTGTCATCCATGCCAACAGGGCCCCGCTTTGGAAGAGATAACCTATTCGGCTGCGGATATGCGACAACTCTTTCCCGCAGCTCGCCGAAACATCCTTGCCCTCAAACAAAACCCGTCCCGAAGTGGGAGACAAAAGCCGGACAATGTGCTTGAGCGCGACGGACTTTCCTGTCCCCGATCGTCCCACAATGCAAAAAATCTCTCCAGGTTCAACCGAGAAGGAAAGTCCATCCAACACAGTTACGCCATTGAACTTCTTAACAACATTCTCGAATGCGATTAGCGGCATGCCAAGCCTTCCTCACTGATAGCAGATACGCGTTATCATGTAACCCAACATGAGAATCAACAGAAAGGATAAAATCACGCTGCGTTGGGTCGAACGCCCCACGCCAGTCGCACCCCGGACCGCCGCAAACCCTTGTGCACAAGACACGCCCCCAATGACAAGCGCAAACACAAGGGCTTTCAGCAACCCTACAAAAAGATCCTTTGGCTCCGCTATCGAAATCGCGCTGGACATATATTGGCGAAAATCGACTCCCAATTGCGTAACGCCGACAAGACCTCCCCCCATGGTTCCGACCGCGCAGCAATAGAACGCGAGCAAAGGCGCCATCAGAATAAGTGCGCCCAAACGCGGAGCTGCCAAAAACCTCACAGGCGAAATGGACATGATCTCCAACGCCGCGATTTCATCATTCGTCTTCATCGTGCCCAGCTCGGCCGCAATGGCCGACCCCACGCATGCGGCAAGACACATTCCACAGCTAAACGGTGCGATCTCGCGAATGAGTGAAAGCATGACCGCGGCGCCTAAATAGATTTCTTGATTGAAACGACGCAGTTCAAGACCTATTTGAAGAGCTAGAATCATGCCCGTAAAAAGCGAAACAACGCTTACCACGGGCAAAACCTGTATGCCCGTGACATAAAGTTGATGCATGAGATCAGCCCGCCCACGCGACTTGCAAATTACGCGCGGCAAACTCGCTAGTGCGCCGCCCAGAATGCGGAAAGCCCAGCCAAGACGTGCTGGGATTTCAACTAATCGCTGGACTAACCCACGTTCAAATCGACGCGGCAACTCGTCCCATAACGGCTCTCTGACAACCGTCATACGCTCCTATAACCTACTTCTTTTCAGACTCTAGAGTCTTCAGCACATCCGTCACGGCATCCTTTTTCTGTGCGGTAGCGAATGTCACGCCCCGTTTGACAAGGTCGCGGGTTTCCAAAAGGCGAATACGCGCCACGGGGTCCGCCACGAACTCTTTGTCTAAGGCGTCCAGTCTCTCTAGCGCCTCAGCCTTCTTTCCTTTTGCCGCGAGCGTACGTACGACTCCCAAGCGAGCGGTCAAGGACAAAAAACTTTTCGGCTTTGACTCGGCAAACGCTTGATAGGCTTCCAATGCTTCATCCGGACGCCCCAATGCCTCGAGGCACGCGGCGCGCCCAACTGCCGGAACATCGGCAAACCCCTCCGGCGGATTGTCTTTAAGCTCTTCATAAATGGCCAACGCGGCTTCGTAGTCGCCTTTGTTATATAGAGCGGAAGCCAAACGCATCTTCAACGCAGGTCCCGCGGCGGATCCTTCGTAGGCGCTTGAGGATTCCTGCAGTTCCTCGACTGTCGTCGCGGCAAGAAGCGCTTCCGAAGCGGAAGCCTTGCGAGCAGCCCGCAAATGCGTGAAACCAAAATAGCCGCCGACGACAAGCAACGCGAGTACGCCCCACAATACAGTCGATTTGCCATCTTTTTCCCACCACTCAATCAAGGGGATGAGTTCGACAGGTACGGACTTCTTCATTCGTTAGTCTCCTTTTCTGCATTTTGATCGTATAGATCGGACCACTGATTCAAAATTTCTTCACTGCGCCCTTCTGCACGAGCCAGAATGCGGTTATAATCCAGCGCATCCAGGAAGTCGCGATTGTAAATGAAACGGCTCTTCCCGCGTGCAGGCGAAACAGAAAGTCGTTTCACGCTCTCCATGATCGCGACCGCCGAAAAATAAACTGTCTTGGGCAATTTGATGGCATCAAGGACGCTTTTGACAACCATGCGCGCAGACCCTTCCTTGTTGAGCTCTCTGCTGAGTCCCGTGCAAAGAATCGCAATGCGCAAGGCATTGGTCGCTTCCATGTCCCGTTTGCGCATCATAAGCTCATACTTGTCGAGTGAAGCGAGTTGTTTCCAAAAAAGACTCTTTTCTCCGCCCGTACGTTCAATGTACGCCGAAACCATGGGCAAGACATCTCCCATGAGACCACTCTCCCACATTTGCCGGAAGGCTTCTTGTGCATGTCCGTAAGTAAATAGACGGAAAATCTCCTCGCACACGCGCGGTACCGAGGCGGTCAGAATACAGGCATGATGCCGCTTTATGGCAGCCCAAGTCTTCTTTTCGATCTTGAACCCAAGCCGTGCCGAAAATTTAATCGCACGCATCATACGCACAGGGTCCTCTTGAAAGCGGATATCAGGGTCGCCGATTGCACGAATGATTTTCTTTTTGAGGTCATCCATGCCGCCGACCCAGTCGATAACGCTGAAATCACGTATGTCGTAAAACAGTCCATTCACCGTAAAATCGCGCCGATAGGCATCTGTCTCAGGAGTTCCAAAGGTATTATCCTCCAGCGGACCTTCGGCGGCGTGCTCGAGAATTTCGCCGACCGTCTTCGGTTCTCGTCTAAATGTCGCCGTTTCTATAACCTTTTCACCGTATCTGACGTGCGCAAGGCGAAAGCGTCGACCTATCAAGAAACAATTGTGAAAGGCACGCTTGACTTCATTTGGCTTAGCCGATGTGCCGACGTCAAAATCCTTGGGCTTCCGTCCCATAAGCAAATCGCGAACCCCGCCTCCAACAAGATAGGCCGTATATCCCAATCCCGATAGACGGTATAAAACTCTCAACGCGTCAGAATCTATATTCTTGCGCGAGATGCAATGCTCCGGTCGTTTATACACGACAGGAACTTTCAACTTCTTTCTCCTAAACAAAAACATTTCTTATATTATACAATTTCTGTGGCTAAAGCACAACTGGTGATTGATAGATCTATTTAGTCTCGCGGACGCCCAGGTCCGCCAATCGCATGGAAATAATACGCGAAACGCCCTTTTCTTGCTGGCTGACGCCATAGACCAAATCCGATCCCGCAATGGTGTGCTGGTTGTGGGTGATAATCAAAAACTGGCTCTGCGCCAAGAACTCCTTCAATTGCTCGACGAAGCGTCCGATATTCGCATCGTCCAAGGCCGCATCCAGTTCGTCCAGCATGCAAAACGGCGCGGGTTTGATCATGAATATGGAGAAAAGCAGCGCAACGGCAGTCATCGTGCGTTCACCGCCTGAAAGAAGGGTCACGGACTGCGGACGTTTTCCCGGAGGACGCGCAATAATATCAATGCCACATTCCAATGGATCCTCGGCATTCTCCAGCAAAACGAGCCGCGCCTCGCCACCTCCGAAGAGTTTTGTGAACATCGTCTGGAAATTGCGATTCGCCTGTTCGAATGTCTTGCGGAACAAATCGCCTGACTGCGTATTCAAATTCTCAATCAAAGTCAGAATCTGGGCCTTTGCCGCGATCAAATCCTCTTGCTGGGCCATTTCTTTTGCGTAACGCTCTTCCAGTTCTCGGCATTCGTCCACGGCCACCATGTTCACCGGACCGAGCGCGGCAATGTCGCTTTGCAATTTGGAGACGCGTTTCTCGAGTTCTTCCAACGCCGGGATTTCGCCCCCCTTCCATTCGGGATCGGGTTCCCGCAGAACAGCATCGGCGAAAAGACCGTACTCGTCCTTCAAGTGGTCGTAGATATTCTGCCGACGCATGGTTGTCTCGGCGCTTGCGATTTCCAGTCGGCTGCGAAAATCGCGCGCCTGATCGAGCCCCGTGCGCTTCTCGGCGACTTCACGGTCGGCAGACGAAATGCGCGCAATCATCTCAGCGCGTTTTTCACGTTCTTCTTCCATCCGCGTCCGGCAATCTGCCGCACGTTGGCGCAATTCATCCAGTTGCGTCAGCAAATCGCCGCTTTCCTCAGTAAGGCGCGCGATGGAATCCCGATAGTTCTTGATTCCGCTTTCACGTCCGGCTATCGAACGCGACAATTCCTCTTGACGGCGCGAAACACTTTCGGACTGCTGCGCAATGAAGGATTGCTCCTGCGCCATTTGGCTCGCGGCGATGCGACGCTCGGTCAACTGCTGCGAATAGATCATTATCTGTTCTTCAAGAGCGCGCAATTCGGTCTCGCCCTTTTCGATAATCTCCATCAGGGCTTCGCGTTTGTCCACCGTCGAAACGATTGAACCGGACTTCCAGACCTCTATCGCGCCCTCACGATAAATCGCGCCTTCCAGCGCAATGTTTTCGGCCTCTTGCTTCCCGAACAGAGCTTCTGAGGGCGTATGCATGCCTTCCGTCGGCGTCAATTTTCCCGCGACTGCGCCGTCGACAGCCAGCGTGCCGACAAACGTGGCTCGTGCCCCTTGGGTGGCGTCCGCCTCCGCGCCAGCACGAGCCGCCGCCGCGCGTTTCTCGCATTCCAAGATCTCGCGGCGCGCCGCAGCCACCTCCTCGCGCCGGGTGTCGCGCCGGACCTGCACCTCGGCAAACGCCGATTCCGCCGCGGTTTGCGCCTCTCGCGCCGCCTCGAGCGAGGTCCCCAAAAGCGTCGCCTTCTGCGCGAGCGACTCGATCTGCATTGCGATTTCGTCCAACTGCGTGCGCGTCTGCTCTATTTCACGCTCATCTCGTTCGGCAAATGCGCGATACTCTTCTATGCGCGAGGCATTTACGCCGATTACTTCGTTCGCGCGCGTGTAGGCGCCGTCCGCCGCGGCCTGCTCGCTCGCAAGCGTCTGCAACCGTTCCTCGAGCGCATGTACTTGCTGGTGCAATTCTTGCTGGCGCGCCTCCGCCTGCGCAACCGCCGCGGTCGCCTCCTGTATCGCCTCGTCTATCTGCTGGCGGTTCGCCGCATTCTGCTCCAACTCATTGTCAAAGCCCTGGATGCGCTGCTTGGAGACGTAAATATCGAGTCCGCGCAATTCATCGCGCAACTCTTTGTACTTCTGTGCCTTGCCGACTTGACGCTGGAGGGACGCGATCTGGCGCTTCATTTCGCGCAAGACGTCCGCTTCGCGCAGCAGATTCTGCTCGGTCTGGTCGATCTTGCGCAACGCTTCCTTGCGGTCCGCCTTGAACTTGGTAATGCCCGCGGCCTCCTCGAAAACCGCGCGACGGTCCTCGGGTTTGGACGAGAGAATCGCGTCAATCTGACCCTGCGCCATGACCGAATAACTGGATGTGCCGATGCCCGTTCCCATGAACAGGTGCTGCACGTCCTTCAGGCGACTCGGCTGCTTGTTGATGAAATACTCGCCTGAACCATCCCGGTAGACGCGGCGGGTGATCGTGACTTCGTGATACTCGGTCCCCAGCTCTTTTTCGCAGTCAGCAAATGTTATGGACACCTCCGCAAGCCCGAGCGGTTTGCGGGTGTCTGTACCGTTGAAAACGACATCGACCAGTTTGGAGCAGCGTAACGCCGTTGGACGTTGTTCGCCGAGTACCCAGCGTATCGCGTCCGACACGTTGGATTTGCCGCAACCGTTGGGACCCACGATGGCGATAAGCCCGGGGTCGAAGGTCAGTCGCGTCTTGTCGGCAAAACTCTTGAATCCAACGATATCAAGCTGCTTCAAATACATGCTTAGACAAGACCACGCTTGACGAGATGCTCGGCGATTTCCACCGCGTTGAGGGCTGCGCCGCGCAAGAGCTGGTCGCCCGAGACGAACATGTCGAGCCCCTTCCCGTCCGTGCGCGAAATATCTTGCCGGATGCGTCCAGCCAGGACATCATATTTGTTCGTCGCGTCGAGCGGCATCGGGTACCCGCCATGGAGCGGATCGTCCACGACCTTCACGCCCTCGCTTGAGCTGAGAATGGCGCGCGCCTCTTCCGGCGTGATAGGCTCTTCAAATTCCAAGTTGAGCGATTCCGAATGCGCACGCGGAATCGGCACACGGACCGAAGTGCACGAGACCATGAGATCCGGCGCATGCAGCATCTTCCGAGCCTCGTTGCGCATCTTCAGCTCTTCGAGTGTATACCAATTGCTCTCGTCGAACTTGTCGATGTGAGGTATCAAATTGCAGACAAGCTGATGCTGGAACGCTTTAATCGTCAAAGGCTTCCCCTCGACCATTTCGCGCATCTGCAACTCGAGTTCCTCAAGTCCGGGCGCGCCGGCGCCGGACGCCGCCTGGTACGTCGAGGCAATTAGACGTTTAAGCCCCTTGGCCTTGTGAAGCGGCGCGACCGCCTCCAGCATGATGGCCGTCGTGCAGTTGGGGTTGGCGATAACGCCTTTGTTCCAGTCGAGATCCTCCGGGTTGACCTGCGGCACCACGAGCGGCACGTCGGGATCCTGTCGGAAAGCCCGCGAATTGTCGATCATCTTCGCGCCCGCCTTGACGACCGCGTCCTTGAGTTGGATGGCGACATCCGTCTTCCCGGCAAAAAGGACGATATCAAGGCCCTTGAAGCTGTTTTCGTCGGCTTTGAGCACATGGTACGTCTCTCCGAGAATCTGTTCGTCGCGTTCGCGGCTGGCGAACACCTGCACGCGCCCGCAGGGGAAATGACGTTCTTTCAGAACTTTTATCATTTCCGTTCCGACGGCGCCCACGCCGACTAGGCCCACATTGTATTGTTTCATCAGAATGATCTTTCTCGATTGGTTAAGATAAGTGGCAAACAAAAGTTCCGGAATCCCGGACGGGTGGAAGAATCATAACCGCTCCAGTTCGCGCGTCAGCGCCTTCTTCTTGAGCGACTCGCGCTTGTCGTGCAACGCTTTGCCGCGACAAACGCCCAGTGCGACCTTTATGCGCCCGTGGTGCAGGTAAAGCTTGAGCGGAATCAACGTCAACCCTTTGGCCTCCGTTTTCATCTTGAGGTCCAAAACCTCTTTCGCGTGCACAAGCAGCTTGCGATTGCGTTTGGGATCGTGATTGAAACGATTGCCGAAAGTGTACGCCGAGATATCCGCCCCCACAAGCCAAAGTTCTCCGCCCAGAACGGCCGCATACGAACCGGCCAGTGAAACGCTTCCGTGACGGACAGATTTGACTTCCGTACCCGTCAATTGTATGCCGCACTCGAGGGTTTCCAGAATCGTGTAATCATGCCGTGCTTTGCGATTCTCGGCAAAAACGGGGTTGAATTTCTTCTCGGCCACCTTCGTTTTCGCTTCAGTTCGCGTAGTACGACTTCACGTTGATATGCTTCTCGCTCCAGCGAATCTTCGCATCCTCGGCGCGGGCAATCGCGTCGAAGTCGATCTCCGCCGTGAGTTTGCCTTCTGCGATCTCGCGCAAGGCGATATCGCACTTGTCCTCGTCAAACGACAAAGGATGGACCAGCGGTTTCGCACCGTTGATCAACTCGCGCTCGCGCTTCGACACCAAGTTCACAAGAATCGGAACCGATGCGATCTTTTCGTGTGCTTTCTTCAACAGTTCATTGTTCATCTCTAGTTCTCCATAAGAAGCGCGCCCGCGCCCCTGCATATCTCTATATTATACTATATTTGGGTGCTTTCGCGCAAGTAGGCTTGATCTATCCAGCCGACTTCGGACATCTCCCGTTTGGATTGGCGAATGGGTGGTCCTTCATCGCCCGAAATAGCAACAATCCGCCCTATTCATGCAAAACATTACGCGCCGCATGCGAAAACTCGCACCCGCAATAGCTTTGTCGGTAGAGCCCCAATTCCGCCGCGCGCGCCAGGGAATGCTTGAATCCGTCTTTCTTTTTGAAATCTTCTTTCAGGAGAAGAGGGGCTGCTGCGGCGGATCCTCCGCAGCTTTTCGTTGCGCAACACCAGGCCGCGTCCTCCCCCGCGGCGAATACGCGCGCGCTGACCTTGTGCGGACTGACCGTCAACGACGTCGCGACCGCCTCGTAACCATTGCTCGCGGCATACTCAAATGTGCGCATCAGGCTGAAGCGGAAACAGCGGTCGCATCTACGCCCTTTTTCCGGCTCGTGCTCGAAGCCGGCCGCCACATCCGCAAGCCATAGGGCATGATCATAGGCGTCCAACACGATAGGCACATCGTCCGCCTCTGCCAAAACGCGTGCCGCCGCCGCGCGCCGCGCGAATTCTTCCTCGGTGTCGAGGTTGGAATTGGAGAAGAACAACGCCACATTGTGTCCTTCCGCCTTCAACCGCGGCACGCAAGCGCAGGCGCACGGACCGCAACACGTATGGAGAAGAACCCTCATGCGGTCGGAAACGCCCCTTCCGACACGTCTTTCACGTAGGCGGCGAATGCCGTGCGCACCGTGTCCGCCAGATGGGCGTATTGCTTCACGAAGGACGGGACCTGCTCGTTCAATCCAAGAAGATCGTGCATGACGAGCCATTGCCCGTCGCAGACGGGGCCGGCCCCGATGCCCACCGTCACCGCCGGTATGGCCGCCGTGATTTCCGCGGCGAGTTCGGCCGGCACGCATTCCAGCGTAACCGCGAAAGCGCCCGCCGCGACGACCGCGCGCGCGTCCTCGAATATCCGCGCGGCGTCCTTGCGCGTCTTCCCTTGCTTCTTGAAACCGCCATACAGATTGACGCTTTGCGGACACATCCCGACGTGTCCCATGACCGGTATGCCCGCGGCGACGAGACGCTTGATGAGATTGGCATGATACACACCGCCCTCGAGCTTGACGGCGTCCGCCCCGCATTTCAAACACGCGACCGCGTGTTCGACCGCCCGGTCGTCGCCGCACTGATAGCTTCCGAAAGGCAAATCCGCGATCACCAACGCGTTTTGCACGCTCCGTGCGACGGCCGCCGTTGCGCGCAAAGTGTCCTCAATGGTTACGGGGAGCGTATTTCCGTACCCCAGCACGTTGTTCCCCATAGAATCGCCAACAAGCAAGAGGGGAACGCCTGCGGCATCCGCAAGACGGGCGAATGCGGCATCATACGCCGTCACGCCGCCCAGCTTCAGATTCCCTTTCGCCGCGCAGACCGTCGCGACAGTCCATTTCTTCGACATGCGAACGCCTCCTTAGTGTATGTTGCCGCGGCTGGGATGGCTCTTCGCCTTCGGCTTTTCAAGCTTCAAAAAGGTCGCGAACTTGAGTGCTTCCGCCGGGATTTCATCGCCCGTCGTATCCGGCATGTCCTTGAGGTCGGGCGTCTGCGCATGCGTATGGTGAAACCGCGTTTCGGGTTTCACGATCTCCCGCAAGGCCGCCTTGAAGGCGTCCAGCCCCGTGCGCGCCTCGCATGAAACTTCAATGGGCCGCACACCCGTCTCTTCGATGAAACGAGGCAGATTCTCTCGCGCGGCTTCGGAATCCATCTTGTTGGCGACGACGAGCGCCGGACGGTTCGCGAGTTCGACAGAATAGTCCGAAATCTCTTTCTTGAGGACTTCGTAGTCGCGCCAAGGTTCGCGTCCGTCCGTTCCGGCCATGTCGATGACGTAGACGAGCACTTTCGAGCGCTCCAGATGGCGCAGGAAGGCAAGACCCAGCCCCACGCCCTTCGCCGCGCCTTCGATGATTCCCGGCACGTCCGCCAGACGGACTTTCGCGTAGTCGTCGTACACGATTGTCCCCACCATCGGATTGATCGTCGTGAACGGATAGCTCGCAATCTTGGGTGTCGCCGCGGAGAGAACGGACAAAAGCGAACTCTTCCCCGCATTGGGGAAGCCGAGCAACCCCGCGTCCGCAATCGTCTTCAGCTCCAGTCGCAGACGTTTTTCCTCCGGCTCGCCGCCAGGCGTATGTTCGGTCGGCGCCTGATTGACCGCCGTCTTGAAATGCACATTCCCGTAGCCACCGGCGCCGCCCTTCGCGACGACGACCGACTGTCCCGGTTCGGTGATGTCAGCAACCAAAAGCCCGGTTTCGGCGTCATAGACCTCCGTCCCGAGCGGAACGGGCACGACCAGATCCTTCCCGCGCTTGCCGTACATCTTCTGTCCCTTGCCGCCCTCGCCGTCTTGCGCATAGCATTTTGGATCGTAGTAAAGCCCCAACAGCGAATTGATATGCTCGGATGCCTTGAACACGACATCCCCGCCGCGACCGCCGTCGCCGCCATCCGGACCGCCAAACGCCACAAGCGCTTCGCGGCGCATGGACATGGCCCCGTCGCCTCCGCGCCCGGACCGGACCTGCACCTCAACTTGATCTATAAACGTTTTCGCCTTCATATCAATTCTATTATATCATATTCGGCCGTCGATTGGTAACAAGAAACGCGCGCCGCCCTCCGGCGGCACGCGTCCTTTTCGCGTTTCCGCGATGAACTTACGCCTCGACCGGCGCCTGTTCGTCGAGAATCGTGATCTTGAACTTGACGAGAACGCCGTGGCCCAGGTCGATTGTCGCGTCGTATTCGCCCACTTCGCGGAGCGAATCCTCGATCGAAAGCTGGCTGCGGGCAATCTTGATGCCGCGGTTCGCCTCGATTGCCGCGAGAAGGTCGCTGACGCTGATGGCGCCATAGAGCTTCTTGCCGTCCGTCGTGGGGGCGGACACAGTGAGCTCGAGCTTGGCGAGCTTCTTGGCGATTTCGAGCGCCGCCTTCTTCTCCTCCGCCGCACGCGCCGCGCGTTCGGCCTCGAGTTTGCGGAGCTTGCGCTTGGCCGCTTCCGTCGCGACCGCCGCGAGTCCCTTCGGGAAGAGGCAGTTGCGCGCGTAGCCGGGGGCGACCTTGACGATCTCGCCGGCCTTGCCGAGCTTCT
>ERZ808266.249-NODE-249-length-20515-cov-4.929717_pt1 | contig 20515 bp, 16 predicted proteins | sample MGYA00521278_ERZ808266 | MGnify/ENA primary metagenome ERZ808266 (study PRJEB31516, sample SAMN03275591) | gut metagenome | biome: mammalia-associated habitat; material: feces | host: Papio cynocephalus | place: Kenya | collected 2012-08-02 ... | reverse complement strand
GCCGTCAGCAAAAGAACCAGTGATGTAATAAATCCCAATAATCGTTTCATTTATCTTTCATCCTTTCTGCTCACTTACACTATTGAGTTCAATTATTATTATAAAGATGCAATGAAAAATCCGATACCGCACTTGTGTAAAAGCTGCGTTAAATATACGAGCTGTATATTGAGCAAAACCATCAATAAGCCTTTGGTCGGCGTTGCTCAAATACTGACCGTTGTATTTTATCCGGCAGAGTGGGATCCCATCTGAGAACACCTCCAGTCATCCGTTGCCGTCTATCTTGGCGTCATACCGAGCCCTGAGCCGTTTGGCTAATTCTTTCTGTAACATATCTGTTTTCTCCTTTTCGGGGGAATAAAAAAGGCGGATAGATTTTTGATTTCTATCTGCCTGCGTATCGGATATTCGGTTGTGTGATAGTTCAAGACATCCAACAAAGGGAAAACATCATTTTTATATCTGTCAAAACGGTTCGCTGAAATTTTGCCGTATAAACGGTGAAAACCCCGATAAAAGGCGGGCTCACATAAAGACACTTTCAAAGAGCGACCGATTGAGAGCGGCACAACGCCACAGAGTTTTAAAACTCTGTGGCGTTGTGCCGCTTTTCATAGCCAATAGGAAGGTGATCCATGGCATTGGAATAAATAGGTAAACTGAAAGCCCATCGAGGAGAGTATTTTCTCTTCAATGGGCTTTTTGTTTGTTAGGGCCATATATTCATTGGCCTTTCCGAGCAATTTTTCTATATTCGATCGGCAGTATCCCGGTGCTCTTTTTGAAGAGTTCTGCAAAACGGCTGGAAGTGGAATAACCAATCATCTGTGCAATCTGACCCATCGTGAAGTCGGTGTCGATCAGCAGATGCTCCGCCTGGCTCATGCGCCGTCCCTGGATATACTCTGTGACAGTGCATCCCGTGTGCCGTTTGAAGCAGACCTTGAGTTTGCTTGCGCTCATACAGGCAATATTCGCAAGGCGTTCAAGCGGAATGTCAAAGGTGTAATGGTCGACAATGTAACTTATCACATTTTCGAGTCCATCAATATCCTCTTTTGAAAGCGGGTGTGCGTTTTTTGCTACCTGTTTTTTTTGGTTGTCCACCACAAGTGCAATTGCCTCCGTGACCTTTGCTTCGTAAAACAGCGCAGCGGCAATGCCGTCCCCCCGATAGTTTTCGATCTCAAACAGCAGCTTGGACATGGCAGGGAAGTCAGCTGCCTGATCGACACACTGAAACGCAGCGAAAAGGTCGAAATACTCATCCGGATACTGCTTTTTGAGATAATCCTCATAGTATGCAGGGAAAATTTCTATTCCGACTGAGTGTATCGGAATGCGCTTGTGTATGATCGCTTTGTAGTTCTGTTTACCGCCGATAATGGTCTGAATATTCCCTGCCGATAGGTGTCTGTAGGGGTTAAGTTCCTCTCCGGAAATGGAATCATATCTTGTGATGCTGATCCCCTCGGGAATATCAAAGTTCAGGACAAAATCATTGTGAAAATAGAAGTTGTGAATCTTGATATCGAACAGATTTTTTTGCGCATACAGCCAATAGTGTCCTCCGCCGAGTTCCGGCGATAATGACCAGCAATTTCCGGCAGGGCTGAAGTTTTCATCACACGGTGCGGGAATAAAACTGCTTTCGGTCAGCAGCGTGTTATAGTAATCGGTAAGTATTTTACTGCTCAATTTCTTATCTCCTTGAAACGATTGGACTTTTGTTTGCAACGAATGGACAAACATGAACGCAAACTGTTGCGGAAAATTCCATTTATATGTATGATATATTCAGTTAGCAGCCTCTAACTAAATTATATCAAAAAGCAGGCGGAAAGTCAATCTGTCTGCCTATCGCAAAGGAGAAATCGTTATGAATCAATCATCCGTAAAAAAGGGACTGACCGTGAAGGACCTTGTGACCGTGGGAATTTTCTCGGCGCTGTTCCTCGTATTCGCCCTCGTAGGCGGCATTTTCTTTGCGCCGAATCCGGTACTGACCTTCTATATGCCGGTTGGCAGCGCTTTGCTCTGCGGCCCAGTGTATCTGCTCATGATGGCAAAGGTTCAGAAGCGTTGGGCAGCCACCATTCTCGGCGCAGTACTGTGCATTATCTGGTTTGTGACCGGTATGCATTGGGCAATGGCGCTCGGATATCTCATTATGGGCATTATTGCCGATCTCGTCGCAGGCGCCGGCCAGTATCAAAGCAAGAAAATCAACTCGCTTTCCTATATTCTGCTTTCGCTCGGCGGCACCGGCTCCTACCTCGTGTTTTTCGCCAACCCCGATGGTTGGGCAAAGACCATGCTTTCGGGCGGCACGGAACAGTCGTATATCGACACCATGCGTTCCACCGGAACGGTGTGGATCATGATCATTATGCTGGCGGGAACGATTTTGGCCGCAGCACTCAGCGCCTTTATCGGCTGCAAAATGCTGAAAAAGCAATTTGAAAAAGCCGGTATTACCAAATGAAGCTGCATCTTGACCCACGCACAAAACTGTTTCTGATCCTGCTCTGCGTTTTGAGCGCTGTGTTTGCGCCGAATCTGTATTTTCAGCTTGCGCTGGTGACGCTTATCGGTCTGCTGGCAGCATTCAGCGGAAAATGGCAATATGCCTTGCGCGGAATCGTTGCATACGCCCTGATTTGCGTATTTACCGTTTGGTGCATGGGTGTGCTGACTGGTACATGGCGGACAATGTTCGTGGCGTTTCTCGGTTTGGTACATAAGGTCTATGCCTGCGGTATGCTTGCCGGGCTGGTCATCTCCACCACCAAGGTGGGCGAGTTTCTCTCCGCTATGGCGCGCCTGCACATTCCGAAAAAGCTGACCATTCCCATCGCCGTCATGCTTCGGTATCTCCCTACCATTCGTGAGGACCGGCACTATATCAAAGACGCCATGCGGTTGCGGGATGTGTCGCCGACGCTTTGGGGCTTTCTGAAAGCACCTGCCGTGACGATCACCTGCATCTATGTGCCGCTGCTGACGGCAGCAAGCAAGGCGGCGGACGAGCTTTCCGTTGCTTCGGTAACAAGAGGCATCGAAAATCCGAAGCCCCGCACCTGTCTTGTGAAAATTCAGATGCAGGCAGCGGACTTTCTGTCAATGGCACTGTTTGCGGCGTTTCTGGCCGCCGAGATCGTATGGAAGGCGGTAGGAGTATGATCGAATTTCAAAATGTGTCGTTTTCTTATCCCGATAGCGCAGATGGCGGACTCAAAAATATCAACCTTACTATCCCGGACGGGCAATGCGTCCTGCTGTGCGGACGCTCCGGCTGCGGAAAGACCACTCTCACACGGCTTATCAACGGGCTGATTCCGCAGTTCTTTGATGGAAATTTAAGCGGAGAAATCCTGCTTGACGGAGAAAACCTCGCCGACCTGCCTATGTACCGCATTGCGGAGAAGGTCGGCAGTGTGTTCCAGAATCCGCGGACGCAGTTTTTCAATGTGGACACAGACAGCGAGATTGCGTTCGGTATGGAGAACGAAGCCGTCCCGCAGGATCAGATGGAACGGCGTGTTACGGAAACCGCAAAGGCACTGCACATCGAGAACCTGCTGGACCGCAATATCTTCGCTCTCTCCGGCGGGGAGAAACAGAAAATTGCCTTTGCTTCGGTCTACGCCATGAACCCGGAGGTCTATCTGCTGGATGAGCCGTCCTCCAATCTGGATATGACGGCAATCGGCGAACTGCGCGATCATCTACAGCTTATCAAGTCGCAGGGCAAGACCGTGATCATTGCCGAGCATCGGCTGTATTACCTCACAGATGTTGCAGACCGCATTATCTACCTTGAAAACGGAAGAATTGCGGGTGACTTTACGCCGGAGCGGTTTATAGCGCTATCCGCAGAAGGACGGCAGGGCATGGGACTGCGGGCCATCGACCTGCAAGAGGAAAAACCGATGTGCGCTGTCGTGCCAAAACAACCGCCAGTGCTGGAGCTGAAAAATGTGTCGCTGGCTTACAAAAAGCAGCCGGTGTTGAGCGATATCTCCCTGCAGGCTGCACTCGGAGAGGTTATCGCCGTTGTCGGACACAACGGTGCGGGAAAAACAACCTTTTCCCGTGCGCTCTGCGGACTGCACAAGGAAATGTCAGGCTCGTATCTGTGGAACGGCAAATCTCAGAAGCCTAAGGAGCGCATGAAGCGCTCTTATATGGTCATGCAGGATGTGAACTACCAGCTTTTTGCCGAAAGCGTGGAGGCGGAGTGTACATTCGGCATTAAGAATCCCGACACGAAGCTTGCGAAAAAAACGCTTGAGGGACTGGGGCTGATCTCGTTCCGAGAGCGGCATCCAAACACGCTTTCGGGAGGTCAGAAGCAGCGTCTTGCAGCGGCAAGCTCTATGGTCTGCGGCAAGGAATTGCTTGTTTTTGACGAGCCGACCAGCGGCTTAGACTTCGACAGCATGGTGCGGCTTTCAACTCTTATTCGGCGTCTTTCCGATATGGGCAAGGTCATTTTCATCGTCACCCACGACTACGAATTTGTCTGCCGCAGCTGCACACGGGTGCTGCATTTGGACGGCGGCGGGATACGGGATGATTTTCCCATAACGGAAGCACTGCTCCCGACCATAAAAAAGATCTTCGATGTGAGGTGAGAAATGTGAAAAAAGAAAAAGGCACCTTCGGCTGGGTCTTTACCTTCGCCGGGCAGAAAAAGTCCGGCTATATTGCAAGCGTGATTTTCGCCGTTATCGGTGCGGCATTTCAGATCCTGCCGTTTTTTGTAATGGCAAGGGTCATTGGCAAGTTATTAACCGGAAACAAAGACCTCGCAGGCTATTTGATTGACTGCGTAGTGATGGCTACGTTCTGGCTTTTCCGGGTGCTGTTCCATTCGCTGTCCACGGCGCAGTCCCACAGGGCGACCTTCGCCGTGCTGGGCAATATCCGAACACAGGGGCTTGCCAAGCTGGCCCGAATGCCGCTGGGCGATGTGCAGAGCCGTGGTTCCGGCGAGCTGAAAAATATCCTCGTCGAGCGTGTGGACAGTATTGAACCGACACTGGCCCACGCCATTCCGGAGATGAGCGGCAACGCCGCAGTCGCTTTGGCAACTTTAGTTTATCTGTTTGTCACCGACTGGCGTATGGCGCTTGTATCACTCATCACATTCCCGCTGGGCATGGTCTTCTTCCTGCTGATGATGGCGGGCTACAACAAGAATTATGCTCGCACCGTTGCGGCGACCAATGCCCTGAACGATACGGCGGTGGAATACATCGGCGGGATCGAAGTTATCAAGGTATTCGGCAAAGCAAAGAGCAGCTACGAAAAGTTCGTTTCTGCCGCCAAGGAGTGTGCGCAGAGCTACATCGACTGGATGAATAAGAGCAACTTCTTTTTCACCTTTGCCATGAACATTATGCCGGCGACGCTCCTGAGCGTGCTGCCCATTGGCGGGCTGTTGCTGAAAAACGGAACGCTGACGCCGGAGAAATTCATTCTCATTGTCATCCTTTCTATGGGTCTTATTACGCCTATCATCGGCTGCATGAAGTTCACCGATGATCTTGCCAAGGTCGGCACGATCATCGGTCAGGTGACGGATATTTTGACTGCACCGGAGCTGTCCCGTCCCGAAATGGACGCAGAGGCACCGCAAGGCAGCACCGTAAAGCTGCATAATGTTCACTTCGGCTACAACGACACCGAGGTGCTGCACGGCATTGACCTGACTTTCCGGGAAGGAACCGTCAACGCACTGGTCGGCCCCTCTGGTAGCGGCAAATCCACCATTGCCAAGCTGATTGCATCCTTTTGGGATGTCGGCAGCGGCAGCATCACCGTAGGCGGCGCGGATATCCGCAATATCTCCGCAGAACATTATCATAAGCTGGTCGCTTATGTGTCGCAGGACAACTTCCTATTCGACAACACCGTGCGGGAGAATATCCGCATGGGGAAGCCCGACGCAAGCGATGCCGAGGTAGAACAGGCGGCGCGCGACTGCGGCTGTTATGATTTCATCATGAGTTTGGAAAACGGCTTTGATACGGTCGTCGGTAGCGGCGGCGGGCATCTTTCCGGCGGCGAAAAGCAGCGTATTTCCATTGCCCGTGCCATGCTCAAAAACGCACCTATCGTTATCCTGGACGAGGCTACGGCTTATACCGACCCGGAGAACGAAGCCATCATTCAGGAGAGTATGGCACGGCTCGTGCAAGGCAAAACACTCATCGTCATTGCTCACCGGCTCTCCACCATCGTGGATGCCGACCAAATCATCGTGGTAAGTGATGGGCGTATCGAAGCAACGGGAACGCAGACAGAACTGCTGCAAACCTGCCCGTTGTATGAAGCCCTTTGGAATGCGCATATCGCATCCCGTGACAGCATGGAAGGAGGTGCGGACCGTGCTTGAAATTTTGAGAAAGTTCTTTCATTTCTGCGACGAGCGGGAGCGGAAAGAGTTTTATCGTTCCATCGTCCTCGGCGTATTAGCGGCGCTGTTTTCGGCATTCAAAATTCCGGCGATTGGCGTAATGCTTGGGGCGATTCTGACAAGTGGCGTAACTGCAAAAATGATTTTGCTTTCGTTGGCTACCATGCTTATATCCGTCATCGGCTCTTCGATTCTCAAATACCGCGCCACTGCCTTGCAGACGGACGGCGGCTACTGCACCACTGCGGGCAAGCGCGTGCAGATCGCCGAGCATCTACGGTATCTGCCTATGGGCTACTTTAACGAGAACAGTCTGGGTGCGATCACCTCAGTCACCACCAACACGATGGATAACCTCTCCGGCGTGTCCACCCGCGTGGTCATGCTTGTCACGGAGGGCATTTTCTCCACGGCGGTCATGACATTGGCGGTGTTCCTGTTCGACTGGCGTGTCGGACTGCTCATTATTGCAGGTCTTGCCATATACTACGCCGTGAATCATGCGTTGCAGAGCAAATCGGAGCAAACGACCCACCGCAAATTTGCCGGGGACACGGCGGTCGTGGAGCAGGTATTGGAATTTATCAAGGGAATTGCCGAGGTGAAGTCCTACTCTCTTATCGGCAGGTATAACCGCAGGCTGGAAGCCGCCATCGAGGAAAATGTGGACGCCAACACCGACATGGAACTGAAGCTCCTGCCGCTGATGCTGGCACAGAATATCGTTGCCAAGCTCATTGATGTGGGCGTAGTGGTGCTGTCGCTTGTGCTTTACACAAGTGGTCACATGGCGCTTCTCAACTGTGTCATGCTCTGCATCTGCTCCTTCCTGCTCACCAAAGGTCTGGAGCAGGCCGGTACACAGTCGAGCCTGCTGCGCGTAGTGGACACCTGCGTGAATCAGGCGACCGACATTCTGAACCTGCCCGCCATGGATATTTCCGGCGCAGAACTTACGCCGGAGTGCCACGACCTCCGCACAGAGGACATTCACTTCTCCTATGGCGAAAAGCCGATTATCAAGGGCGTCACGGTGGATATTCCCGAAAAATCAACGACCGCCATCATCGGCCCCTCCGGCGGCGGCAAGACCACGCTCTGCCATTTGCTCTCCCGCTTTTGGGATGTGGACAGTGGGTGCGTCACGTTGGGCGGGCACGATGTGCGCGAGTACGACATGGACAGCCTGATGCAGAATTTCAGCTTCGTGTTTCAGAATGTCTACTTGTTCCACGACACAATTGCCAACAACATCCGCTTCGGCCAACCGGATGCGCCAATAGAGCAGGTCATCGCGGCGGCAAAAAAGGCGCGATGCCACGATTTTATCATTCGTCTGCCGCAGGGCTATGAATCGGTCATCGGCGAGGCGGGCGGCACGCTTTCCGGCGGCGAACGCCAGCGGCTCTCTATCGCCCGCGCCATGATGAAGGATGCACCTATCATCATTCTCGACGAGGCCACAGCCAATGTCGACCCTGAGAACGAAAAAGAACTGATGGAGGCAATCACGGAACTGACGCAGGAGAAAACCGTCATCATGATCGCCCACAGGCTCAAAACCGTTCGTCATGCCGATCAGATTCTTGTGGTGGACAAGGGACAGGTCGTCCAGTGCGGCACACACGAAGAACTGATGAAGCAAGACGGCATTTACCGCCTCTTTATCAGTGGTCGTGAAAAGGCTGTTGGCTGGAAGCTAATAGCTAACAAAACAGTTTGACCCACACGGCGGCTATCGGAAACGGTAGCCGCTTTTTTGTTTCGAAAAATGCTGGACTTGCGGCACAGACTGTGGTATGGTGTTTGGCTTGGAAAGGGGTGAAAACCGTGAACACACTTGAAAATCTGTATTACGGCAACATTGATCCGCACGAACATATGGTATCACATCAATACTATCAACAAGAATATCTGCTACTTTTCCTGTTCCAACTATGTGAAGGACTACCGTGGAACTTGTCCGACACGGCATTATGTGCGGGCAGACGCTATTGAGCAGGTGGTTAAATTGGAGCTGCGAAGGTTGGCACAATTTCTTCAAGATGATGAATTGCAGTTTGCAAATCTGCTTGAAAGCAAAACCAATCAAGAAATTGCAGCAGAAAGGAAACAGCTTGAAGGCGAACTGCAAAAGGCAATTATGCGCACAGAAACCGTTTCCCGTCTCTATAAAAAAGCATTTGAAAAGAATGCGGAGGGATTGCTTTCGGATGAGGGATTTCTGCAAGTCACCCACGAATATGATGAGGAACAGCTTGCACTGAAAACAAAAATTCCACAACTACGGGAGCGCATTGCCGAATCGGAACGCCGATCGGCAAACAAAGACAAATTCATTGCTGCCATTCGCCGGTTTATGCAAATGGACAAGTTAACTGCCCCGCTTTTGCGTGAACTGATTGACCGAATCGAAGTGTATGAAACACAAGGTGTAGGTAAAAACAGAACGCAAAAAATTGTGATTCATTACCGTTTCGTGGGCTATATTGACATTCCGGAAGCGCCGCTAGCGGAGCATTATGTTGCAGAAACACGGCAAGGTGTTGCTGTAGAGTACATCCCGGCATAAAAAAGAGCAGGTGCCAGACCTGCTCAAAAAAGAAGCATAAAAAATGAGTGTTCATAACTCAAATCCGTTATGAACACTCGATATGGTGCGGGTAAGAGGACTTGAACCTCCACGACCTTGCGATCATTAGAACCTGATGGTAACGCCACCTCGGTGTAATATTATTCTGACTTTATTAAAGCTGAATTTTCTGTGATGTTTTCATTTTTAAGAAATTTTTCACATTCAACCAGCGGAAGAATTTTTGAAAAATAAAATCCCTGCATCATATCACAATTTATATTGTTGAGAAATTCAGCTTGACCTAAATTTTCAACTCCCTCACAAAGAATCTTTGCGCCGGACTCATGCACTAGTGTTATTATATTTGAAAGCATAGTTTGACGCCTTTCCGATGTGCAGGAGGCAATAAATTCTCCATCGATTTTTACTAAATCAATTTCATTATCATATAAGTCGGCAAAAGACGAAAATCCCGTTCCCATATCGTCAATCGCTATTTTAAAGCCTGCTCTGCGGCATTTGCTGATATTTTCCGAAACCGCCTTTGAATTTTCAGCAATTGAATCTTCGGTTATTTCAAGTACAAGTCGGCTGCGATCAAATTTGTAAGCGGATGAAATTTCGGATATGCGGTCAAAAAAATCACTTTGACTGAGCGAAGTCCTTGAGAAATTGCAGGTTAAAAAAAGTTGATTATACGGTTCGGTACACCAAGCCTCAAGTTGTCGGCATACAGCGTAAAACATTTTGTAATCGTGTGCTATTATTTGTCCGGTTTCTTTCAAAATGCCAATATATTCGTGTGGACGCAATATACCGTATTCTTTATTTTGCCAACGTGATAAAGCCTCCGCACCGCAAATTTTTCCGGATTTATTTTCATTGATAAACTGTAAATACACACGAAATTCACCGTCGGTAACCGCTTTGGCAACATCCTTTCGCAATTTTTCCTGTCTTCTGCTTTGTGTCAAGTGGTTTTCACAGGTTATCACTGCAGAAGTATTGCTCCTTAGAGCCGCAAAATAACCCTGCTTTGCATTATAAAATGCAGTTTCGGCATTACAATCAGGATGTTCGCAAAGCCTTGCGGCTCCTGCCCTGAAAGCATTTGCCATATTTGGATAAAATTCCTGCAAATATGGGTTTAAGCTGTCAACAACCTCGAACACTTTGCTTGTACATTCTTTTTCTGTAGGTGCCTGAATAAGCATTACAAAAACTCCGTCATTTATCCTTGCCAAGTATTCGGCAGAGGCAATTTTTGAATTTAAGTGAGCAGCAGCATAGCACTCGATTTCTTCAATTGATTTTTCGCCATATTCACCGCTTATTTTTTCAACTTCACATGCCAAATAAACAACGGCATAAAGATTTTTTGATTGACGGGACAGCAACTGTTCAAAAGCATAATTATAATACTTTGCATTGCCTATGCCCGTTAATTCGTCAATTAGTGAATCTTTGTTATTGCGTTTCTTTCTTTTGACAGAAATAACGGAAAGAATACCGCAAATGACAATAAGAAAAGAAATTGACAAAATTATTATTTTTATTAAACGGTCCTTGTTATTCAACTCAGGATCATTACTTGAATTGGCAAGTAAAAATCCCATTTTTTCCTCTTCGGATATTTCCGAAAATGCATTTTTTATTTTTCCGATAAGTTCAGGAGAAGTAATTTCGGTAAAGCCTATGCAATAAGTTGTATTTTCCCTTTTAGAAGAAAACTCTAAGACCGGCAACAGTTCATCCACTTTACACTCGTCCTGTTTATCGGAGAGTACTGTCAACAATTCAACCTGATTGTTGCGGGAAAGCTCTTTCTGCCGATTTTCGGAAGAAGCTGAAATATAGGTAAATGAAATGCCTGTTTTTTCGGATACAACCTTCAGCATATCGGGGAAAACACCGCAAAAAGCTTTGTCTTCCTTGCTATAATATTCAAGCGGATATGCATCGGGATTTCCGGCAACATAGACGGTGTCCGCCTCACCGCTGTCACTTTTTACAGTGTAAACAGCGGCATAAGCAGGTAAACCGATATTCAATATTATTGCAATAGAAAAAATGCATATAATTAAGCTTTTATAAAACTTTCGGCAATTATTCATACCCTTGCTCCGTCTGCAAATCCGAAATTCTTTTTTCGGCTGAGTTTAGCTGGATTTTAAGTTCTTCAAGCACTGAAACGGTCGCTTTGCGAATTTCTCCAATTTGGTTTTCAAGTTCGCTTGACCTTCTGTCGGATAATTCGTATTTTTTCTTCAATTCATCGTTAATTCTTTTGAGTTCGGTATTTTCTTGGTTTAAACGGGACACGTAGTCGTTTAATTCCGCATTTTTTCGGTTGAGTTCCTCCAAAACAGCTCTTTGCTCTTTGATTTTTTGTTCTTCCTTTTGTTCATAGATATAGTTTAACTGCGAAATATATTCGCAAACATCATTTTTATTAAATCCGAATAATGCGTTTCTTAAATCCTTAAGCTCCATATATTTTTCTCCCCTTATTTAAAGTTGATTTTTTTGCGTTCAATCCGACCCCACTGCAATTTTTTCTTGCGATAGCCGAAAAATGCCGTTGCCCTAACCCAAGCCAAAACAAACCTAAGACATGTGATTTCAAAAACACACAAAAGGCAGGCTTTAACCGCATCTGAAAATGTTACTTTCAGATCCGAAGTATAAATTCTTGAAAAAAACGCCGTAAGCGACAACACACTCCCAAATACCGCATAGATAAGGAAAAACAGTACCATAAACGGAATATTAATCAAATCCATCGCGAAAGCTAAAAGCATTGTCAGAACTCCGAATATTTCTATAAACGGCGAAAGTAATTCATAAATCAAAAAGTACAAATAAGAAATATATCCCACTGCGCCGAATTTGGGGTTGAAAAGCATTTTTCTGTGTTTAATCATACTTTGAAACAGTCCAAGGTGCCAGCGCTTACGCTGCTTTTTTAAGTCGCTCAGCTTTTCGGGAGCCTGCGTCCAACAAATGGCGTCGGTTGCATAGCAGATAGTGTATTTCATATTGTTGACCGTACAGTATTCATGCAGCTTTACCACAAGCTCCATATCCTCACCCATTGTTTTGTTATTGTAACCGCCGGCGGCAATTACAACATCCTTTTTAAACAAACCGAATGCACCCGAAATAATAAGCGAGCCGTTGAATTTATCAAACATAATGCGTGACGCTAAAAATGACCGATCATATTCAAGCACTTGCATACAAGCGATGATATTTTTTGGAAGTTGATATTTTTTCACTCTGCAATTTTCAAGCTCAACATCGTTTGACAACCTTATCAAACCTCCGACCGCAACAACATTCGGTTTTTCTAAAATAGGCTGAGAGATGTTTTTAAGTGAATCATACTGAAGTACCGAGTCTGCGTCCATACAGATAAAATAAGGGTAATTAGCGGCGTTTATACCCATATTCAGTGCGTCGGCTTTTCCGCCGTTTTTCTTTCGGATAACAGTAAGCGGCACACGGGTATCCCTTGTTTCATAAATAAATTCCTCGGGCTGACATTCAATTTGTCGGCGAATCGGACGTGAAACACGGTGCATTGAAAATGCGTCAATAACTTTTTTTGCGGTTTCATCACGCGAGCCGTCGTCTACTACAATGATTTCGTAAGACCGATAATCAAGCTCAAGCAGGGACTTAACCGTTTCCACAACGGTTATTTCTTCGTTATAAGCAGGTACCACAATTGTAATCGGCACAAAATAATCGTTCGGAAAGTAATTCTTTAGCTTTTTTCTGCGATGTGTTTTATAAAGCTCGGAAGACCCCACCAATACAGACAGAAACAAAAAAGTTGAATAACCAATCATATAAATAATAAAAAACACACCGACGGCTTTTAGGAATATATCTATTGCTTCTATCATATATGAACCGCCTCCTTTTCACCTGAATAATCTCGTTGCAGACAATACCTGATAATTTCCGAAGCATAGCGGTCGTTTCCGTCTATAATATCGCTTAACTCCGAATATGTAATTCCGAGATTTTTCAGACTCGACGCCGAATTGAGCCGTACATACCAGTTTCGGCTGTACAGATTTTTCTTTAAAATATGTACGGTGTTTTCACACGGATATGAACCGAGGGCGGTTGAAGCAATAGCGGCATATTCCCACTTTTGCTCTGAGTTCTCCTCAGCAAAACCGCACAGCGGTTCATACGCTTTTGAAAACGAATATTTGCCAAGATATCGGATTGCCGCATAGCGTATTTCATCATTCAACTCCTCGTTTATCAAAAGCGATAATGCAAACTTTTGGTACTCACTGCCTGAAAAGCGCAAATAATCAAGTAATGTCACTTGCATTTCTACTGAAAAATCAAAAAAATTTTCAACGATTTTTTTGCCTAAAGTATTACCGTTGCCGGCAAAATTCAAAAGACCGTCGGATAACAGCTTTCGGTGATAGAATAAATCACTTCGGTCAATTATTTTAAGAGCTTTTATAATACAGTCAACATCGCCCGTAGTGTAAAGCGCCTGCATAGCATTTTCACGGCAGTAAATGCTCGGTTCGTTCAAAAGCTCAAGTAAAGCCCCCTCAAGGCTGTAAAAGGAACGGTATGCTATTACTCGGTATTTTTTTATAATATAGGGGAAATAGGCAGCTTCAATTCTGTTTCGCTTCATATAATATGTCATAAGCGATATGAAAACCTCGTCAAGACTATGCAAATAATTGCGAATTTCCTGCGGGTGACTTATATATTCAGCTTCCAGCATTTTGTCAAAAGCTATCATATTCCCGACTTTTCGTAATTTTCGGCTCAGAAACAGCTTATGTTTTTTGTCGACAGCGGAGTTCGCTTCCGCCGCTTTAAGCCGGAGCATAACCTCATAACGCAGATTTTTGCTTACTTTTTCCGTCTTTCGCTCGCTTTTGCGAAATAAAATCGCAGTGATGATATTAAAAACAATCATTGCTCCGCATACAAACAAATAGACATACAGCATTATTTCTACTCTCACGGCGACACCTCTTTGTTCCAATAGCTTTGTAATGCATAATAGGAGCTCTTAAGCCTTTCGTGATAAGTTACTTTGTTGCCCCAACCTTTAAGTTCAAATGATGAAAGACGGCAGCGGTTACTGCTTTCGGTCATAATTCCGATATTCATTTTATTGATATTTATAAATCTAATTCCGTAATTACCGTCATAATAATCATCGAGGATTTCCATTTTGGAAGGATCGGAAAAATTAAGCAGCTGCCACGGTAATTTCACTTCTATATAATCGCCGCTATGGGCAAAATCGGCAAGCGAGTCAAAGTCGGCAGATGATGGGTTAGCGTTTCCGTATCTCAGCTTTCCGGTTTCAAATGAAGGCTCACCGAAATTAAAAATATTGCTGTTTCGCTGTTCCTCCGTGACATTGAAAATTTCAAGGATCATATCAATATTTACAAATTTTGAGGAGTTCTTATCGGGGACATTATCAACAAGATAGGTATCAAAGCCTTTAAGATTTTGCGAATAGGTGGATCGCAGTACTTCATATCGCTCCTGAACCATAAGCCGACTGTTGTCTTTTCCATTGATTACAAGGACAAAATCCGCTGCCTTATCAAACTTCAAACCAAAGTTCTCACAGTAATTACTGCCGGATTTCGGTGTGGTATCAATAGGAATAAATATTTTGTCATTTTCAAAATCAAGGTTTTTCTTATAGATTAGAAAATACATAAACCGCTCATCATAACGGATACTGACAGACATATCACCCGATTGTACTACAGGCTTTTCTCCCGACCATTCCGAAATATCTCCGTCTGCATAACAAACGGATTTTTCTTTCCCGGGGTCAAAGGAAAGAAGTCCGAAATACTGCTCGTTTGTTTGATAATCCGACCAATAAGGATTTCGGGTTAAATTTACGGCATACATAGTATTCCAAGTGCGCTTGAACCATTCGTCCTGCCACGAAAACACGCAGGAACCTGCACATCCTGCCGACATTATATCTTCATAGCACCGAATAAGCGCCTGTCCCTGATCCTTTTCGGACATATTGCCTTGATTTCGGTTTGTGTTTAAATCTCTGTGTGCCATTCCTCTGCCTGTTGAAACACCGAATTCAGAAATTACTACGGGAATCGTATGGTGCGAGGTAAGCATACTTAAGTATGCTCGGTAGGTATTTAATTCTTCACCGTCATAAAACTGAGTTTTGTCGGTGATACCCGAAAAGCTCCAATCGTCGGTCCAGTTAAGATAATCGGGATAGTAAGGATAAACATGATAAGACGCAAATTGCCCTGTAAGCAGCTTGTCGGTTGTCTTAATATGCTCAACATCCACATAGGCGCATTTCATATATAAGCTTTTTACAGTTTCTGGATATTCAAAAGGATCAGTAGTCGGCCAATTTGAAAAGGCAATCAGCTTTTGCGTTTTATAGCGTTTTGTTTCATAATCTATCAAATGGTTTCCAAGCTTGCACAAAAGCGTTTCAAAAACCGAGGCATTTTCTGCCGTATAAAGATATTCTCCTTTAAAAGACGTATACTCCGTCATATTTTTATAGGTTTCATCTGTATAGGCTACCGTAATATCGTCCCACTCAACACCGAGAATATAGCCTATAACCCAAGGTGAAACATCCTTACGGTATGTTCCGTGACCGGCGCTGGCAACGCGCCCTAAGGAAAGCTTTTTCTTTCCGTGAATAACATCGATCATGGTAATGCTGTCGCGGGAAAAGGTGGTGTAAAAGTCCTTGTCATAAGCGTCTCTGTGAGAATTCTGAACATAGTCGTTTACCCATACTCCGTGAATCATATAAAGAGGATCCGGATTTTGATAGTTATATTCATAAAATGCGTTATAAAAGGTATCATTCTGAATGGTATAAACACGAATGGTGTTAGCACCCATTTCTTTTATATATTTAAACCATCTCTTATAGGTTTCTTTGTCTATGCTGAAATCCGTAGACCATTCACCTGGCTCGCCCGAGCCTAAGTTAACACCTTTTATCTCAAATTCATTATATCCTTTTCCGCTGTTAAGCAGAATTTTATTTTCCTTTGTTTTTACAAAGGTTTTCACTTCTTTTGAAGGGTTAAGATCAATATATACTCCTAAACGGTAGTAAGCGGCATCAACACTGACAAATAAAAGAGCAATACATAAAACAACAATAATAAATTTTTTCATATATGCTCCTTTCTAATCTGTTACCTCGGTGTATTTCTTGATTTTTGATGACGCACTGTATTGTTTAAGTGTTTCGATGTTGTCGTCAAGCCAAGCGGTACGCACGCTGAAAAATGTTTTTAGCTGCGTTACTGCCTCGTCATACGAATGAAGATTTCTGTCTTCGGGTTCAAGAAGCGTATTGTCGCTGAAAGATGACGCCCATCGTTTGTTGTTCCGTTCTATTGCCGGTCCTAAAAATTCAATAACCCCGTCAATATATTCTTCTAAATATTTATCGCTGAATACAGTTTTTCGTAAAGACCGATATTTGCTTATAACACTTTCAACAAAATCTTCATCTTTCATCAACATACCGAACCATAATTTGTTTTGAATTTCAAAATGCTGTACCGTCATAACGCTTTGTTCTTGATAATTGTCACAAGCATTATTAAAATCCCAAACGCACATTTTATATTTTCCGCTTGTATCCTTATAAATATAGGTGGAATAAGAGCCGGCGTCATAGTTTACAACAAGCTCGTGTATGATAAAATACGAGACGAACGAATCTACATCAATATAATTTTTATATCCGTATTTCTTGTTGTTGAAATCGTATGAGTAAAGCGCCTTTTCAAAGCGTGAGAAGTCGGTTTCAATAGATCTTTTAAGCGTTTCGTTCAGTTTCTGCGGTCCGGGATATTCAACCTCTAATTTTAAATCTTTGTCCGCTCTTAGGGTATATCCGGTCAGGTTATTTACACGGTCTGCTTCAATGTCGTTTTGACGGTCTAACCTTAAAAGATAACCGGTGTAGGTATTATCCTTAGCGTCAACCGACATATTAAGCCTTGCACCGTCTTTGCCTGCCGTAATCAGCTCGGTCAAAACATATACTCCCTCATATTCGCCGTTGATAACAACCTCGCAAAAACGCACATTCGGCGCATAGTCCATAATTTCTCCCGATAAGTTATACATCATATAGTTGCGTATCAGTGTTTTATCAAGGTAAGGCCCGTGCAACACCCAGTCTTGGTGTTTATCCATTCCGAGCAATGACTGAGGATTATTGTTCCCATTTTTATCAATAAGCTTAATACGATAACCTGATTTTTCAAAAAACCTCGAGCTGTTGCCGCGCACATGAATAATTACATCGCTTGAAACCGTAGATTCATCGGAAGTATGATTATATTCGGTTTCCGAATCCATAATCCTCATAGAGGCAGTTATTCGATCGTTCCCGTCGGGAGTGGAGGAAAATCCGGTGTGTTTTCCGTTTTCGTCTTTCATTCCTTTTCCCGGAATTTCCTGACCTTTTGTATCAATGGAAATAAGCGGAAGGTGAGTGCAAAGCTCGCCGTCATTATGGGTTTGCTCGCATTTTTGTTTTGGCACATAAGATAAATGCTGATGAACGCGTTTTTCGGTTGTAAGACCAAACAGCAAATTCCAATTAAGTGCACCCACAAGCAATACTGCAATGCACGCAATCGCTCCGATAGATTTATATTTCATTCTGAAAATCCTCCGTCAGTTGGATATTTCATCGTTCTGCATTACAAGATTTACATATTCTATATTTTCAAGCTTATATATGCTGTCAGTAATATTGATTTCGCCTTTTTCCGCTTTCTTAATCATTCTTTGCGTCAGTTCATAGATCAACTCCACAGTGTCCGGCGTAGTGTTTTCAACTCTTAGAATCGCTTTTCCGGAAAACAGCTTGTAAACCTGTGATTTAATCATAGGCTGTTTGGCACGGTCGGCGCGCACTATTAAGAGAATACGGTTATCGCTTTTAATACAGCCAAGAATAAATATAACGGCAAAGGTAACTGCACTGCCTATTGAAGCTACCAGATAATCCCCGACACCGCAGCAAATACCTATTATGATCGCCCAAAAAATATACACCGTATCGCGTGAGTCCTTAATGGCAGTTCTGAAACGCACGATAGATAATGCTCCGACCATACCGAGGGATAAAGCTATATTATTTCCGATAACGGTCATAACCGTGCCTGTAAGCACCGTTAAAATAACAAGCGAAGCATTGAATTTTTTGCTGTAAATAGTCCCTCTGTGCGATATTAAATAAGAAACAAAAATAAACATTCCGAGAACTGCGGCTGCGGATATATTCATTAAAATTTGTTGCCATGTCATATCGCTGGGGTTAGTAAAAAGACTGTAAATTTTTTCTCTCATTTTTTATTCTCCTATAATCTTGTTTGATAACCGTTCTGTCTGGCTAAAACATATTTACTGACTGAAAGCTCGCTTCTGTTAACGGGATTTATCATCCGCTTTATATATTCAAGCAAAAAACCGTTGAATTTCACCTCAAGCACCACATTATATGGGTCGAGCACAGGATTCATATTCAGCTTTTCGCCGAATAAATCAAAACAGCTTTCCGTTGAAACAATGTGATTATCGAATGTTACTCTTATTTTATTTTCTTTTGCGATATAAGCCTTACGATTGTATTCCACAATGGTTTTCGGCAAATAGCATTTGGTATTCATCAAAGCATAACATTCGGCGGCAAAGGGCTCGGAATATGAAAGCAACGGAGAGTAGTCTCCCAAAGTCAGTCGAACAGCGTCATCGCGGTTAAGTTTAAGTGAACGCTTTAGCTGATTTGCTCCCTGCTTTTGTTTCATTTCAAGCATAGCATAATCCGCTTTCGGATCATAACAACGAAGCCGTATTTTCCGTCTCAACTCAATGCCCGCCTGCTTTTCAAAGTAATCCCGATCGTAAACTGTGTCAAAATAAAGGGAACGGATTGTGTAGCCGTGAGTGCCGTTATGCGGATCTGAAAGCATAATATTTCCTAATTTGTGCGATAGGGAAATAAACTCGTCAATACTGATTAAAAACTTTTTTTCTTCTCTTAAAACACGGTTCAAAAAATCACTCCAATAAAAAACTGACCGCACCTGAAATGAGTGCGGTCAGTCGATCATACGGAAATTTCCGGTTAGACACTTAACTTTGCGTCCCTGTCTTTCGGCAGGTTTGCCGATATTTTTTATCATTATAGCAAACTTTAAAAACAAATACAAGAAATTATTTTAAAAACTCTTAACTTGCTTTTTATTCTTATACATTTGAGCATCTGCTTCCTTTATAGCGTCGGATATTTGCATCGTTTTCGGGTCGAAAAGCGCGTACCCGATGGCAACAGAGGGTATTTTCTCATTTTCCCAGCGTTGTCTTGAAAGTTTTTCGTGTAGTTTTGAGTTCAAATCTTCAATGTTAATATTACAGAAATTGAATTTCTTATCTATAATAACACAGAATTCGTCTCCACCTATACGATAGCTTCGTCCGTATTTTTTATACACTTTTCGTATAATCAACGCAATTGTTTTTAAATAAGAGTCTCCCAAAGTATGACCGAGTGTATCATTTAAACTCTTAAAGTTATTCACATCAAAAATAAGAATATATGCTTTTCTTTTTAAAGATGATTTATGAACCTCAAAAGCTCTGCGATTCAAAAGTTCTGTTAAAGCATCAAGTTGATACACCATATTGCAGTAATAAATATAAAAAAGAATCATTGCAATTGCCACAGTCAGCCATACGATTTTAATATCATTATCAATGATATTAAATACTATTCCCACTATAAGGAAAGCAAAAACGATTAATAGAGAAAGATAGTTGCGATTTTGAAACTGAGAGGCATATCTATCAACTGTATAAAACAGATACAGCACACCTAAAAATACAAATAAATAATAAATCAAATATGTCTGGCCATGATGATAAATATTTTTTTCATCAACATAAAATATGAATCCGTAAAACAGAGATATTGTTTCTATGGCAATATGAATAACATTTGGGATAAAAACGATTTTTGGGGATTTGATCGGATAAAAAGCCGTCGCAAAAGCTACGGGAATAATAGGTGCTGTACAAAATTCAATATATTTTACAGCCATATGAACCGCTCTTGAAAATATGATTGATCCGTCAATCAACACTCCGAAAAATTCTGCAAGCGAACAAATCATTACCAATAATAAAGCAATAATTATGCCCTTTTTCTTATGTTTTGATAAGACCTTGTTTTTAGATATTAGTACATTTAGTGTCAGCAACGATAATTGCGTTATAATTACAGTAGAAATATAGTATTCCATTTCGTGTCCTTTAAAGCTGTTTTTGGGTTTTATTGATTGATTTATTTTTATTTCTGATACTTCTGAAAGTTTTAAAACTATGTTCAAAAATCGGGCCGAACAACATAATCGTTATTATGTTGTACTTCGTTATACAAATTATGAATAATTAAGATT
>ERZ808266.248-NODE-248-length-20550-cov-18.285631_pt1 | contig 20550 bp, 19 predicted proteins | sample MGYA00521278_ERZ808266 | MGnify/ENA primary metagenome ERZ808266 (study PRJEB31516, sample SAMN03275591) | gut metagenome | biome: mammalia-associated habitat; material: feces | host: Papio cynocephalus | place: Kenya | collected 2012-08-02 ... | reverse complement strand
CTGCCTTCCGTTGACCCAGAAAGTCAGCGCCGGCAGATGTAATATAACGTAAAGTATTGAATATTAAATATTAAACTAAAATATTGTTAATTTTTAACGAAGTATTGATATTAGTGCCAATGGCATTTGTTATATTGTTGGCACTTTTATGGTGCACACATAAGATAACGAGGGCGGTCGTTATAAAAAGACTTAATGCAGATAGCCTTGATGACTTGCTTGACGAAGTTGTCAAGATGAAATATGATATTTTTCAAATTAGGGATAGAATTTCAAAGATATTAGAGCAAGATGGACTCGTAGTACGTTTTGAAGATTCTGGCTGCAAAATCGTATATTGCCCCAGCCTTGATGTCGCCGGATATGGCAAGACGGATGAAGAGGCGGAAGAGTCGTTTAGGATTACGCTTGAAGAAACTCTGAAATATATCAATGAGAGTAAAGAATCAAATGAGAAATAGCAAAATCCGCCGCTGAGGGGCGTGAGGGGCGCTGTCCTTTTTCGGGACGGCGCTTTTGTTTTCCTTTGTACCGTAAAATTGGACAGCTTTATACGATACAATGGGAAAACAGAGAAATACATCACATCTGGCGGCGGAGATAATCCGGGGGAAATGGCTTCTCGCTGATGCGGAGTCTTATCTTCCGGCGGTGTTCGCACTGCTTTCGCGCACGCCGCTTGCCGACATCGAGGAAACGGCGCGTCCGTCATTCATGCTTTCGGACGGCTCCGAGGTCGGCGACGGCGCACAGGCGACGGTCGAGAGGAAGGTGGCGGTTCTGCCGCTTCATGGCACGATGACGAAATACGAGACCTGCAGCTCGGACGGGGCAATGGCGCTCGCTTCGTTCATAAGGAACTGCGCCGACCGTCAGGACATCGTCGCCATCGTCATTGACATTGACAGCGGCGGAGGTGCGGCGAATGCGGTTCCGCCGCTCGTCGAGGCGATACGGTATGCCAAGGCGGCGCACAAGCCAGTCATCGCCCATTGTGACCTCTGTTGCTCGGCCGCTCTCTGGGTGGCATCGCAGTGTGACCTCATCTATCTCGACAACCCTATGTCAGAAATAGGTTCCGTCGGGGTGCTGTGCACACTGTCGCTGCCTCCGGAGAAAGACCCGCAGACCGGGGTGAGGATTGTTCCGGTCTATGCGCGTGAATCAGCGGATAAGAACCTTGATTACAGGAAGGCTCTCGAAGGCGACTACAGCCTCATTCAGGACAGCATGTCCCCGATTGTCTCACAGTTTCAGGAAGCCGTGCGGAAAGGCCGTCCGGCGCTCGACACGGAAAGGGAGGGTGTGCTTACCGGGGCGACCTTCCTCTGCGACGAGGCTCTGAAGATCGGATTCGCCGACGCCCGCAAGACCCTCAGGGAAAGTGTCGAGGCGGCGTTCGCGCTCGCAGAAATCTGACGAAAGAACTTACAAACCTCTTATACCAAGTACAATGAATAAAAAAGCACTCTCAAACTCAAAGATGGGCAAAATCGTTGCCCGTCTTCTCGGAAGGCCGGAGCTCGCTGTCAAGGACGGAAAGGTTGAACTTTCCGCCGAGGAGCGCGCGAAGGTTCTTGAGAACTACGGACAGGCTTTCCTCGAAAAGCTGGAGTCCGTCACACTCGAAGACGAGGACGCATTCGACCTCTTCGACGCGGCGGTTGCCGCCAAGACGGCCGAGGCGACCGCAGCCCTCACGGCTCAGGTGCAGCAGCTTCAGGGCGATGTCCTGGAACTTTCCCGCGAGCCTGAACCTCAGCCTCAGGCACAGGCTCCGTCGAGGCCGCTTTCAGCAGGCGAGGCCACAAGGCAGTTCGTCCTGAACATGAACGCGGCTCACAACCGCATCGTCGCGCAGGCGCTCGCATCCACCAACCCGATGGTTTTCGCGGCTCTCGACGGCGGCACGCTCGACGTGGCCGACCTGAACACGGAGTTCAAGATTGTGATGCCTCCTAAGGCAAAGCTCGACCTCCTCGCAAAGAGGCTCTACATGGGCTTCAACGACTCCCAGCACATGACGCGCATCCAGTCCGACCGCGACTTCATCGCGTCCGCGGCCATCTTCACCGAGGTCTCTCAGCAGTTCACCCCGAAGTGGACTCCTAAGGGCACGGCGAAGTTCACTCCGATCCGCATCCCTTACCGCCGTCACAAGATCAACGTCCTGATTCGTCCGACGGACATCATCAAGTCATGGTTGCTCAATCTCTACGAGCAGGGCAAGACTCAGGCGGAGATGCCTATCACCAAGTACATCATCGAGGAGCACATCCTTCCGAAGACCCTTGACGACATCACCCTCTCGATGATCGGAAAGGGAAAATTCAAGGAAGTCTCCCTCGCGGGGCTCACTGACGGCGCGGCCGGTTCGGCGGCGAAGGACTCCATGGACGGCTACGAGACCATCCTCGTCGAGGGTCTCACTGACGAGAAATGCAAGATCAACTACCTCCGCAACGCGAAGGACTACAAGACGCTCACGGACCAGCAGCTTCTTGACTATGTTGACAGCTTCGTCGACAACATCTCCGGGCTCTTCGCGAAGACCGCGACCGTCTTCTGTTCAGAGCAGTTTCTCACCCGCTACAAGAGGGCGGACTTTGCCGTGAACGGCAAATACACCGGCATCGAGACCGGAGGCACAATCCGCTTCACCAACTTCCATCTCGTTGCCCTTGAGTCCATGTACAACTCTCCGATTCTCTTCGCCACTCCGAAGGAGAACTTCGTCGAGCTGGTGGACTACTCCAAGGCCGAGAGCTGCATCAACCGCATCGAGGAAAGCAACTACGACGTGAAGGTGTTCGGCGAATACTCTCTGTCAGTGGGCTTCAAGATTGCCGAGGCCGTGTTCGCTGCGGTTCCGACCGGCTATACTCCTTCAGAGAGCATCCTTTCCGAGGGCATCGACCTCTCCGAGGACGGCCCGTGGATGAACGGGGTCAAGCCGACGACTCCGACAAATCCTGCGGATCAGAACACCGAGGAGAAGGAAGCCGGCGACGACAAAGGACAGGAAGGCGCGTAATCACTGAAAAACAAGCAAGACTATGGCTTATACTAAAGTAAGTATTCCAAAGAACGGAGACGGCGCGGGATGCCCGTCTCCGAAATCCTCCGACATCATAATCATGGATGTCGAGGACATCGAGACCGAACCGACGAGAACTCTCGGCAATGTGGCCGTGACCGGCAACTACACTCTCAAGGAGGGGGCGAAGGCCGTGTGCGTCTATGGCACGCCTAAGACCATCGCCGCGTCCGAGGAGTATTCCGGAGACGCCGACGCTCGCGGCGTGAAGCAGGGCGTGGAGTTCGAGCACCCGGGCAACGAGAAGGACATCAAGAACTTCGTCGAGGCGTTCATGAACAAGGGCGTCGTCATCCTCGTGAAGGAATGCGACGGCTCGGCGGCCGGGCGCGTCCAGGCGTTCGGAAACAAGTGCAACCCTCTGTTCCTCACTGTTGAGAGAACCGACAGCAGCGAGGCCAACAAGCGCAAGCTTACCTGGAAGCAGGACATCGCCGGCAAGTTCCTCCCTGCCGACTACGAGGGTGAGCTTCCTGCACTTGCAGACGCGGCCACCGCAGCCGGTGAGGGCGCATAGACGGAGTTGTCATGAGCAAGAAAGCATCAAAGCGGACGGAAACTGAGCCTCGGAAGACAGACGGGGCTCAGGCTTCCGTCGTTGCAGCAGCCGCACAGGAAGCACCGGCCGAGAAGAAGTACGATGTCGTTGTGCGTGCCTATCCGGGAACCGAAGCTCTGATGACGCGCCTGTGGGACAGATACCACGGGGGACGGCATCTCATTCTTACGGACACCGGGGCGTCGCTGCCTGAAGTCCTGGCGGAATGCCTTGCCGACAACCGGATTGCCGACAGGTTCACGTTCATTCCTCCGAATGTCATCCCGTGCACGAAAATCGCGGACGAGCTCCTGAAGGGGGACTACGTCTATGTGACGCGCAGCGGTGAAAGACAGGCGGCCAGCCGCGTGCCGATGACCTTCGACAAAGAGAGGCTCGTGGTGTGGCTTGCGTCCGACGATTCCGCGGCCGATACGGACGAGGCGTTTCTGAAGCGTTACGATGCCGGGAAACGCCTGATGGAGGTGTCGTTCTCGTTCGGGAACTTCATCACTCCGGTGCTTCGTGCCAACCCCTGCGAGAATGTGGTCATAGAGGCATTCCTGCGGAAGTTCTTCGTGGCCGCGTCGCCGGAGGGGTTCGCCGCCATCGCCGCTCTCGCCGAAAGGTGCCTTCTCAAAGAAGAATGAACAAGGGATGACGAACGAGGTTGACAGATGGGTTGATTCAGGAGCCGAGGTTCAGGAAGGACTTCGGCTTTTGAGTATATATGCCCCGAACCGTCACCTCGACGCGCTCGTCCGCAAGGCTCCGAAACGGTTCTCCCGGCTGTTGAAGGCGGCGCTTCTGCCGTTCTCGACAAAGCCGCGTACCGTGGCCGTGCCTGCACCCGCGACTCCGAAAGTGAGGTTCCGCGAAAGCTGGCCGTTCCTCTCGGAGCCGGACTGCCCGGCGGAGCTGAAGATTCTGGCCGCCGACAAAATCACGGCATGGGAGGAGTCGATGAAGGCGCACGAGGAACTCTTCCAGTGCACCACTCCGGAGCAATGCTACGAAACCGCGAAAAAAGTGCTGGAAAATTATTCCAACAATCGGAAAATCTTCTCCGAATTTACTCATTATAAGGAACATCACTCCGTGCTCGGGGAACACCCCATTTTCAGAGAGTCAAGACAGGCGGCGGAGCTTCGGGCGATGCCGATTATGGAACTCGTCCGGAAGAAGGAGAATCTTGAGGAGGCAATCTGGAGAGCCGGCAACGAAATCAAAAAAGGAGACAAACCGCACCTGCGCCCGGAACGCGAGGAGCGCATCGCGGCTAAGCGCCGTATGCTCGCGCAGGTGGAACGAATGATTGACGACTATGAACAGCGAAGAGAAAGACGAACTCCTTGACAGGATTGCCAGCCTTGCGGCCCTCGGCTGGCCGGATAACGAAATCTTCATAAGTGAGGGCATCGACGAGAAGGACGTGCCCGAGGAGGTGCGCGAGGCCATCGAGCACGGACGGCTGAAGAAGCGTGCGGACATCGAGATTGCCGTGGCGCGTGCGGCGGCCACCGGCGCTCCGGAAGCCGTGAAACAGTTCAATGAGGTGGTGCGCGACAAAAGCTTCAGCATCTCGAAGCTCGACCTTTTCGGAGGACCGGAAGACCAGGGCGCGTTCGAGCGGATTCAGGACTACATCGCGGGCGGGAGCAGGGGCGACCTCTCGCAGAAGGAGCAGGTGTATATCGACCTCCTGACGATGATATACTCCCTCGACGGCCAGTGGGGAAAGCGGCGCACCGTCAAGTTCCTCACCTCAAAGCCGTTCTCCTTCTCCTATGAGCAGGCTTCAAACATGTACGCGGAGGCAATCGAGATGTTCTTCGCCAACCGCAAGGTGTCGAAGGAGGCGATGAGGGCGAAGATGGCCGACCAGTACGACACCCTCTATGCCCTCGCGATGCAGAATGCCCGCACGACCAAGGACTTCGAGATTGCCGCCGGAATCCTTTCAAGCAAGGCAAAGGTTCTGAGGCTCGACCAGGACGACCCGCAGCAGCTGCCTGCCGAGAACTACGGCAAGCAGTTCCGCGTGCTCTCGCTTTCTCCTGAAGTCATAGGGCTTCCGAGGGCGAACAGGGACGAGCTGGCACGCCAGATTGACGGCATCGTTGCTCCGGAGGCGGTGAAGAAGCGTCTGAGAGTGGATGCCGGCATTGATGATCTTGACATCGTAAAATTCATGGACAATGTCGTACAGGAAGAAAGTTAACGTCGGACGGACCGAAAGCGCGTCCGTGCAGTACCAGAACAAGTTCGCCCAGATAGTCGCGCTCGTGGGCGCGCGCAAGACCTATTGCGAGCTCGGGCGCGGTTCGGCCAAGACCACCGACATTCAGGTGGAAAGGCTCATCGACATCATGTTCGACATGCCCGGTGCACCCTGCTGCTGGGTGGCCGACACCTTCAGCAACCTCACGGCGAACGTGCTGCCTTCCGTCCTGGAGGGTCTTGAGCGCAAGGGGTTCAGGGAGGGCGAGCACTATGTCATAGAGAAGCAGCCGCCGGAGTTCACCGACGCCGAGACAAAGAACCTCCCCGACTGGCTCAAGCCACACTTCTGGAAGCCGTTCAACAGGCTCGTCTCCTACAGGCGCACCATCGTCTTCTTCACGGGACTGAACATCCGCTTCGGCTCGCTCGACCGCCCGTCGACTCTCGCGGGCGCGTCCTATGTCTTCGTGTTCGGGGACGAGGCAAAGTATTTCCGCGAGGACAAAATCGCCAACCTCCTGAAGGCCGTGCGCGGCTACAGGCAGGAATACGGCAACAGCGTGTTCTACCGGGGCGTGTGCTTTACCTCCGACATGGCCGACGTCTCCCACATCGGGGAATATGACTGGATGCACAAGGAGGCGGACAATGTGGATAAGACGGCGATACTCACCGTGATAAAGGCGGGGCTCGTGTATAACGAGTCCCTTCATGAATATGTGGCCGCCAAGGATAAATGGCTCGGGACCAAAGACCCGGCCGACCTCGCCGACTGCCGCAACAAGCTCCGCACCGCCGAACTCTGGAAGGCGCGGTGGACGGAACTGCGCAGCCGTCCGGAGGCATCGACATTCTACATCCGGGCGTCGAGCTATGTGAACGCCGACATCCTCACGGAGGAGTGGTTCTCGGATGCCATAGCCGCGAAGCTGCCTGACCTGAACACGGCGATACTCTCCCTCAAGCCGCGCCTCGAAAGCGGCGACCGGTTCTACACCGCTCTCTCCGCACGGCATTTCTACTACGACGGCATAGACGAGGACGCATACGACCGCCTCGACATGCGTGACGTCGAGGACTGCCGCGTGCTCCGTCATCTTAACCGCGCCAAGCCGTTGCAGGCGGGCGTGGATTTCGGTAATATGTGCTCGATGACAGTCGGGCAGGAGGGAACGGAACAGGGACATGAGATTCTCAGAGTGCTCAAGTTCCTCTACACCCTCGCCCCGGAATACACCGAGGACCTCGGAGTGAAGTTCCGCACCTATTTCGCGGCCATGCAGAACCGCGTCCTCTATCTCTACTACGACCGCTCCGGCAACGCCTACAAGTCCGTGGGCGAGGACCAGGTCTCAAAGTTCAAGCGTGCCGTGGAGTGGGACGGCAGCAGCAGGACGGGGTGGACGGTGCACCTGATGTCCATACGTCAGGGCAACATCGGACAGCCTGAGGAGTATGCCTTCATGCAGGAGCTGATGTCGGAGCGCAACCCGCGCCTGCCTTGGCTGCGCATCGACGCATACGCCGCGAAGAACCTGAAGATGTCGCTCGAGCTTGCGCGTACCAAGGTGAAGTCAGGCGTGGTGTTCAAGGACAAATCAAGCGAGCGCCTGCCTGTGGCCGAACTGCCCACGCGCTCCACCAACCCGTCGGATTCGTTCAAGTATCTGCTTATGACCAAGGAGCGGCGCAAGCTCGCGTCGATGCGTTCTTCCGCCGCGAAATCCAACCTCGACCCTCAGTTCAAGTAGCCCGGCGCGGGGTCACAGCGTCATATATCACCTTTTTTCTCGTTTGCGACCGCAGACGAAAATGAGCGCGGCCGGGCTTTTTTGTCCGCGAAGAACGCTTTTTCGCCGGAACGGACGGGGCAAGGCATTGACATATAAATATATCCTTGAAAAATATTACCGAAATCACGTGATTTTTCGGGTGTTCGGAACATGAAACCGTCCGTTTCGACGTCGTATGCGGGCAATGCGGACATCGGGGGCAGCCCATCGTTCCGTGTCCTTTGACGGACGGACGCAAGGGAGTAGCTTTGCACCATGGATGTTTATGAAGCGATAGACGAAATGAGACGGCTCACCTCCGAGGGAAAGACTTTCAGCTTCTCGTTCATGTCCTGCAACCTTTCGGCGGGAACGAGCGAGGGCGTTGTCTATGTTCCGCACGCGAGGCTCCGAAAGAGGGAACGGAAGGAACACCACCTTCACGCGGAGATGGTCGAGGCATATATCAACCTCGACACAATGGAGAACCGCCGTTTCTACCAGCCGCTTCTGATGACCTTCAACGGAGAAAAAGTCACATTGAGATGAAGAATACTGTCAAAAAGATTTCGGACCATTCATTTGCGCTGCACCTTGAGGACGGGCGGTGCTTCACCCTCTCCAACAGGAGGGACGGCAGCCTCGACTCGCTCTTCTGGCAGGCGCAGGACCGCAACTGGGAGTATCTCCCGCACACGATTCAGGGCTACAGGGTCATTCCCTACGGCATCGACAACCAGCTGCCGACGCGCCTGCGCGACATCCTCGACTCGAACAACCTCGGCCCCGGCATACTCGAACGCCAGATGGGGCTGCTGTTCGGCCAGGGGCTCTATCTTTCACAGCTCTCGTTCGAGGAGGGCAAGATTGAGCGCCTGTGGAAGGAGGACAGGGAAATCATGGACTGGCTGGAGAGCTGGGACTATGTCTCCTATGTCAAGGGGTGCATGACGGACTATCTGCACCTCAAGGGATTCTTCGACGCGAAGTACCTGGAGCGCGGTCACCGCATAGGGCGCAAGCCGAGAATTTCCTATCTGGAGCATATTCCGGCGAAGAACGCCCGCCTCGAATGGACGGACAGCCGGGACATCAGGGACGTGCGCCACATCATCGTCGGCGACTTCGAGAACGCCTGCGTGCGGACGGGCGTGAGGGTCTATCCGGTCTATGACAGGCGGAATCCGGGGAAATACGGGGCTTCGGCCTCATATAACCACACATATTCCTTCGCCCGCGACTTCTACTCCGTGCCCCAGTACTGGGGTGCGCTCCGCTGGATAGTCCGGGGTTCGGAGATTCCGACAATCTTCAAGTATGTGACGGACAACGGGATAAACCTCGCGTACCACATCCATGCCCCGAACGAGTACTGGGACACCAAGCGCGACACCCTCAAGAACATCCATCCCGACTGGGACGACGCGAGGGTGGAAAAGGAAATCAGCAGTCTGACATCCGAACTTCTGACGCAGCTCACGGAGGTTCTTTCGGGCAAGGAGAACGCCGGGAAGTTCTTCTACACGGTGGACATTCCGTCGGAGAACGGCGGCGGGGCGGTGTCGTGGAAGATTGAGGCGATTGACCAGAAGATAAAGGACTTCGTCGATTCGCAGCTCAAGATTTCGGAGGCATCGGCATCCGCCATTACCTCCGGAATGGGGCTGCATCCGTCCCTGAGCAACGTGATGGTGAACGGCAAGCTGGCTTCCGGCTCGGAGCTGCTGTACGCCTTCAAGCTCTACCTCCTTTCCGACACGGAGATTGCCTCGAACTGCATCCTCGAACCGATAAACCAGGCCATCGCCTTCAATTTCCCGGGGCGCAACCTCAAGCTGGCGTTCTATCACCAGACGATTCAGGCGGAGGAGGCTGTTCCGACCGACGAACGAGTTAAAAACCAATAGATATGCTGTTTGACAAAGTACAGAACGGTTCCGAGGAACTGAACTCCCTGACGGGCCAGTGGTTCGCATCCACGCCGTACTATCTCATTCGTACCGAGATTGATTTTGCCGCGCAGGAACTCGGCTCCATTGTGGGGCAGGATGTCGTCGAGGCTGCCGAGAAGGCCTATGAGAGCGGCTCGGACGCGGATTTCGTGGATGCCGTGCGTCTTCCGGTGGCGTTCCGGGCCATTGCGCGCTATGCGCAGCTCTCCGGCGTGAGCCACGAGGGGACGGGCAGGAAGGTGAAGATGGACGACAACGAGAAGATGCCGTTCGAGTGGATGATTGACCGCGACGACCGCGCCATGCTCGACCGCTACTACAGGGCTCTCGACGCGCTCTACCGCTATCTTGAGAAGAACGAGGTCCCGAGCTGGATGTCATCTCCCGTCCGCGAGCTCTCGGCGCGGTGCATCGTGAGGAGCATCGGCGAATTTGAGCGGTTCTATCCGGTCGATGGCAGCCAGTACGCATGGCATCTGTTCGTTCCGCTGATTGTCGATGCGCAGGAGAACGTCGTGGAGCCGTTCGTGGGCGAGGAGGTCTGGGCTCGCATACTCGCGGCTCCGGATTCCGGTGACGGCACGGCTCTGAGGCTCCGTTCACGCGCCGCGCTCCTTGCCGTGCTCACGGCTCTCGTGACGGCCGCCCGGCGCTGGTCTCTCGACGTGCTTCCGCTTTCGGTGGCGCGGCGCTTCAGCCCGTCCTATCAGGGCAACCGCGAAAGCCGGACGGCTGAAACGCGCGAGATTGACTGGTTTATTGAGAAGACGACCGCTCAGATTGCCGAGGCGAAGGACGAACTGAAGAAGCTTGCCGGAGGGGCGGGCGAAGCCTGCCTGTTGCCGAAGAACGACCCTGCGAACAAATTTGCGACTGTGGTATGACGGAGATTGAGATATATGAGACCGGGGAGCGGCTTTCACTGCCCTCGTCATGGGACGAGATGACTCCGGAGCAGGTGCAGTTCGTGTTCCGTGCCTACGGCGAGTGCATACTGCGCGGCGGGTCTCCGCTGGAGTTCAACCTCAGAGTGCTCTGTCACTTGCTCGGGCTGCGGTTCTCGCGGAGGACGGCGCTTGCGGAGCGTCTTTCCGGCGGTGAGCCGACGCGCATTGACGAGAATCTGGCCATGCTCTGCGACCGATGCCTCGGATTCCTCCTTGATGTGGAGCCGCAGACCCTGCAATGCCGGCTGCCCTTCGACTCTGTGGCGAATCCCCTGCCGATGGTGCGGAGCGGGCGTTTCCGGCTCTACGGTCCGGCGGACTTGCTCCAGGACCTCACTTTCGGGGAGTTCCGGCACGCGGCCGTTGCCATGCAGGCCTTCCTGCGCTCCGGCAAGGAGGCGGAACTCGACGAGTGCATAGTCTTTCTCTACAGACGGCGGCGCTCGAAGCCCAACAGGGCGGGACGGCGCGTGATTGCAGTGGATTCCTCGAACATCGAAAGGGAAACACGGCTCGCGGCGCGGCTTGAGCCGTGGCATAAGAACCTCATTCTCCTGTGGTTCGCATCCTGCCTGAAGTTTCTCCAGACGCAGGACATAGCCATAGACGGCGAAACGGTGGAGCTCGGACGGCTTTTCGGCGGCGGGGACGACGGCCGCGACGGCTACGGCTTCGGGTGGAGCGACCTTGCGGTGCAGATAGCCAAGGAACAGACCATCGGAAACATCGAGCGCGTGGATGAGGAACCGCTTTTCTCCATTCTCGGCATCATGTGGCACAATTTCAAGGAACAGAAACGATATGAAGCGATTTCAAAGGCTCATTAGCCTCACAGAGTACATCGAGGGCTTCACGCTCCCCGAACTTGGCATCCGTCCTATAGTTACGACCGCGCAGGCGGACGCGACCTCGAAGCTCCAGCACCTTTCGGGCGTTCAGGTGCTTGCGGCGCGTCCTGAATGCCGCCAGCAGGGCGACACGGATTCTTACAGTTCAGTGATTTCGACGGCGTTCTTCGTCGTGGCCAAGGGACTCGGCGCGGCGAACACGCCGGAGCGCGAACGGAAACAGTTCCGCGAACTCCTCGACATAGCCTCGCAGATTGTCGAGCGCGTGGCCGGCGACTCCACCTCCGGCTCCTGCGGACTTTTGTCCGGAATGTCGCTCGCGTCCGTCGAGATTGTCCCAGAAGCCTCCATTTTCGGCGGCTGGCTCGGCTACAGCGTCGAGCTCTCATTCGATTAGCCGGCTATGTCAGTAAAGGCACGCTTCATACGCAATGTCCTGGAGGAAGAGGGCGAGTCGATGCTCCGCCGTCAGAGTTCAGCCATTCTCTCCAAGCTTGAGACGCGCACCGGCATGCTCGAAAGGTCGCGCACGGTCTCCGTCTCCTCCGCGTCCGACTCGTTTGACGGCAGGCTCACTTTTCAGCACGTCGCCTACGAACGCTACCTCGACCTCCGCCGTCTCCGCTACGGCTCCAAGGTCGTCTCCCGCCGCCGTCGCATCCACAACCGCTATGTCTTCGGAGCCTACTCCCGCATCGCCGAACGCCTGATGTACGAGTTCACCGACGAGGTCGCCGCTTCCATACGCCAACAAATTGAAAATGAATCGCTCTGACGCAAAGTGTTAATAAATATATAAATAAATCAATAAATAAATTTTTGTTGCTATCTTTGCGGGACATTTGGAAGCATATATGGACGCATTTGAGCAGAAATCTTTATTGGAGGCGGTTCTTTACATTCTCAAGAGAACCGGGGGCATCGGATACTATCAGGTGTTCAAGATTCTCTATTTCGCGGAAAAGAAACATCTCGCGAAGTGGGGAAGCAGCATGATTCCCGACCGTTTCTGCGCATTGGAGAACGGTCCTGTGCCTACATTCCTGTACGATGCCCTGCGCGGCCACAGCCGTCGCGAATGTCCGGGACTTCAGAAACTTCTGAAAGAAGGCGTCCAGAACGGCAGTGAGGATGCCTCCTACATTCTCACTGCACGACGCGACCCGGACATGGACTATCTCTCAAAATCGGAAATAGCTGAACTCGACCGCTCCATAGCTGAGAATCTTCCGCTTTCCTTCGCTGAACTGAAGGACAAATCCCATGACAGCGCATGGAGCGAAGCCTATTACAGCAAGCATTCCGGGCGCAAGTATATGGATCCGGTTCTCATGGCCGAAGCCGCCGATGCCGACAAACGCACAATAGCCTATCTGAAGGACAGTCTTGAACTTCAAAGCGCCTGTGCCCGATGAACCTTTCGGATTTTCTTTCCTCTGATGTCGTCAATTCTTTGACTCGTTCTACGGTTTCTGTCGGCGATGTGTGGAGAATCCGGCTTTATCCGGAAAATGGGATAACTCCGAAGGTCGGCGACGATTCCAGAAACAAGTTTCTTGTCATATTGGGCTTTGACAATGAGGGGAATATATATGGCGGCGTGGTAATCAATTCGAGAATCAACGACCGCATCCCCGTTGCCCTTCAGGACTTGCAGATGCCGATAAGGAAATCCGCCTACCCGTTTCTTGACCACGATTCTTTCGTGGACTGTTCAAAGCTTATGGTCGTCCGCGCTGAAACCTTTGCCCAATGGGAGTTCAAGGGCATCATTTCACAGGACGACATTGAACTCATCTCCGGCACCCTCCGTGAAAGTCCGCTTGTGACAGCCGCCACCCTTGCCCGATTCTCAATTTTATGTTGAACTCGATGAGGCATTGTCCTCCATTCTTCACCAAGACCTCGAACACAAGATAATTTTCTGTGAGGAGTGATTTTTGCAGTCTTCAATAAAAAATTCCCAACATGATAGATTTAATAAGAGCAATATTCAGCATGACAGGATTGACCGCCTTATTCAGCGTGATTTTGATTGGCGGATTAGTCTTGCTCATTATTTTTCTGAATTCTATTGCAACAATATCTGTAGCGGACTGGATTATCATAGGCATCGCTGTGATAGTATTTATTCCTATCATGATTCTTCTTGACAAACGCAAGAAAGAGAGGGAAAAAGAGCCTTGGAATCATGACATTTAGTGTCCTTTCGTAGCTGCCTGCGGGCAGCTATTTTTGTATCATTAAATTGATACAAGATGAAAAGTGAAGACCTGCGGTTGAACATAATCGTGAACGGCGATGCCGGGCGCAAGGAAATTCTTGACACGGAGAAGGAAATTTCAAGGCTTGAATCGGAAATAAAGTCTCTGAAAAAGGCAGAAGGAGACCACACAAAGGAAATTTCTGAAACCAACAGGAAACTCACTGACGCGAAGTCGAAGTATGCAGAGCTCCAAAGGCAGATGAAGCTTGACCAAAAGACTATGGCCGAACTCAAGAGCCACATAAAGGCGACTCGCGCTGCTTTGGAAAAAGCTGTACCAGGAACAGAGAATTGGGATGCCCTGAATGCGGAATTGCTTGAGAGCAGAAAACGCTTTGAGGAACTTGCAAGACAATCCCAAAGTACTCGAACGATATTGTCACAGACTTTCACTAATATCGGAAACATATCAATAGGAGTAAAGGCTCTGATGGACATAACATCGGGGTTATGGAGCAAAACAGAGCAGGCGCGGGAGTCGTGGTTGCAATATGACGAGGCGCTTGTTGACGCTATGAAGACGACCGGCTTGAGCCGCGAAGAAATCGAGGAACTCAGCGCGGAACTGAAGAAAATCGACACGCGGACCGCGCAGAATGAGTTGCTGTCGCTGGCTCGTGTCGGCGGTAAGCTTGGAATTTCCGGCAAGGAAGACCTGCTGGAGTTCGTTTCGGCCGCCGACAAAATCAATGTGGCGTTGAAGGAAGACCTCGGCGGCGACGCGGAGGCTGCCATAGGTCAGATTGGAAAACTCGTCGATATATTCCAGCTGAAGGGGCAGATGGGGCTCGAAAAGGCGATGCTTTCCGTCGGCTCTGCAATCAATGAACTCGGAGCCGCTTCGACGGCCAATGAGGGATACATCGTGAACTTCACCAACCGCCTTGCCGGTATCGCTCCGAACGCCAAAATCTCGATTGACAAAATCCTCGGCCTTGCATCCACCCTCGACGCGAACGCACAGGCAGCCGAGACCGCCGCGACAGCCATCGGTCAGACCATCACCGCAATGTTCAGGAAAACCGAGACATTCGCCCAGATTGCTAAGATGCCGTTCGAGGAGTTCCGCGACCTCCTGAACAACGACGTGAACGCCGCTCTCGTCAAAGTGCTGGAGGGAATGAAGGGCGACCAGGGACTGTTCGACATCGTGGATGCCATGGACGGGATGAACCTGAACGGGCAGAGGGCAACGACCGTGCTCGGAGCGCTGGCCAACAACATCGACATGCTCAAGACCCAGCAGCAGATTGCGAACGAGGCCTTTCAGGAGGGTACATCTTTGACCAACGAGTTCAACACCAAGAACGAGTCTGCCACGGCCATTCAGGAGAAACTGAAAAAGAGAATCACTGAGACGAGCGTGGAAATCGGCCAGAAACTGATGCCGGCAGCGAATATGGCCATTAGCGGTACAAATACTTTTTTAGGAGTCGTTTCAAAGCTGATTACGCTCTTCGGAAAGTATCAGGCGGCAATCGTGACTGTCACGACACTGACCGCGCTCTATGTCGCAAAAAAGAAAATCGCCTACCTGTTCAGTGCCGAGTTCAGGGCTGCGCTTTTGAAAGAAGTTGCAGTCTTGGAGGCATCGTCAAAGGCAAATTCGCTGCACACGGTCACGCTGAAAATTCTCGCCGGCGGCTACAAGACGGCCGGGGCGGCTGCAAAGGCTTTCGGCAAGGCCTTGATTGCCAATCCGGTCGGGCTCGTCATTGCCGGCGTTGCTGCTCTTGCTCAAGGCATTGCATCATTGGTCTCCAAATCCCGCGAAGCCGCCAGGGAGCTCCGCGAACTGAACCGGCGAACCGTTGATACGACCTCCTCGTTCGTCAAGGCGCAGGCTGAAATAGATAAGGAACGCAAGTCCCTCGAAGAACTGAAGGAGGCGGCGACCAGTGCGGCCGAGGGCAGCGACGAGCGAAAGAGGGCAATCGACAAAATCAACGAACTCTACGGCGACTATCTCCCGCAGCTCCTCACTGAGAAGACCTCTAATGAGGAACTGGAGACGGCTCTTGCCAATGTGAACACTCAGCTGGAGCGAAAAATCAAGCTTCAGGCGCGGGAAAGCGCCGAGATGGATGTTCTCCAGCATAAGGAGGACACTGTAAAGGCGACCCTTGGCGCCTTGGCGAAGCAGTATGAGAGCCTGAATAACGGACAAAAAATGGGCACCGCAGATATTGTACGCCTGACGGAGGAACTTTCGGGGGCATATGATTCCGGCGGGATAACGGAATCGTTGCAGAATGCTATTGACGATGTTTTCGGGCGTAGTCACGATTGGGAAGGCCGGACAAATCCGGAAATGTATGCAACCCCATATACTATGGGTATTGTTCAGTCTTCGGAAGAAGGGAAATTATTTGTAATCAGCGATAAATTTGAGAAAGCCGTGGAAAACGGAGAGAGTCTCCGGGCAGTCATCAAAGGCCTCTACGGCGACCTCTCGTCTGAGCCCTCCGGCAACATCGAATCGCTCGGAAGCCTTGCCGGCGGCGGAACGACCGAAAACTCCGGCGGCGGAGCGGGCGGCAACGGCGGTTCCGGCGGCTCTGCGGGCGGGATCGGGACGGCGGCCGAAAAGAGCGCCCGTGCGCTTCAGGAAGGTCTTGCTCAGGTCTTTCAGGAGGTTGACGAGGAATCCGAGAAGCTGTTTCAGGAAACTCAGAAAAGGATGGAACAGGATGCGGAGATGAAAACGCAGCTTGTCATCGACAACGAGAAAGACCTGACTCAGAAAGCCATTCTGGAAGAGGAAAGTCGCTATGAAAAGGAACGCGCCAAGGCAGGAGACAACGCCGAACTGCTTGAACTTGCCGAAACCAAGCACCGGAACAACCTCGACAAAATCAGGCTCGAGGCCTTCAACCGCGAGGTCAAGCGGCTGGAGGACGAGCACAAGCTCAGGCGCACTCAGATGGAGAACTCTCAGGCAGCGGAACTTCTGGCGTTCAAGGGCACGGAGGAGGAAAAGGCGGCATTAAGGCGGAAGCACACGCAGGAGCTTGCGGAGTTTGATGTCGAGTATCTCAAGAGCCTGGAGACCATGCTTCAGAAGGTGGCGGATGACAGGACACTTGAAGGCATGTCCGTAAGTCTTGACGATGCGGACTACAATAAGATCATGCAGCAGCTTGCCGACATCATCAAGCGCAAGAACGCTGCGGCCGGCACTGCACAGGAAGCATCGCAGGAACCGTCCGACAGTCCGAAGAAGGAAAGCCACTCTCTGAAGGAAGGCACGGGCGGAGGAAGTTTGTTCGGGGTGTCGCAAGAGGATTGGGAGACTTTGTTCTCGAACATTGCACAGGGAAAGTTTGGCGCGGAAGACCTTCGGACCACCATTGCCGGCATAGGCGGTGCCGCACAGGAAGCCTTCAGCCTTGCTTCAAAGTTCATGGATCTGACCAAGAAGAAGGAGGACGCGCAGCTCAAGGAGTACAAGAAGAATCAGGACAACCGCAAGAACTCCCTCGAAAAGCGCCTGAACGCCGGTCTCATCACGGAGTCCCAGTACAACGCGCAGGTGGAGCAGATGGATGCAGAATACGATGCCTATCAGGAAGAACTTGCGCTCAAGCAGGCAAAGCGCGAAAAGACTCTGAATCTCACGCAGGCGATAATCAATACGGCGCTGGGCGTCACATCGACGCTCGCGCAGTTCGGGGCGACCCCGTGGGGAATTGCTGCGGCGGCCGTCAGTGCCGCTATGGGTGCGGCAGAAATTGCCATCATAGCCTCGCAGCCCGTCACGGCCGGAGCGGAGGAAGGCGGCTACATAGGCGTTAAACGGCAGCAGGACGGCAGAACCTTCAACGCCCGGATGAACCCCGACGCGCGCGGCTTCGTCACGCAGCCTACCGTCATAGTGGGCGAGAACGGCTCCGAGTATGTAATCCCGCACGAGGCCCTTGAGAATCCGAGCCTCCTCCCGATTATCTCCACCATGGAGACCGCCCGCCGCAACGGCAAGCTCCGCAGCCTGAACTTCAGCGCGGTCTATCCGGCCACGGCGATGCCGGGTCGTGTCTCCGGCGGATTCATCGACGGCGGAAACTCACAGCTCGTGCCCGCGTCCGCCGACATCGCCGACAGCCCCGCCTCCGACGCGGCTCTCACAAAGGCCATCGAAAAGCTCATGAAGAAGCTCGACGAGCCGATTACCGCCCGCGTGTCGATGCTCGGCAAGGGCGGAATCAAGGAAACAGAGGAAAAGTATAACAAGCTCAGAAGAAGAGGACAGTTAGGATGATAAAGATTATGACAAAGGACGGCATCTCGCTCGACCTCGCGCCGGATGCCGAATTCGTGATTGAGTACAACAACCCGATGATGGAGGACGACCGCATCCCGGTTCCCTTCTCCACCTCCATCGCCCTTCTCCCGTCGGCGACCAACTGCAAGGTTCTCCGGTATCTCCCCGCGCTGAAGCTGGAGCCTACCGTCAAGAAGCTGGCTGTGTCCTTCGTGTTCAACGGCATCCCGTTCCTGACCGGCACGCTCATCTACGACGGCATCGAGGACGGCAACCTGAACTACACCTTCTCCGGCCGGGACTTGGAAGACGAGTGGGGCAAGAAAATCTATGCATTGGACATACCTAAAAACATAACCGTGAACGGAGAGCAGGTCCAGAACGACGGGGTCTGTTATCCATTGCTCGTGGATAAGGACAGCACCGGAAGTTTCGTTCAGAACAATGATGAAATATCAACCAGCCGAGAATACAACAATGTCTTTACCCCGAAGATAGATATCTATAACAAGTATCGGAATGTTCCTGATGCATACGGACACAGTGTGTGGGTATCTGCCGGCATTGGCAGCAGATACCTTGCGGAATATAAGATTCCGGTAATTTCCGTGAACAGAATAATAACGGGTATCTCAGTCGGCGATGATATCAAGCCAATATTGAACCATGCCGCTGTGATTGCCCAATATAAGGTGTCGGACAGGAAACTCGATGACGAAAATGTTGCGGAGCATTTGCCGGATATGAGCCTGTCGGATTTTGTCGTTGAATTTCAGAAGTTGTTATGCTCCGCCGTTTTCCTGGTGGCGGACACGTTGGTGATGAAATCCTTTGAGGACATATCCTCGCAGGCGGCGTCCGACGACTGGACTTCCATGGTTTCCGATTCTTTCAGTTCGGATGTGGAAGACGCGGTCGGGTATGTTTTCGGATATGACAATTCCGGGGAGGATTCCGCCAATCTGGAGGCTGAAGAAATCACTGAGGTTGATTCCTTGGCGGAAGCGCTGTATGTGTCGAAAGGAATAAACTCAGACGGTGCACCTCTTGCTGAGTTCCGCGCCGTCAGGGTGACGAGCACCGGAGACTACATCTCCACAAAGGGCAGTTTTCTGTATTGTCACACCACGGCCTACAACACCAAGGAGTGGCGTCTCGTCGCAGCGGCCGACATTCTGTTCCAGAACAATCTAAAGTGCGGGGAATCCCCGGACGGACTCGACCCTGTGGACAACATCTGTGGCTTCAACCTCGTGAAGTGCATCCCGTCGATTCTGAACAAGGACGGGAATGTGCCCATTCCGAACACCCGTAATGATGCCGTCAGTTCAAAGACCCCGGCTTTCTCGCTGGCTCCGGCGATCGATTTCTCGAACAGGGAGGCGGAGCGCGGCAGCGACGTATATATAGGACTTGTGAACAAGTCACAGATGACAGATACAGGCAGGGCGATGCCAGATACGGTACCGGAGGTCACAAAGATCTCAGATGGGTCATTCTCTCCGAACCCTCTACCGGATGATGTCCCACTCATCCCGGATGGCTCGACCGAACCCATATCCCTCCGTCCGGACTGGCTCTATGAGCATTTCCACAAGCGCTACGCGCAGTGGCTCGCCACCGACCGGCAGGTCATCAGCTGCGACGTGAATCTGAACGAGTTCGACCTCCTGAACTTCCGGATGTACAACAAGGTCAGGCTGCACGGGCGCGATTTCTTCGTGAAGAAGCTCTCGGTGACGCTCCGTGCCGGTTCCGAAGCGCTGGAATGCAGCGCGGATTTCATCTCGGCATAGTGTCCTTTTTTTCCAGGGCTCAAGTCAGTAGCTTTGCATCATGACAATAGACACATCATATCAGGACCAGTTTCCGTTCCTCTTCGCCGGGAACGCGGGAACTATCAGGATTTCAGCGTCGCCGAACGAGGAAATCCCGATAAAACTCCAGTACATCAAGGTGCGCTACGGAGATTCCGGAGGTTCTTTCGTCGAGTATGAGACGTCTTTCACGATGAAGGCAGGCAAGAACGGGTCTGTATCTCTTCCCCTTGACAGCATAGTCCGCTGCCTGCAGCCAATCCTGCGGAGCGTTTCTTCAAGTGCGGGGAACGGGCAGTACCGACCGAAGGTCAGCTCTTTCCTGGAAATCACTTTCGGAGACGGAGACGATGCGGTCTTCTGGAATACGAGAATTTATCCCGGCACTGTCGGATATGACTTTCTCAAGGATGTCTATGAGCAGCGTTGCTTTCTTACGGCACGCCCGCAGATAGGTCTGGCGAGAACAGACGGACAGAGGGACGATCTTGCACTCTCTCCCGACGGGACGACAGTGTTCGCCTTCTTGTATTTTGACATCATCGCGCCGGTAAAGACCACGGTCGCGTCCGGTCTTAGGCTGAAACCGGCATTAGTGTCCGTCTCTTACGACAACATTCGTGCAATCGCCGACGAAACGGGATATTCCGGATATGAACTCAAAGCATACGACGTATGGATGGAAACGGAGATGACGGATGATGACGGGAATGTGACCTCCGTCATGAAATCCGAGGTTCTCAGATTCATAGTCCCGAATCATAAGGTTTCGATGTTCGAGTTCCTCAGCAGTGTAGGCGCGATTGAACCGATATATGCCGCAGGGTCG
>ERZ808266.247-NODE-247-length-20618-cov-6.010893_pt1 | contig 20618 bp, 20 predicted proteins | sample MGYA00521278_ERZ808266 | MGnify/ENA primary metagenome ERZ808266 (study PRJEB31516, sample SAMN03275591) | gut metagenome | biome: mammalia-associated habitat; material: feces | host: Papio cynocephalus | place: Kenya | collected 2012-08-02 ... | reverse complement strand
TAGCCGTGTCCACTTCCCCGACCTTGGTGGTGAAGCTCTGCTCTCTTGTCTGTTCAGCGGAAACACGTGAGTTCTCGGCTGCAACTCGGGCATTTTCAGCCGTAACCCGCCCACTTTCTGCGGTAGAACGGGCTTCTTCTGATGCGGAACGTTGGTTCTCGGCATCCGCACGAGCCTGTTCGGCTTCGGCTCTTGCCGTTTCCGCTTCTTTCCTGTCCGTTTCGTTAGACTGACGTGATAGCTCATCGGTGTTGCGCTTGGCTTCGGCGGCAGTGCGCTGTTGCTCGGACTCCGTACGCTTAGCTTCGTCAGACTTTCGCTGCTCTTCATTAGACTGCCTTATGTTTTCGTTCTTATCTCTTACACTCTCGTCGGCTTCGACTTCCTGGATGATATCCACAAGCAGACCACCAACGCGTTCTGCACTATTGGCTTTCGCTTTTGTTTCCGTGCGAACCTCTTCAGCACGCTGTTTAAGTTCTTCGTATGTTGCCATATATTAATCTCCTATTGCTATAATTCTTGCTCTTGTTGTCTTTGCAGGTTTAATATCCTGCTTGAGATGATACTTGTAGTAGTCCATGCTACTTGCAAGATAGTGCTCTGCAAGCCGCATTACGTCATTATACTGTTTCAGCTTGCTATCATCCACATGGTCGCCATATTCGTCCCTATGGCGCATTGCTCCCGTGCGACTAATTATAGTTCCATCGGCTCGCAGCATCTTAGCGTAAACGAAATAGGCGAGAGCCTTGCGCAAGCCGTAATTATACCGCAGCTCTTTATCTCCATTACATGCCGTGTACGTCCATTCTCCGCCATCCACGAAGATAACTCCGTTAAATGAATCGTCGAACGTGTCATCCCACTCGCTGCCGAAAGCAGCCGACTTGTAGTTGGCGTAGCCTATTGCAGGTATAATGTACGCATCCTCGCACTCCCGAACGAATGCCATTACCTCGCTTTCATCAATATGCAAAGAAGTCGGTCGGGCAAGTTCTCTGAACTGCCCTACCGACAATATACTTTTCTTTATCCCGTTATCGTCTGTCTGCGAAGTGTCATCCAAATTACTAACGAGCATCTTAATCTTCTCACTCATTGGCTATCGTATTATTATCCGTTACTTCTGATGTTATATATTTCAACGGCTGTAAGACGCAGTCTATATTCCGCATGTTTTTATCCACCCACACGTTGAGTATCGCCTTGAACGCTCGCTCTATGAAGCGTTGTTCATTAGTAACCTCTCCTGCATAGTATTCGTAAGCGTCACGCATCACTTGACCGCTAAACCCGAGCTTGCCGATTCTGATAGCATAGAACAATTCCTGGTGATACTGTGCGTATATACGCTCAACTACGCTTGTTTCCGTTGTTGTGAATTCCTTATCGAAGTTACGCATCGGAAAGGCTACAACTTCTGGCTTATCTTCGTCATTTTCGAGCTCAACGAGCATTATTTTGCCGCTCTTCTCATCACCCTGAAAGTCGCGTAAGTCATCAGCACTTATCATGTGTTGTTCCTTATCGTTGCCATTATCATCGATATATGGGCTACTCTTCTTAGTTATCATCATGCAAGACACAAGAAAGCCATTACGCACATTCCTATACTTGATATTCCCCAGCCCTTCATCTGTGCTTATATCCGTTATAACGGCATCACACGGAGCAAGAGGATACACGTCATTACCTAAGGTACTACACCACATAATCTGCCCCTTGTATGCATCGATTCCATCATCCCTTGCAATCTGCAGGAGAACGGCTCCCGGGTTAAAGACGTCAAAGCTTTCAACGGTTTTCTCATTTACAAGCAGACGACTACCGTTCCGTGTCTTGCTCTGCGTCCAATCGGGATGTACGAGAATCTTGCTGACGTACCCCTTATCATCGGGTTCGCCTAATCTACAATTCTCGAATGGTACGTGTTGAACCTCAACGACCTCACCCAGTACGTTGTAATTAATATGCAGAGCGAAGCCGCCGAAGTTCGCTAAGTCATTAGCCACATCGCGTAGAATATCGTCAGCCGTTGAGCCGCCATGATTGAGAACAAGAGTCGCAAGAATCTCACTATCGAAGCCGTACCCTTCTATGAATTTCGCATATCGACTGATGCATAGCTTTGCCGTTCCACTTGCTGCCGTGAGCTGCTGAATGTTCTGCGGATACAGATTATCGTTGCCGTATGATTGCATCCGGAAACGGCTTACATACGATACATCAATACGCTTTGGCGGCTTTTTCGCTGTCTTGATATTCATATTGCTCTTTCTTATTCGTTGATGGACTCACCCTCTTCCGGTAGACGCTGGAAATAGCTCTCCATGTGAGGATATTTCGTCAAAAATTCTTTTGCGATCTTATCGGTAAGATTATCATTCGTGTATATTTTACCGTTGTGGAAGTCAGGACAACCGATAATGAAACCTGCCTTCATCCTATATTTACTTTTCTGTGCCATAGCTTTGTTTCTTTTAAGGAAAATATAAATTTCTATAACGGCATCATGATAGCACTGTTGACATGTGGTCGGGGTAAATGTCCTGCCCAGTACCTCGTAGTACAACGTTGCTATCAGATGCTTATCTGCGTCGCCGTATGGAGCATCAAAGCGCTGCCGTAGGTCGGCGACATACCCGTTAGCCTGCTCGTAGGTCATTATTCCGCGTCAGTCTTAAGACTCTCGTACTTGGCAGCCGTTTTCTCGCTGTCGGAATCAAACAAGAAAAGGGCAGACTTCGGTGCGCTTGTTTCCTCGAGTGTTATAAGCCATCCGCCCTCCGTGTCGTCGCTATATTTATCGTTTTCGCCTGCCGAACAGGTTAATCCCTGTGCATACCCGAATATCTGATATTCTGCATTCCCCGTCGCACCCTTGGTTACGTTGCGGAGGATGACTACGTACTTCCCGTTAGCCAGTCCATCGATAATGTTTGCGCATACGTCAGGAGTATTGGCGAGCACAACGATTTGAACGTCATGCGTCCATGTATTACGGTATGTGCCGACAACAAGTGTTGACTTTGTTCCGGTGAATGGAGTATTGCCCGTCTGCTTGATAGCATACGCTTTCTTGCCTGTCTTGAGAACTAATGCCTTAATGATGTTACTGTTCGTTTCATCGAACGTCGTCTTCGTGAAATCAATATCCGAGCGATTGATGATAAGTCCGTCGCTCTCCAGTCCTTTGCTTACCATATCATTGCAAGCAATATCAATGTCCTTAGATATAAGGCTCTCGCATAAATTTGCCATAATCGTTTTTCTTGAATTTTAAAAAGCCACGTCCACGCATTTGCGGACGTGGCAAACAAAACAATAATTTACAATAAATGAAAAGTAGTATTCTCTTAGTAGGCGAGGTGTATCAGATTCTCTTCAAGGAGAGCTGTACCCATCTTGCCCTGAATGTCGATGCGATACTCGCGAGTGTCCGGGTTGAACCAGTTGCGCAAGGTATCGATTGCACCGCCTGTATCAGTACCAATCATCAGTTGCTTAGGGTTGCAGAATACCGCACGGTGAGGGAGGTTCAGCGTTGCCGTTCCCTTCTCGTATGCGTTAATCATTCTGTCCCATATGCTTACCCGGGCAATCTTAATACCGTTGTATGTGGTGGTTTCAAAGCCGCTAAAAACCTTTTCCCACGGCATGATCTGACTATATGTCCTCTTGATGTCGTAGGTAAGGGCATCAGCCAGTGAGCGTGTAACCATCAGCACCGCATCCGGATCGTCCACAATACGACTGTCAGCATCCATCAGGATATGGTCGAAGATGTCTGTGGCGGTTCCCTTGGCGAGGAGCTTGGACTTCTGTGCTGCCGTTGTGCTCTCGCTGTTGGCTGCAATAGTTGTTACTTGCGCTGCGTTCTTGGCTCCAACCGCAAACAACTTCTTGAACAAGCCGTCGCACACATCGAACTTGTCGGTTGCCACACCATCGGTAATCTTGCCACTGCTGCCAACATTCTTAGCAGCCTTATCGCCGAACCAGCCGAAGCGCCATGCCATCTCTGTAAGCGCTGTATTCAGCTTATCGAGATACACATCCTCAACGGCTGTGCCGCTAATATCCGCAATACCTGAACCTGTCTTAAGGTCAAATTCAGCAATAGTTCCCTTCATTGCGTTGTAGCATATCTTTAGTGGAGCCTGCCACTCGTTCAGTTCCCACCTGTTAAGGCTGTTGGCGATACCTACCTCATCGAAGGTCGGATTACATCCGCCACCTTTCTTACCGACCATTTCCATTGCACCTATAAGTGCAATAGGGTCTTTGTCTTTCACTTTCTTGAATGTAACGAATTTCTCCAGCTTTTCGTCGCTGAAGGTGGTTTCGTTAATAGCGTCCTTAACGCTGCCAATATTTTCGGGCTGAATTACCCATTTGTCGAATAGTGTTGTACTCATATTTTAATTCCCTTTCTTTTTACTTCTTACCGTGGCGCGCCTTGAATCGAGCAACAAGCGCGTCTTTTGTTGTTGCTCCTGCATGTTCCTCTGCTCGCTTGCCTTCCGGTTGACGTGGAGTAGGGGTATAACTGCTTGCGAACTTAGCAAGAACTTTTTCGGCTCCTCCTGCCATCTTAACGGCATTAAGAATGCGTAAATCATCCTTACTCTTTGCATTTTTCTGCGCGTCTGCAAGCTGCGCTTTCAATTCATCGCGTTCCTTGGTGAGGTTATTCACTTGCTGAGTGAGCTGTGCTACGGTATCATTACCAGCGTTTCCATCTCCTTCCTTTTCATTACCGCCTTCATTACCGCCCTCACCATCTTCTGCGGTCTGAATATCGGTAATGACACCATCCTTAACTGTGATAGTCTTGCCATCTGGCATCTCAAAAGTGCCATCAGGAGCAGCCTTGTCACCCACTTGCGGCTCACCCTCATCACGTTCAACGGTAAGAGTCTGCCCGTCTACCGTACTCAGTTCCATTCCGAAGCATATCTCCGCAATGTTCTTTTTTCCGAAGAAGTGCAGCACCTTGTCGACGAAGCTCTGCTCAACTTCTACTTTACTTTTCTTTTCGCTCATATTACTTTTTTTAATGTTGATTGGTAATCCATTCTTTGCACTTGCGGATATTGGTGGTAAGGTGTCGGCGATCAGTCCGAGTTCGATAGCCTTATCGGTCGTTATCCACGTGTCCTTATCCATAAGCTGCTGCATTTCTTCCCGGTCGCAACCGCAACGACTAACGTACAGGTCGAGCATCTTATTTTGTTCCTGCCTTAACTCATTTGCATACTTCTGCAGGTCATCAGCATTACACGCTTCCCCCAGTGCATAAGGAGCGACCCACGGATTGTGCACGAGTATTGATGCGTTTTCATATGCGTGGCGGTTCTCTTTAGGTGCTGCCAACATGATTATAGTTGCCATACTTGCCGCCTTCCCTTCAATGGTGCAGCTAATCTTTTTACTTGTCTGTCTTAGTCGGTCGTATATCGCCCATCCCTCCTGTACGTTACCACCACTGCAGAAGATGCGCATATCTATTTCGTCGTCATCTTTCGGAATTGACTGCGCAAATGTATCGATATCCTTAAAGCAGACCCCCTCCATACCAAACCACGAGTACCATAACTTCTCGTCTTCGGTCGTAATATCGTTATATATCCTTAATGTTGCCATGATTTTCCCTTTCTTCTGCAAATATAGGCAAAATCAGCAAAGTTGTATAATGTACAACGTAAATTCATCCGCCACCACGTGTCGGTAAGCGCATATTAGCCGTTTTAAGCGCGTTTCTATGTTCAGCCAATAAAGTGCTTATATCTGCAATAAAAAGCCAACAGAGCGCATTTTTAGAGAAAATAACTACAAAAACGCACCCACCCTCACGGGCAGATGCGAAAAAATAAAACAAAAATATATGAAAAATAACAAAATTAAAGTTCAATATCACGCCCCAACCGCTTGACTATACGGTTGATACTCCGTTCGCTCACTTCGTACTTCTCCGATAGATAGAGCATGATATAGGAGTACTTGTGTCCCTCCTTGGTCATGCGCTCCCAATCATCGTATAACTCAATGTACTTTGTGTCGCCCGGATTAATATTATTCCTTGTCAGCTCGTTGCAGATGTTCTCCGCAAGCCGAATAAAGTTTACCGCCTTAATCATATTCTACTCAATGTTTCGATTGCCTGTACTCTATTAATTACATTCGATATCTCCTCAACGCTAACCACAGGTGCCGGGCAAGCTGCAAAGCCACGCGCCACGGCTGCTGCCAACATATCCTCTCCGATGTTACTACCGGACCGAGTTACTATTGGTACACCGCCGCCCATCTGATTGAATGCAGATAGGAGAGGAGAGAACATCGATGTCGCCTTGGCGGTCATTACGCTCTCACCGTTACTTAATCTTGCAGGGATGCTATCACTCGTGCCCGTGCCCTCACCTGTTACAAGTCCACCATCGGAAAATGATTTGACTGCGGCTTTCGCCCCGGCAAAGGCAGCAGTAATCAAGGCTATAAGTGCTGCGCTGCTTGCGACACCTGCCCACGACTTCGACGCTATTTCCTTCGCGAGAATCTCGACTTCAATAGCAATCAAAGCTTTCTCCACGCTATCAAGCAAGGTATTCAGTATGGTCTTACTGAACTCCTTAAATCCAGCCTTCCCGTTCTCGAATAGAGCTGTGAATGCTTCATCCATCGTACTTGCATAAGTTTGCACATATCCATTCACTTTTGCAGCCGTTTTTTTGTTTTGCTCTGCTATCTTGTCGTAATGCGCTTGACTTTTGCTTTCCGACGCTGCATTATAAGCATCTTGCAGTGCAAGTCTTTGGTCGTTGTCGAGCGTATCAAGGTCAAGTTTCTGCTGCAAGAAGTCCATATAACGTTGTAGCTTCGCTTCATCGCTGAAGTCCTCGCCATCGCCCGTACCTCCGTTATCAATATCTGTCTGTCTGCGCTGCTCCTCCGTCTTGTTGAATTCATCCTGCATGTCTTGCACCATCTTAGCGGCTGCGGTCTTTGCGCTTTCTTGAAACTTCAGAAGTAAATCGAGCAATTTATCTTGCATTTCCTGCGCCTTCTGCTCGCCAATGGCTCCAGCTTGCACGTAGGTATTCAACATCGCTGCAAGTTTCTCTTTCTCTATCTGCATGACGCGTTCCTTGTATTCCTCGTCTGACCGATATACACCATTCAAGTATTCGCGTTTCGCATCCATTTCTTTCTGCTGATACTCAAGTTGTATCTTGGCAATATCCGCTTGCAGTTGTTTTTCTTGCTTCTTCCGCTCTTCGGCATCATCATTACTACTCTTGCCGCTCTTCCCGGTTTTACCTGTACTCTTGCCGCCACTTGGCTTATTCGGTTCCCCTGACTTGTTCGGCTGCGTTGTTACTCCACTATCCGTTTCAGCGGTCGGGATTTCGATGTGCTCTACCTTTCCACCACGTATGGTTTCATTCACTCCGTCAATTATATTCTTGCCAATATTATTACCTGCCTTCTTGGCATCATTCCACGCTTCAGTGTACGTTAATTTGACGTTTTTCAGTAGATCAAACGCGCCTTTAGATAGCTTATCCCAATCGAGCGTAAAGATACCTTCAACAATATCCCCGAGAGCCATAAATGCGCGCCCCGTAGACTTGACCCCGTCAATAATCAGGTTCAATGCAAGTTTAACTATTTCCCAGCCGTTCTTTATTGTGTTCCACGTCTTCTGTACACTACCTCTTACAAGGGTGCTTCTATTATATAGGTCTATAAAATAGTTGCAGACGCTAACAACAGCCTTCATCATCGACACAAGCCATTTTGTTGCCATTATCTTTGTGCTGGCGATCATCTCCTCAAAGCCCTTCCCGGAAACGTCAAAGAGCGCACTCATTACACCATTAAGTTCCTTCGTTGCCTTGCGTTGCTCATCCATCAAGTCGCCCCATTCTCCAGTCTGCTTCTTAACCTCATCGAGGTTAGTTGTCATCTTGCCCAGCTCTTTGATAAGCTCCTGTCCTCCGGCTACTGCTTGTTTACCGAAAACGTTCTTCATTACATTGCCGACCTCTTGGCTGTTCTTCGGCAGCTCCTGCAACTTCTGGCTTATCTGCCTTATAGCGTCAGCCATTGACAACGACCCATCCTCCAACTGCTTCTGCATCTCCTTAGATGAGATACCTATGGCATCAAGACTACTTGCCGTACCGCTCGCCATCTCTCGGATTTTCTTACTTGCCATCTGAATGAGTGCAAGACCGCTATCGGAGAAGATTCCACTACGTGTTTGTTGTATGATAGCGACAAGCTCATCAGCCGCAATACCTGCATCGTGGAAGGCTGGCGCATACTGCTTAATCTTGTCTATCATATCACCGTTAAGGTCAGCACCGGATGCAAACCCATCGTTGATTACCTTCATTGCTTCCTCGGCGCTAATCTTGTACTGCGAGGTTAGTGTATCGATGCTCTCTAAGACCTCTTTATAATCCTTGCCGTATGTGTCTGCCGTTGCCTGAATGTCGTTACGTATCGCTTGTAGGCTCTCGCCACTTACCCCGAGAAACTCCTTGGTTAGCCGGGTTGCTTCAATCAAACCCTCATTATAGTCAAAGAACCACTTGAACGCCATCCCGGCACCTGCAATACCAGCCATTGCAAGGAAGTACGGATTGGAGAATACCGCCACGACAGAAGAACCAAAAGCCTTTGTTTTTGTCTTTAGCTGCTCCAATATACCGCCCGTGTCCTTGCTCATATCAACAATGGCTTGCAACGACTGCCCAAACTTGCTATTACCGAAGATAGCATTATTGATAGCACCCTCGTAATTTCCCACGTTCCGGTAAAAGCGTTGAGTTTCCTCTTCGGCTGCTTTCAGCTCGCTTGTGATGTCGTTGATATGCTTCTGCATCTCCTTGCCCTTAGCACCCTCACGTTCCGCCTTGCTCAACTCATCATAAGCCTTGGTTGCAATGGATAGCTCTGCCCGAAGTTGCTTCAAGCTACCCTCTTGCGTCTGCTGCACCTTGATATTGTTCTGTACCTCTTTTTGCAGCGTCCTAACTTCCCCGTTATATTCCTTAACGGTTTCTTCCATCGCGATCATCTGCTTTCGGTAAGCGTCAGACGCCTTTTGCTCGTCTGTCGTTTCGTCTTTCAATTCCTTAATAGCAGCCTTCAAGTCTGCTATTTTATCTTTGTATCGCATTATGCCGTATATGGCATCTTCGTACTTGACCTTGATGTCGAGTATCGCTTGTTCTTCTGAACCTGTCATAAATTTCTCCCCTTATATCTTAATCATCGTTACTTCTGAATATCCCTTGCTGTTGACTTTAATCTCCAGTACTGCGAAGTATGCGCCATATTGTGCAAGGTACACCGGAATCGTTTCGTCGAAATTAACCACCTCACTATCACTTAGGTATAGATATTCTTTAATTACCTTCGCTTGGTTTAGTGCCGTGTTTACATTCTTATATTGCGAATTAAGAATATTCTGCATATCCAGCGTATCATCGAATTGTAGCGCAGTTTTATTGAATCTTCCGTCGTCATAGTCGTATATTCTCATGATCCGTGGCTCGCACCCTTTATATTCGGGAGCCTTGTAGTTATCATCACTCCCCTGGTATAAAATATTTCGCGTACCTTCGTCAGGAGTGAATACCGGAATGCGGTCACCGTCAGACGCTGCGAACGGGAACGTAATGACATTTTTTTCTGCATCAAGTGTTTCATTGTCAATCACCATCGTTCCATCGTGATTCTGCATGTTCGCTTTATCTTCCTTCCACTTGTACGTGTTCCGTTGCGCGAAGTCGCTAACCTTATACTCTAATTGTCGCGGTTTGTTCTCATTAGTCATCGCGATAAGTCTATTACTCCAATTCAACGCCTTTGGCTTATTCTCCCATATCGCATTAATATCAGCCATCTGCAAACAGCTCGATGCATCCTGCTTCGGAAAAGTACCCGTTATTGCCTGCAAACATTTAAGCGTATCTAAAATGGCAACCTCGGGCATATTCTGCCTAATTGGATAACTTCCCCCTCTTGCTACCTGTTCGGACGAAGTTATTACTGTCATCCTCCCGGAGATGAACTGAACGTCCGTCAAGATGTCGTTGTAATAGTTATTGCCAACATATTGAGTGTCGGTAATTATCTGTCCCTTACACATTATACTTAGTTTGTCGCCAGCCTTCAACGGAATCTTTCCGTAGCCCTGCATTGTATATTTCCCTCGCTTATCAGTTATCTGATATGAATACAGATACGTCTGCCCCTTATCATTGATTGTGGTGTACGTATCATCGTCGCTCTTATCCGTATGTTTTACCGTTATAATGAGCCACAACTCATTGCTTGGATACATCGTATACGGACTATCGAGCGCCTGTACCATATTCTGCATGCGCCTCGTGGTGTACGAATATGTTACTTGGATATCAAAGATAGCATCTACATCTGCCACCGCCGTAAACTCCTGTTCTGTTCCCGTTCCTTCCTTGAATACACCGGAGGATTCTGTTACGCTCAACGGGAGCTGTACGTCCAAATCGAGTGCCATAAATGTCCCCACCATCTTCCCCGAAGTCGTTTCTGCAGGCTTCAGTGTCACTAACGGCAGGGCGAGTGTTGAAATGTTTTTATTGACTGCACTCGCCCAGTTGATGTTAAGTCCAAACGTATTGGCTATATGTTTAAGAACATATTGCATCGTCACACTCGGTAGATAATATGTAAGGACGTCAGATTGATTCGCGATTACACTATCAGGTGTGTATGTTGTCCTCGTTGCAGTCATCTCTAAGCTGGCTGCACCCTTATTGTGATTTAGTACCAATGACGCAGCGTTGGAAGGCATTGTTAATTTATAGTATTCTGCCGTATATACTTCGGAATCATATGTAAGCTGATAGAAGAGCCCCGTACTGGCGAACGATTCCTCTATATTTCCATCACTATCTTGCGTGTAGCACGGTATAACCCATCTGTACGGTGCACGACATAGGCACATTTTCTCGCTATATACATACACGTCACAATCGGCAGGCTTTGTAAAGTCCACCTTTATCTCCGTCCATACTCCTGCTGTAATTACACCCGTAGTAGTAACGGGCGTACATCTGCCGTTTTTATCCACGTACCCGACTTGCAGGGAACTGTCATTCCCTTGTAATATAATGCCGATAGATGTTATCCTGATGGCTATTGAATGAATATCCGTGAATACGTTCCATACCTTAACACCTGCCTCGAAGAACGCACCCTGCGGCATGCTTGACGTATCTAAATGCGTACTATTGCTTTGCCTTGGAGCTTCAGCAAGTTCTATCACCTTATTCTCGCTATCCAATATCGCATAAGCTCTTTCATTCGTTCCGCCTATAATGTTCTTGAGTTCCACAATATCGCCGCTGAGCACGTTGATTGCAGCGCAGACGAACCCGGTCTTAGATACGTCAATATTCTTCTTTATCTGCTCCCCCAGGCTCTGCCCCGTTGCTATTGCGCCCGTTTTAAAGTCGATATTGAAAGTTTCCTCTTTCGTGTGGTAGTATGACTGAGCTTGCCAACTGCTTTCCTGCCGATATTGGAAGGGGTTGTAATAGGCATAGAAGTAGCCCATTTCTTTATACCATTCTTTTGGATCGGGGACGTTAACTCCATTCCACGTTAGGGTATCACTAATATTCAGGTCTTGCAAGGTATAACCGTTGTCGCTAATGTTCGATAGAGCTTCAATTATTCCCCACACGATACTAATCTCTATTGTTGTCGAGATACGCATAACATAAGCCTTCCCGTTCTTTATTACCTCGACGCCATCCTTCAGGTACCTGCAGGCATGTTGAGTGTAGGCATATGAAGAGTTGACCGCAAGGGTATCAATATTACCCACCACTGTCAGGTTGTGCACGGTCTTAGGTAGCTTAATTGTGTACGTGCTATTGCTAACCATATCTGCAACGCTGCGGAATAGATTACTCTTTATGTCGAGCGTTATCTTCGTATTGTCGTCAATATCCATCAGCACTCCGTCAATATATAACTGTTCGTTACTCATAAGCCCCATAAATTATAGTGATTGTAAAAAATATTCAGGCATCACCACATTGCAGATAAAGTCCTGCAAGTCCTCGCCCGTTTTTGTGTAAGTCCCCGTCTTAATCGTAACGGCGATCCATCCGCCATCAACATACATATCAACGACAGGAGATGTCGGCAAGTCCATTAGCATGTCGAATGTATCGCCATCAACAAGTGGTGCGCATATCTCTCTTGTGTCCTCTCGCCCATAAGACTGACGCCTGCCACTGATACCTTGATAGCCATAACTTTGGTCGTATGCTAATAGGTTGTTCCGCATAAACTCCCCGTCAGAAGATACTACCGCCTTCGTATTCCCCCCACGGAAAAGATAGTGCTGCCAAAAACCATGGCGGTCTATCCATCTTAGATAGATTCCGTCAGAATATTCATTATCTCCGACGTATATTCTCATCTTTCGTGTATATGTGCCTTGTGCCGATGACGAGAATGTAAGATCGAATTTGTTGGAAAATGTGGCTTGCGATATTGTGCCACTAAAATCGTATACATCATAGTAATCTTTGGCAGGTGTATCCAGTGGCAGGCAATACACACCGGGTACTGAAGGCATATCCACAACCTTTCTCATTACACCATCAGTGGCTATAATAAGCTTCCCTGCACCTTCTGAATATACGCTGAATACATACGGCAGCCCTCTCCACATTTTAGCCGTTCTAAATCCGTTATATACCTCGCCATATGATAGTGCTCCCCATATAATTCTGAATATAGCTGAAGTCTGTGCTTTGAGGGTGTCTGAAGAATATACCTGCACTGTTATTGCTAAGTTCATAATCTGATTTGTGTTGATTATGCCATCGTCGTATTCAGGAGAAAAGTCAATACCGTCATATAGGCTCTGTGTGAGTTGTCGCAAGTCTGCGTAACACGCATTAGAATATGCGGAATATCCTAATGTTATAGATTTGCCGTTGATGCTCGACTTGATTTCGATTCTATCGAAGTCCTTCCCCCTTACGCTAACGATGAAAGGATTAAACGCGAACGCTATTGCGTCCGGGTAATTAATTGTTATTCCGTTACTATTGTACGTTCTCATATATCACCTCATACTGTCTGGTTGTTAAGCTTGATACTATCTACCTCTATCTGCATACTCCCGATTATCCTCTTACGAATACGTTGAACGGCATCAGGTATCACGTTGCTGTACACGTCAGCCCTACCACCATCACGATGCAACTTCGTTCCCTTGGTCTTAATCGTATGTGCTATCGCTGATGCAAGACTTAGGTCGCCGCGTTCCTGTGGCGTATACTTGTGTGGTCTATCCGTTTTGTTTGGTATCGGCTCTCCGTGGATTCCCTTGTCTTGCATCCACTGTCGGATAATAGACGAGAACTTATAAGGAACTCGTCCTGCCTTACGTCCGGTTTCCAAAACTCCGAAGTAGTTGCGCCCGAAGAGTGTCCCCTCGTCGCCGTTCACCTCAATGTGTAATGATGCAATTGTTCTGCCGCTTGCGTTCTGCCCGTTGGCTCTGATATGGTTGATAATGAGTTGTCGTGCCTGCTCCAACTCCTCTTTCAAGACGTTCTCTACTGCTATACTCATAAGCAATATCCTATCTTCTGTTTGATACTCAACTGATATATCACGCCTGTAACGATAGTGCTCATACGTTCGTATACGGTCGTATACGTTTGTTCGCCTGTTAATGGCTCAATGTTCCCATCCTCGCTAAGCCTGGCAATGAACTTAGCTCCTTCGGCTTTCATTCGATTGCAGACCTCACCATTCTCCTCTCCGTTGGCACCACGTGACACTAAGTCAAGGAAGGCGAGTGCAATATTCTCCCTGTCATAGATTCTGCCGTTCCTTATCTCGGTCGTTCCACTTATAGGCATTATACAGACGATAGCCGGGTATTCCAGACGCTCCAGTATTGCGTCTGCGTTCTCCCAGTTGTCGTACACGTAAGAGAAATTCAGGAACTTCTCCTTTGCCATGTTCTTGATTACCTCCTCAATAGTCATTCCTTTATCTCCTATTATGTTTCATTTCTTCTGCTGCTACTTTATTGAGCCTTATCTCATAGGCTCGCTTTTCGTTGTCCATCTGCATACACTTGTATATGCGCATCCACGGGACTTGTAGAACATCATCGTGATTGGTTATTCCCATGCGAACCGCATACCAATCAAGCATCCCGAACAAGCCAAAGCGCAAACGTTCAATTCCTGCACGCTGCTCTCTTGCCGTTGGCTTGTTGTCTGTCTTACTGAAGAGCTTATTTATACGCTCCACCTCATCATACACCCAGCCGATGAAGCGAACTACATCCACGGCTCTTGCATTTCTCACCGCCTTGCGCTCCATCCCGAGAACTATCTCGCAAATCTTATACAGGCTCTCGTTGTCGTCCTTCAGCTCGGACAACTCAATGATCTGTCCAATGGTTAGCTCGTTCAATGTCGTGGGTACTTCCACCTTCCCCACGAAGCGAGGACGTGAATACCTCTCCAGCTTGAAGCGGCTCAACGTTGCAAGCGTAAGCCACCGCCCAAACTTAGTGTTTTCGTTCATCATAGTTCATTACTCCCTTGTTACTATTGCTCTTGCCGTGCCACTTCTCCGTTGCCTTAATCTATTCAAGCCAACATAGCGCACGGCATCGAGAGCGTGATTAAACTTGTCTATCGGTACATTCTTCAGCTCGCCAGTAATCCGGTCGCTATCCCACTTGTAATTGCGTAGCTCGTGGATAAGGTTAAGCGAAGTCTTGGTAACATTCAACTTATAGCGCTGCAATATCTGTATGCCGTTACGGATGCTATCCGCTCCCTTGATTGAGGGTTCGATGAACCGCACTCCGTAATTAACCAATTCTTGAATAGACTTCATTTCGGCACAATCGGCAACCTTTGCGCCGGGCATCTGCAATCGCTCCGCTATTTTGTCGTTAGTCAGTCCTTGCAGGTAACACTCCTCATCAAGCCACAACTCACCATGCAACATGTATACGGCAATAATGGCGGTCGGATCGTTGGTAAAGCCGAAGTCAACACCACGAGCAACGAGCCGTGCGTCCTGCGGAATCTCATCCACTTGCGCCCAGTTGGTATATATCAAGCCCTGATGTGTTCCGACTTGCCCGAGCCCGTACACCTTCCACCACTCAGCATCATCCTTGTAGCTCTCAATCTCGGCTATCTGTTGCTCTTCAAGGAATGGATTATCCTTATATGTGCTGACTATCTGCACCGTGTTCTCCCTGTCCCGAAGTCCTTTCAATTCAAACCAGAACTCGCTATCCGGGTTCCAGTCAATGAAGATAGTCTGCCGTGTACGTACCGCCAACTGTCTATATGTTTCCCAATCAATGCGGTTCGCCTCGTTAATGAAAAGTACATCGCGTCTTGAACCTTTGACTTTTCCCCAGTTGTCTGAGGAGAAAAACCGGATAGTGCTGCCGTTGCAGAATGTATATTCTTTGTCAGTCAGATTCTGCGCGTAATCATCCTTCAGTCGTATACCGTTACTTGTCAGTAGGTCGTCGAAGTCTTGAAGGCAGCCACGCTTCAGGTGAGGCAAGCTCTCCGACACAACATCTATTGCAAGGTTTGGCACGAGTTGCCACAAGGTAACAAGAAACTGCATAAGGGAATACGTCTTGCCGGAACGTGTCCCCCCTCGATTAGCAATCAAGCGCATACCGTCATTGTATGCCCTTGCGCTCTCCCTGAATACCTTTGTAACAACATCAATCTTCATTCTTTGCCCTTATTCCCCTTCGCCTGTATGTTACCCAGCAGCTTCGCCGTGTCCTTGTCTGCAACCTGTATGACGGTCTGCCGTAGCTGCTCGCCATCCTTGCCTGTCAGTTCCTGACGTTCCACGTAACCGCGATTCTTTAGTTTTGTCTTGCAGTAGAATATGGTTGCTATTGTGTCGCCTTCGTTAATACGTGTCAGCAGCCTATTCTCAACCATATCCCCTTGCGTCTCTTCAATCTCCTTGCAAGCCTTGTCAAAGTCAGGGTCTAACTTCCGCCAATTGTAGTAAGTCTGTCTGTCGATGCCCACCTCACTGCACGATGGCGAAATGATGCCCAAATGACGTTCAAAGGCTTCAAGGAACTTCGGCTTAAGATTCTCTTTGCTATTCATTAGAATTTTGCTCCATTATATTTGTATATCAAGTTACCATTATCGTCCTTCCCTGTTGGTACAAGTGCACCCTCAAAGAGTTTATAAGGACTTTGCCCATTCTGTGGATTGTTCCACAAATAGCGCATATAGTCAGCCATGCTCATATCGTAGAACTTCGCCTTTTTTTCACTACTGTTACAGTTGTAGCCTTGCGCCTTCGACCACGGATATTGATGCAAAAGTTCTATATCTGCCCGAACGTCCTCATAAGTCACTATTCCTTTAGTCTTGGCTATCTGTAAAGCTTCACACCACTGACCTTTAGAATAGTTCCAGTTGAAAGGCAATCCACAACAAGAGCCATTACAACACAGCTCTTTAAAGTGTGCATCCGAAACGTAAAAGCGCATGCCCAGTTTCTCCGTTAAAGCCTTCATGTTTCGCATGAACGGCTCTTTGACTTTACGGTTCAGTCTAAGATAGCCTGATGATACGCTATACTTCTTATAGAATGCCATCACGTCGAATCCACACAATTCGTTCAGCTTAGGCATAAATGCCTTGAGCGTTGGCGAACGCTGCTCAACACAGAAAAACTCCGTGCTCATTGCATCCGCACCGCAATTATACGCTTCCTGTATCAAGTCAAGGTATGTAGGAGTGCTGACACCAATAACGAATGGGCGAAGTCTTAACGTTGCACCACCAGCATCTGCATGCGCTATTCGTTCTATAGCCTTAAGGCGCTCATACGGACTATCCACGCCACGCTCTATGGCGTGCGCCTTATGCTCATCGAGCGTGATTATGGAGAATTTGAAGTTCCAGTTTTTTTGACCTCTAATCAAGTCCATGTAACGGTCGTCTTTCGTGAACCACGTTGCCTTAGAGCTAAAACACAATGGGTAGTCGATTTCCTTAAAAAACTTCAGGAGCTCCAGCGTCTTGCCATACTTTCGCTCAAAGTTATCAAATTGGTCGCTCATGCCGCCCCACTGCATGACGCGACGCTGCTTAATATAAGTTGCAAATTGCCCTGCATACTTGTCGGGCTCCGTGAACATCTTTTTTACGTGCTCCACATTGACCGCCTTTACGTCTTTGTGCAGGTAGCCGTCCTTGCTACCGCCTACTGCCCTCTGAAACTGAGCGAAACAATATAGACAACCATAAGCGCAGTTCGAGTACGTGTCGAATGTCATAGGCATTGAACAGTCTGCAATCTCGTTAGTCCATCTCGGTGATTGATAATATGCCATATTATTAGTTTAATTTTAATTCAAGTAAAAAATCTCCGCCTTTCATCCCTGTTACATCGAAGCCTTTGCGAACATAGAAGTCTGCGCCAGCCTTGGAGCGAGTTGTTATTAAGGGATATCCTTCTTTTCGTGCTATCTTGATTGCTTCACTCAGAAGATAGCTGCCGACACCTTTATGTTGCCATTCCTTGACGCATGCAATCCCGATGATTCGTAAACTGTCCTTGTTCCGGGCACAAAGAAGGAACGCCCCCCTTGCGAACCATCTGACTATAATTTTTGTCGGTTCGTGATAGCGAAGAAATTGCGCATAGCTAACATCGGCTACCGTCTGCTTCACTCCGCTTCCCTTTGCGATCCGCTTCAATTCTTTCTCGTTCCAATCCTCACGCATAGGCTTATTCACTACCGTTTTTCTCTTTCAGCTCCTCGACAGAATAAACGACTTTATCAAGCTCCGTCAGTCCGAGAAGTGCTGCAAGATATACTGCATCATCAGGCTTATAAACGATAATTATACGTTCCCTTGCGGTTTCCTCAGTGCCTTCAAGTTTAGGCAGTTCGGCAGGCGTTATATCTCGCCCCTGAAGCTCCGGCGGCAAATCATCCGGATTAATCTCACCGTTCCCAACATCTTCTGAAGATTCCGCTGCTGGCTGTTCGCCACCCATAAATGGATTTACTACCTCCGTATTCCATGCCGGAACGCTCCAATCTATAAGTGGCAAGTCGCTCCATTCATTGCCGAGCGCATTAAAATCCCATTCGCCGAACCCTGAATTGTCCTTGATGATAAACTCACGCTTCTGTTCCTCGGTGAGGTCGTCAGCCTTAACTATCGGGGCATCTTTCTGCTTCTGCCATGCCGCCCAGTACTCGCATATCGCCTTCCGTTGTTCTTCGTTGAACCTATTATCGGTTGCCACAATGTTTGCAATATCCTCTGCCGATAGCTTCACGATATGTTTCAGCGCTTTCAGACGCATATTACCACCCAATACGATGTTGTCGGCGTCCACCACAATTGGGCGCAACTCCAGCATACGGGGAAAAACAAGCAACGACTTAACGAGCTTGTTAAATTGCGTATCTCTGATTAGGCGAGGATTCTTTCCGTTCTCCTTAATCTTGCTTAACTTAACTCTTTCCATATTCTATGATTTTTAAGTGATATTCTAATTGGGAGCCCAGCGCACACCCATGCGATAAGCGCTGCATCTCTTGAATCTTGATTCGTGCGTTTGCCATACCCGGTAACACCCTTGAACTCTTCTGCTGTTATCTTCCCGTCTTTACTCTTCCATATCTTTTTCAGCGGCTTGATGATAGTATAGGCTATACCCAGCGCTTCACACATCTCACCTATAAGTATACCCGTCTGATGATTTCGCCCGGTGCAACGTCCTATCTCCGCCGCTTTGGCAAGGTTCGTATACTTTCCGGTTGTCAAGTGCCAGTTGCTCTTGTTGAGCCATCCGCCCTCAATGTAGACGTGAAGCTCTGCATCTTCATATTCCGCAGCCCGTTTCCACGTCTGCAATTCCTTCATCAGCGCCGGGAACGACAGGCTACAGATGTTAGCATACAACTTCAATTCAGGGCAAAGCACCGAAAATCCGCTTTTCTCGCTATCCGGATCTATCCCGATGATCGTTCTCTTTTTGTTTGCCGAAGTTGTCGACACCGACCCGTCCTTCTTTTTTACTTTTTCTTCTTTTCTCATTTATCTTTACTGTTATTTTCCCCGAAAATGCGTTCTGAGCCGTTTTCTTTGATTGGGTACACAATTTATAGGCTCGGTTGTTTTTCGTACAACTGTGCGCAAATTTAGTGATTATTTTTAAAAGTTGTATCATATGCAACTAAATTTGACAAAAAGAAAGAGGGGAGGATACTATCCCCCCCCCCTATAGCCCCCCCCCAAAAAAAATAGAAGATGCCTCATTCCTGACTAAACTCAACGTTTGGGTTCATCTTCTGCGCCTTCAAGATGCAGTCATTGAGCGCGTCCACATCTGCCGCCTTCAGAAGAAAATTTTTCTTTGCCTTCTCCAGCAGCTTATATCTTTCTTTATTGCCGAAGTCAAGCCACTCCCCATACACCTGTTGTAAGTTCCTCAAAACTTCATCCCACGCAGACAAACATCCACCCAGTCGCATCTCCTGAAAATATTTTGCGATATTCATACCATTGCTTAACGGAAAGTAATTAAAGTAATCATCAAACCTCAGTACAGCAAACTCAATAATGGAACCCGTTGTAAACACTTGCGCTAAGCATTCTGCGTATTTCTTCTTGTTCAGCTTCAGTATCCTCTCGGTATTATTCTTTAGCCGCTGAATGTGTGGTTGCATATATTCCCAGTACAAGTCTATCAAGTCGTTGTAGAATTGGAACTGCTTAATATTTGTAAGCGTTCTCGATTCGTACCTCAGGTACTTGTTTTGTATCTCGTTGGCTCTCTTGGCTGCATACTTTGCACCCCTCTTGTAAAGCCCGGCTTTAATTAACGCCTCGATAGCGTCAGCGATAGCAAGCCCGGCAAGACTATTAGATGTGCCGATGGCATAAAAGGATTTCGCCTGTATTTTAGTGAATTCCCGTTCAAGTTCCCTCATCCTCGAAGCTTCAAAGCTACTGATTGCGGAAATCTTTGCATTTCGTTTTGTTGTCATATTCTACGTACTTAAGATTTAGTGTGCAGTACCTACCATTGATGCACCTCCGACAGTAACTGCACGCTGAACACAGTTTTTTAGTCATTACATTAATCTATTGTTTAGCAATAGCCTTAACTCGATTACGTCCTTTCTGGATAGCCATATATCCTTATCTTTGATGTATAGGTGATATAGATTCTCACTTTCTTTTATAAGTTTCATAAATCAGCCCTTTCATATATTTAATTTCCCTCATAACCTCCGAATACTCTTTTATGCGACTTTTAAGAAAATCAATCCTTTGTTCTCTTGTGAGTTTTCTGTATTCTTCGGGTTCCAGGCTTATCTTATCCATTGCTTATTGCTCCTTAGCTCCGAATGGAGTGCCATCGGCAAATGTATAGTCATCAAAATCTGCTTCAAAATCACAAAGATTACCCACGGTACAATAAATTGTGTACTTGATTTCATCTGCATCTTTCACTTTTACCCACCCAAA
>ERZ808266.246-NODE-246-length-20660-cov-5.326086_pt1 | contig 20660 bp, 33 predicted proteins | sample MGYA00521278_ERZ808266 | MGnify/ENA primary metagenome ERZ808266 (study PRJEB31516, sample SAMN03275591) | gut metagenome | biome: mammalia-associated habitat; material: feces | host: Papio cynocephalus | place: Kenya | collected 2012-08-02 ... | reverse complement strand
AATTGATGGTTCTTAGCATATCAATGACAAACGAATAATTGAACATGACAAAACACGAAACAAATATTTGTCAGACTTAGGTTGGAAAATCATCCGAATCAATAAAATCAATGAAAAACCATTGCCAATTAGTTAGACTATGATTTTTCATTGATTATAATTTGCAACTTAATTAAGCTTAGAAAGCAAAGTTATTCATTTTGAACGGTTTGATAATGTGTGATATTTCTTCATATCATCCAAGTACATATCATATCTAAGTTTTTTAAGTTTTGAAACCCATGCATTCAATGTCATCGAACGCGAATTTTTCGGACGATCATAATAATACATCATAATGTTTTTGTAAAAATCACCGAACATCAAATCTTCAATATAATCAATCGCATACACTAAGGTATAGCTGCTATCAGGATGGTTGACTGGTAACACATAGCAGAGCGTAAAACTAAATGCTTTTGGATATCCATCATATTTTCCAATCTATTTTATAGCAAAACGTTTACGGACGTCTGCATCTACAATATCAATATCAAATTTATCACTGACAATGTCTAACGATCCACATTATATAACCCTATATACATGCACTGTCACGATATGTGTTTTCTCTATTATATTTTAGTTAGTTCCTTTAGTTGTTCGATTTGATTCACATATATATTAATTAATATAAGTTAACTAAAATTAAAATTATTTTTTTTTGGTTAACTTTCTCTAAGAATTTTGTTATAATATTAATGTAAATCGAACAACTAACTGAAAGGTACAAACAAATGATTGATAAGCGCGATATTTTCCAGACGTCCGAAGAGCTCGTTGAAATTCAGTGTGTGCGTTATAACGCAACTGGTTATGGACGTTCGTTTATCGAACATTTGGATTTGACAGATCCTAAAAACCATGCGCAACTATTTATGGCTGTCACGCAATTGCCTGGTTCTAAAACTTTCAAACAGATTGTGTTTTTCAAAGATCGCTTTGGATATAATTGTCCGATTTGGCACATCAAACATAACTTCAAAGAATACGGTGCATGCATTGAAGCTAACAATGAGGTATTTAGCTGGAAAGCGCCTCAACTTGTGGTTGATTGGTTTTGCGATGTTTATCATCCAAAATTCATAGCAGCATAAATATATATTGCAAAGGCTGCTAGGTTATAATATAATTAAATCCTGGCATAAATTCTATATTCAAGCTAGATGCCATAATATTTAATTTAATATATACCTAGCTATAATAACTAATAGTTAACCAGGTATATATCTAGATTAAACCTAGAATATACTACCATAAGGAAGCTATAATTATATTATATACCTGCTCCTAATTCACCTGGTTAATCCTGGAGCTAGGTATCTGATATACTATAACCTATATCTGCTATATAGCCTTCCAATTGACTCTATATACAGCCTCTATAATTGCCCGTTACGGAGCTCCTGGCATACTTCATTCTAACTAGTATGCACCTGGATATATGCCTTTTAGAGGTATATATACCTGGCTATATACCTGGTATAGCCCTCCAGGAGGCTGACTTTTGCCCGTTACGGGAGGCTTTTTGGAGGTGATTCTGACTAGTCGCTGCAAAATAAAATATTCGAATGAAAAATATTTAGAAAATATTCAAATGAAAATTGAATGAAAATATTCAAAATTGAATGGAAAATGTCTAGAAAATATTTATGCAATATACATATTTATTGCAATGCAATTACATATAGATATACATATAGATGTATATAAAATATTTGCGCAAATATATTTTCAAAATAATTTTAAATAAATATGAAATACTTTTATATAAAAACTTATATTAAACGTATAAATTTATATATATTTTAAAATATATATAGATTTAAAATTAATTGCTAATAATAATCTAAAAATATTATTAATTATTTTAGCAAAATACTTTATAATCTTCAATGATTTGTGCAATAATTTGTGAATGTCATTTAAATTTAATTCACTAATATATTAATCAATTATATCAGATTCATACAATAAATGAATCTGTTGCAGCAAAGCTTTGTTATTGTTTTTAAATCTGATGATTTTTTGTGGAGACACTTCAACACCTAATTCACTTTGTGGAACACCTTCATATAGATTTCTTTTACATAGCAATAATATAATATATTTCCGAGTTTCCATAAAGGATGATGTGTACAAGATTCATCACGCCAATCAAGTGCAACAAATCCTCACAATGTATACTCTAAAATCAATTCTTCATATGAATCAAATGAATATATCAATGTTTTGCCAATTCTAGCATATTCATCTGCTGAGACAATATATATTAAATTGTTGTTTTTATCTTGATTGTTTGTCATAAAATATTTATTATTAAATTTTACATAAAATTTGACACGTCAATTTTTTGTAAGTAAATAAAAATATGAAAAGAACATCTTATAGAACAAGTTTTATTGAAATATACAACAGAATCATTTCAGAAGCAAAAATGCTTACAGAAGGTGATCATTGGCCAGAGGATTATGTCAGAAAAGCAGTTAGCAGAATAATGAATGGAAATAATGCTATTTCTTCTTCTATGAATAAAATTACTATTAACGGAAATGTATATTCTGAATAGTAGGCAAAAGAAGATGTCAATGAAATATTGAATAAATTCGAACACCTTTCTCATAACAACAAAAACCTTGGTTATTTCTTACCTATAATAAGATGGTTTATTCAGTATTCTGGAAATAGCAATTCAAAACGTGAAGATTTCTTGAAACATAAACTAGATAAAATTATAGATGGTTTTAATTTTGTTGTTTCAAATAAAGATGAAAATGAATTTAAAAATGATTTGAAATAGAAATGGACGTTAGATGATTTTGAAAACAAAGTTAAGGAACTGAAAAGCAACAGTAAACCAATTGAAATTAAAGGTGCTAATGCAAAATATACATTAATTCCAATAAAGACATATGAAGAGTTAAACATAAAATATGGCGGTGATAAAACCGGATATAAAGGAAATAGTGAATGGTGTCATACAAATGGTAAATCTACATATGAAAGTTGGACATAGAACTATACAAAATTTTTCTTTGTTTTGGCTAGAAATGGTTGGGAAGATATAAAACCATATAGACCAAAAAACATGTCTGAATATAAACTAGAAAAAACAAATGCATATGATGAATATGGAACTTCATTAATGGCTATTTTGGTTGATGAAAATGGAAAATTGTTGGCTTGTACATTAAGATGGAATCATATCGTGAATCCTTGTTTTACAATAGATGGTAGGACAGTTGATAGAGCATATATATCATATGATGAACTAAACAAAGTAACTGGTTTGAATGTTGAAAATGAAGTTAAAATGTAGTTAAAGAAATTTCGAAATCTTTGCCTTTAGAAGTAAAATTAAGCAAATTAGTGTATAAAAGTCTAGAAGGAATATGTTGTGCATCTGATAGATTAATATAGATTGATGATAAGTTGAATCCGATAAAAACACCAGAAAAAATAACAGGTGATTTTAATTGTTATCAAACAAAAATAACATCTCTAAAAGGTGCACCACTTTCTGTTGGTGGTAGTTTTGTGTGTATTAAAACAAATATAACATCACTTGAAGGTGCACCAACAAATATAAAAAGACATCTTGATTGCAGAGAAACTAGTATAACAAATGAAGAAATTGAAAGATTCAAACAAGCATATAATATAAAATATAAAATACTTAATTAATTTTTTTGTAAATATAATCAAATGTAATTAAAAACAAAAAAAAAGGAAAACTTAAAAATATTCTATGGCTGAAATAAAAAATCGAAAAGCTGAAAAACGAAAAATAAGAAAAGACAAAAAACGCAAAGAATACATAAAGAAATTAGAAGAAGAAAAAATAAAATTCAAGATATTTTAGATTTTAAAAAAAGCTGATTTTAGCTCAAAGCCAAATTTAGTCAAATTTTTGCAGACATATGTACAAGCTATAAGATGTTTGACAGACAGAAATTTCTAGTTTTATCCATCATTTTCATATTTCATAACACGAATTTTTGTGAATTTCATTGATGGACATAAACTTATTTTCTATATGTTGTCTGATGGAAAAGTGATGCCGCGATTTGAATTAGTATACAACTACACTGATGTTTTCATAAACAATGAAAATATATAGATTCTGAATGAATTCATTGAAAGTTTATTCAAATTCAAGATTGTGAAAACAACTGGAGATCAAGAATTTTCATTAGAGAACAAATATGATGAAGATGAACATATTTTAAATGAATATGAAAATAATGAAACAATTCAAAAAGATGTAAGTTGATGCAATATTTGAAGTTTGTTTTCACCTTTAATATGCGCCAAAAAAACTAAGTATATTAAAGGCTAAAGCCTATAATATATTTTAAATGAAGTTTATGTCATAAAAAAACAATTTATTGTTTTTCAATGTTACATTTTCTATGCAAACATCATTTAATATTATATTTGACAATATAAAATTTTTATATTTTAAATCTTTATATGGAATTGTACCTTCATTTTTATTAAATTTTATGTTGTTTTTATTGTATTTTTTAATAAATTTATTTAGCTATTTATCAAGTTCTGAATATTCTGAATCACATATTTGTTCAACATATTCTTGTGAATAAACAATACATAATGGAGAAAGCAATATTCCTAAAAATGAAGAAGAATAAATATCTTTAGAATTAAGATTGAACAATTTTTCTGAAAAATATTTATTATATAAAAATAAAATAGCTTTATCAATTTCAGAAAAATCATAATTGAAAAATTGTTTATTATATTTTATATAATGTCTTCCTTCATAACTTTTATTATATATGCCATATTTTCTAGAAATTTTAATAAGTTCATAAAAATCAAGTGAATAATAGCATTTATATACAATATTTGATTTTTTATCAATAAAAACAAATGCTTCACCAGAAAAAATCAAATTTTCATTAATTTTAAAATTATTTGGATCTAAATTATATATTTTGAAAAAATCATTGAAATTTTCATATATTTTGAAATTTTTTTCATATATACTGATGTAATCAATCAGCTATTTAATATAGATATTAGTTTTTAAGTTCATAATTGTTTATATTTTATGAAATTTGTATTTTATGTGAATTTTCAATTTCTAAACGTTGTGAATTATATCCAGCAAAAATATATTTAAAATTATGTTTTTTCACAATATATTTTGAACATGGAAAATCATCATATGCATATGGATAGACAAAAATATCAGTACTTAAATTATATGTTTTCAATTCTGCACACATTGTTATAATATCTAATGTGAATAATGTTGTTTGCTTGAACTTTGTATATAGTCTTGAATTTAATTGCAAATGTCTAGATCCATGTGCAGCTAAAAAAATATTTTCATATTTTAAAAGATATTTGATTTCATCTATTGACATGAATCCACCATATGCAAAATCAATATTTTTATGAATATAATCATGCAATATTGCAGAATTTTCATATTCTATGATTTTCTATGTTGTTCTATGTATATGAGTTGAAAATCCTAAAATACATTTTATATTCTTTTTAAGAAGCTATACATTGAATTTCTGAAGAAACAAATACTATGAATATAGACAATCATCAAAAAACAAAATATCATTGTCTTTCAATTTTGAAAGAATCTATTGTTCACCAAGAATATGCGTATGATGAACAACAATTTTTCTGTTTTTTAAAAAATAATTATTGTCTATTTTTTTCAATTTCATTTGAATATATCTAGCTAACTTAAATCACAATAGTCTTTATAAGAATGGATTGTATACTATGGCAATAATGTAGACTGATTTAGTTTAACAATTCCAACTGCAGCTTTGTCTGGTTCCATATAGCAATGAAAACCACATATGATGTTAGATTTGTTGTTTTGGATTTCAAGTTTGTCAGATTGATATGGATCTCTTCCATCATAACGTAGACGTTTCAACATATCTAGATATTTGACATCATTGAACAAAATTACGCCACCTCTTCCTAATGACAGACGTTTTTTCTGTTGAAATGAAACACATGCAATTGAACTATTGCTATAGTCTTCAACCATGTTTTCATGGAAATCTGTAGCAGCATCATATATTTCTGTATTTCCAATTTCATAGAATTTTGTCCATTTGTCATCGATGAACTATATTTTATAGCCATAGTTTTTCAATGTCATTGGAATACTTAAATATGTATATTTTGTCAATGTCAAGACATCATCATGAAATTCATTGAAATATTTTTTTGCTGCTAAAGCTAATATTATTCCATTTGTGCAACAATCTACTGTCACTGCATATTTGAATTTTGTGTAATTTGCTATTTTTTCTTCAAATAACTTCAAAAAATCCATATTGTTTTCTAACATATGAAAATTATACACAAAAATTCGCAAGATAAATGGCCACGTCTAAAATGACATACAATTCACTTGCTAAAAAGACAAACATCTTTAAAAATAAAGAATTTAATGGTTGTCAGTTGCAATGCAATTGAAAATCTATGAAATTGACTTCATGCCAAGAAACATTTTTCTAGGTTTTTTTGTTTTTTCTGATAGAAAAGCTGCTTTTGGACATCCAAACTTCTTGAAGAATTTTTGAGGCACTACCTCACAAATATAGACTTTGAATTTTTGCCATACCCATTTTCTATCAGTTGAAAAAGATCTAGCTTGAATATTGAACATGCCTTTTGTATCAATCCAAACTGAACATTCATTTGTCGACAAAGTCGAATAATGGACTTTGAATTCTTTAGCTAGATTTTTAGTTTTGTTTGGATCAAATGTCACTAGAAAATCTGGTGAATAGACATGATCCCTGAATAAGCTAGATGATTTTCCATTGACATCTATATAAGTCTCAGATTTGTAAAGCTCAAAACTCTAAGGTTGATATAGATAATCATTTATGATACTTAAGCTTTTTGCTTCATCTAGCCATTTCAAAAAATCTATTTCTTCCATAGAATCTACTGACAAGGACTAATTGTGTATCTTGTCAAAGTATTCTAATTGTTTTCGTTTGTTTTTTCCTTTTGATGTCATATTTTATATACTTCTGTCATTTTGTTTTTCCTTAATGTATATTGAATATATTTACTTTTTTTGCAAAGTAAATAAATAATAAAAATAAAGGAAAATTTTTATTAAAGGAAAATTTTTATGGCAAAATATGATAAAGGTGATACAGTACCAGTAAGAGGAATAGATCCAGATGCAGATCATCCATTATTAGCAGTGAAATATGCAGAAGAACATAATTTAGGACCTAATGACACAATTATAAACACATTTACTCCAGATGAAAAGAAACAACTTCTGAAGATGATAAAAAACAAAGAATTCAATCAACTAGAAGCTGCTGTACTTCGTGCACTTATGTCAGAAGCTGGAACACTAGAAGATGTTGGAGCAATGATTGGTTCAGTATCTAGAAAAACAAAAGGTGCACCAACATCAAAACCAGCAGCATTGAAAGAATTAAATAGAATTTTAGAGATTGTAGCTAAACGTTCAAAAGCAAAGTTTGGCAAAGAAGTTGATTTGAAGAAATTATCAAATTACAAATCTGAAATGAAAAAAATCACTGAATTCAGAAGAAAAAAAGCAAAAGCCGCAGAAAAATACGCAAAAGAACAAGAAAAAGAATTCTACAGACTATTGAAAGAATTGCATGCAGAAGAAGATAAACATGGAATTCCAAGATCAAAATGGTATATCAGAAAATTTGCTCCATCTAACAAAGACATCAGCAAAATGCCATAGTTTGGTGGTACACTTGATCAACAAGATTGATAAACAGAAAGAAAAACAATATGACACTTAAAATAACAAGATTTCTGACTGATATAATGAACAAACAAGCAGTTATATCACATTTTGATTCAAAGATAATGGTTGGAAAACCATATAAACTTAATGATTTTATAAAAACAAAAATTTCTGAAATATTTGGAAAATTATTTTTAGCAGATGCTAATTATGTAGTATTGACAAAAATTCCTTCAATCAACATTGAAAAATCTATTAAAAAATTTGCAGATTTAGCTAGCAATGTATTTGAAACTACAGTATTAAAATCTGACATCAAATCTTTTTAGCTAAATGATGATGAAGATGAAGATGAAAATTCATAGACAATATTGTTTTTGAAAATAACTACAAAATAAAAATTCACAAAATAGAAATACAACAAAAGCTACTTTTTCAAGTAGCTTTTTCATATTTAACATGATGAAATTTCCAATTTTTTAATTCAAGTTCAGTGTTGAAAAATTTCACTAAATCTCGTATTGTTTTTATTGTTTTGTTTTTTTCAGAAATTTCATTAATGTCAAACTATGTTGCATCTTCAACATCATCAACAAATTTATATCCATTGTTTATTTGCAAGTATTTGCAATTGTTGATGTTGTCTTTTTCATAACCAAACAAAACATAACTAGATTTCATTTGGTTGCATAATTTTTTAGTTTTTTTCATGCAGCTTTCAATGGAAGCCAAATTTGGCAATGATATGCAATATGGTTGAAACGTTTCGCAAGAAGATTATACACAAAAGTTTCAATCAAATCATTGAATACTGGTGTATTTTCTTTGTTTACTATATTTTGAGGAATTACAAATGTAATTTGTTCTGGAAGACTTTCAGAAAAATCTTTCTTGCTGCGATATTTTCCAATTATTTCCTTAGACCAAGTTATTCCAGTTACAATAACCTAGTAACCATTTTCATCTGTTAAATTGTCAAGAATAATATTTTCTTGCATATTTTATTTTTCCTTTATATGTAATTAATTTTTAACTATTTAACTTAAACAAAATATATCATACAAGTTTAGACAAAAGTGTTTTTTGTATTTTTGAATTTCAATACATATATTTCATCTTCACATTCACTAATTGATTTTGTAGCATATTCAAAAATTGTCAATGTATGAGCAATGCCTTTGCAGAAAACTGACTCAAACCAATCATTGAAGTTTTTTCGTATATTTTCATCATTAAGATCTACATTGAATCTGTTTTTGACAGAATCTGTCAAAACTGCTAAATTAGCGTCATAATCAATTGAAACATCAACAATGAAACATGATCTATAATGTTTTTTCATTTTTTTTCAATCTTTAAGTATTTCTTGTGCTTCTTTTAGATATTCAGAAGAATATGGATCATTTTTAGAAGTCAAAGTTTTCTCTAATTCTTCTAGCATCTTGCGTTGTTCAGCATTTATCTTTTTGATAGGCTCAACAATGAATTTAACAATCAAATCACCAGCTTTCATGTCAATACGTTCTAATCCTTTCTGTTTCAATATTATTTTTTTGTTTGTCATTGTTCCACTTGGAACATCTACATCTAATATGCCTTTTGGAGAAACTACTTTGACTTTTCCACCTAAAGTAGCTACAATTGGATTGATATGTATTGTTGTCGTAAGATTCAATCCATCTCTTTCAAATATATTTTGTTTGTCAACTACAATATCTAAATATAAATTGCCATTTTTTCCACCATTTACTCCACATTGGCCTTTTCCAAGAACTCTCATTCTGTCACCAGTGTCAACACCTTTTGGAATTTTGACTTCTATATGTTGTTTGCATTCAACACGTTTTTTGCCATGACAACAACTACATTCTTTTGTTGTATATCCAGTTCCATTGCAATGTGAACATGGTCTGACAGTTTGACTTATAAACATTCCATTTTGAACAGTTTTTACAGTCTATCCAGTACCATGACAATATGGACATTCAGTTGATTGCTAACTTTCATCAATTCCTGTACCATGGCATTTTTCACATGGTTTTGTCAATTTAATGTCAAATGCTTTTACACATCCATTTATGACATCTTTGAATTTTAGATTTATTTTAGCTTTTACATCTAAACCATCTTCTGGAAGATTATAGTTTGGTGCAGATTTTTTATTAGAAGAAGATCTAGATTTCTAAAATCCATTAAATCCAAATGGAGAACCAAATCCATTGAAATCATTTCCAAACAAATCTTCAAACATAGAACCATGTGACTTCATGAAATCACTCATATCAAATCCACCAAATCCATGTGAATTTCTAAATGATGGTCCATTAAATCCAAACTGATCATATTGTGCACGTTTATCTGAATTTTCTAAAACAGAATATGCTTCAGACAATTCTTTGAATTTTTCTTCAGCTTCTTTTTTCTCAGATTCTGATTTTCCATGTTGATGATCTGGATGATATTTAATGCTTAACTTTCTATAAGCACGTTTTATTTCATCTTGTGTAGCATTTTTGCTTACACCTAAAATATCATAATAATCTCGTTTCATAAATGTATTTATATTGTACTTGCCAAAAATTTAAAGCTGGCATTATTTGCCAGCTTCATTTTCATATATTCAATTGATTTAAATCAACAGAATTCAGCATCAATTGGCTCATCTTTGTCAGATGACTTAGTTTCTGCAGAATTTGCTGTTGTATTTGAATTGTTTGCAGCATTGCTGCTAGCAGCATTTGGATTAGTTGCTTCTCCAGATGTTGGATTGCTAGATGCATACAGCTTAGATGCTAATGGCTGCCAAACTTTCATCAAATCATCATTTGCAGTCTTGATTGAATCGACTGTGCTTGTTGTTGATGAAATTTCTTTACGAAGTTTTGCAATTGCATCATTCACAGATTTCTTTTCATCATCAGTGAACTTGTCTTTTGCATCATTTACGCTCTTTTCAATATTGTTGCATAAAGCTTCAGACATATTCTTCGAATTAGCTAATTCAAATTTCTTCTGATCTTCTTCAGCATGTGCTTCAGCATCAGCTTTAGCTTTCTCGATTTCTTCCTTAGACAATCCAGATGAAGATGTAATAGTGATATTAGCTTTCTTATTGAGAGCTTTATCAAAAGCACTTACATTCAAAATGCCATTTGCATCTACATCAAATGTAACTTCAATCTGATTTGTTCCAGGATTTGGCATTGGAGTCAATTCAACATTGAATTGTCCAAGCATCTTGTTGTCAGCAAACATCTTACGTTCACCTTGGCAAATCTGAATTGTAGCACTTGGTTGCATTGGGGCAGCATTACTGAATGTTTCAGTCTTCTTGCATGGAATAGTGCTGTTTCTGTCAATCATTGGTGTAGCAATATTTCCATTTGTGCAAATACTAAGTGTCAATGGTGTGACATCAAGCAAAAGAACATCGTTTACTTCACCTTTTAAGACACCACCTTGAATAGCAGCACCTTCAGCAACAGCTTCATCTGGATTTACAGCTTTACTAGGTTCAATATTGAAGATCTCTTTAATCTTAGCTTGAACCGAAGGAATACGTGTAGTACCACCAACAAGAATAACTTCATCAATCTTGCTGCATCCTGAATCTGCAATACACTGCTTTGCTGGAGCTACATATCTGTCATTCAAATCTGCAATCAATGCTTCAAACTTTGCTCGAGTCAATGTCTTGACTAGGTGCTTTGGACCTGTAGCATCAGCACTAATGAACGGCAAATTAATTTCAACTGTTGTCGCAGTAGAAAGTGCAATCTTTGCTTTTTCTGCTTCATCTTTTAGACGTTGTTTTGCCATATTATCATTAGACAAATCAATTCCAGTTTCAGATTTGAATTCTGAAATCAACCAATCTACAATTTTAGCATCATAATCCTTACCACCAAGTGCTTGATCACCTGATGTAGATTTGACTTCAAACACTCCATCACTTAGTTCAAGAATTGTAAAGTCTAGTGTACCTGCACCAGCATCAGCAACTGCAATTGTCTTTGTCTTTCCATCAGTTTTATCTAAACCATATGAAAGGGCTGCAGCTGTAGGCTCATTAATTACACGAAGAACATTCAATCCTGCAATTGTACCTGCATTTTTGACACATTGACGTTGATCTGAATTCCAATATGCTGGACATGTAATGACTGCTTCAGTGATTTTTTCTCCAAGATATGATTCTGCATCTTCTTTTAGCTTACGAAGAACCATTGCTGTAATTTCTTCTGGAGAATAAAGCTTGTCATTGATTTTGATGCGACATTCATCTTTTTCATTTGGAACAACTTCATATGCAAGTTTCTTTATTTCATCTTTAATTTCAGAAAACTTACGTCCCATAAGCCGCTTGAATTCATATACAGTGTTCTTTGGATTTACAATAGCTTGTCGCTTTGCAGCTTCACCAATCAAAATATCGCCAGTTTTTGTCCATGCTACAACAGATGGAGTAGTGCGAGCGCCTTCTTTGTTTGTTAGAATCTTTGGTTTTCCTGCTTCAAGAACTGCCATTGCACTAAAACCTGTTCCTGAATCTATACCTATAACTTTATTCATATTATTATTTTCCTTATCTATTTCGATTAAGTTGACAGTCAATTTTGATCTGTCTAGTAAATTATACACAAAAATTCAATTATTTTTGAATTTTTTCAAATAGTCTTTTCCATATTTATCATTAATGTAGTCTAGATATTTTTTATAGTTATTGAAATACAAAATTTTCACATTGTTTTTCAATACACATTGATGTTTTGCCTCACATATTTCATTTTGGTTCTTATTGTATGGATTTCTCCATGTTCCATCTTCATTTAAAAATTGACGTCCTTTAATTTCTATTAATTGGTTTTCTACTAGAAAATCTGGCATATAGAAATGCTTCTTTCCTTCAAATTCATATTCAAATGTTATGTTTGGTTGATATTCAAATTTGATGTTGTTGTCTGAAAGCCAGATATAGAACGCTAATTCAGGAGCTGAATCAAAACAAATATTGTTGAATAGATATTTTGAAAATGAAATTTTTTTCAAATTATTGTTTCTTAATGGACAAACACTTCCATATTTTTTCAATTTTGTAGTTTTCACATTGTTCCAAAGAGTTTCATCTGCATATTTGCATTTTAAACTGCATGTTTTTGGATAAAGCTCGAATAGTTTTGTATTTCGTTTTTCAGCGATAGGTTTTCCACATACAACACATTTTGGAAGTGTTTTCAGATCATAAATCATCCAATAGCATTTAGTTATGGTGTTGTAGAAATTATCAGCAAGTTCTGGTGTCAATATTTCAAGCCATTTGCAAATATAGTTTTTGCTTCCAGACAATAATGCTTGCAAACCTTTCACAGATAAATCATGCATTTTCAAGAAAGAAATAACTTCATTGAAATATGTTGAATTATTTAAAAAATATGAATTTTTTGAAAAATCTTGATAAATAAGTTTTTTTCGTTGTTCATAATTCAATTTTCGCACAAATATATAATACTAGAAAATATTTTTAAAAAAGTAAATAATAAATACAAATTTTAGAAAGTAAATTGATATGATTAATTTTAAAGAAGATGAGAATTTAGGCCAAGTTGTAGAAAAACCAGCATTATTTTCATTTGGTGCAACACCAATAAAAAATCTAAGTGAAATTGTTTTTGCTGCAGGTGGAAATAAATTAAGTCAATTGTGTGGATTTAGATTCACTTCAAAAAATGAAAATATTGAATATAAAGAATTTTTCATATCATTTGTATGTAAATTACGTTCAAAAATATATAGAGATGCAACATTAAATCCTTCTAGGTGGTTTATATTTAAAAAGATTTCAAACACTGAATACGATTGTCTAGACAAAGAACTATTGCTTTTGCAATATGGATTTGATGTTGACAAATTCTTCAAATCAGATTATTTCAACAAAGTATTGCCTAAATTCATCAATGCTATTGAAAACGGATTGAAAAACTATATTCCATCTTTTGTAAAAGCTCATAGTGAAGAAAAAGCAAAAGGAGCATTGTTCAGCTATGATGGACAAACTCAAGAACAAACTATAAAATCAGTAGTTCCTAGATACATAAAATCAATTGAAGACAGTCTAAAATATATTTCAAATACAAAATACAACAATAAATATTATAGACTTAAACTATACAAAAACGAAAGTCAACAATTGCATGAAGATGATATTTTGCCAAAAGAAAAATTTGAATGCAAAGTGAAAAAAGAAAATGACAAATTTTCTGTATATGAAAAAACAAGCAATCAATGGATTGCATCATTTGCAAATGAAGAAGCAGCAAATGACTTTGCAGACAATTATCCAAAATTAAAAGCAAAATATCAAAAAGAAAATGAAGCTGAAAAATCAAAGAAACAAATTTTAGAACTTAGCAATAATTCTGACAAATTTGAAAAAGAATTGAATGATGACATTGAAGAAGCATTGAAAGAAATATATAAATGAAAGAATCAGTTATAGATTTTCCAAAAGAAACACTTTGCCAAGACATTTGGCAAAAAACTTTAGATGCATTAGGCATCAAAGAAATTTGGAGTTTGAAACCATATGTAAGAAATCAATTGGTTGAAATAAGCAATTACATTATCTAGAGATTTACAAAATTCAAATGTGAAGTACATATAACTGGTTCAATAACATCAAATTCATATACATCAAAAGCAGATATTGATTTACATTTCATATGCAATGAAGCTTTAAAAACAAAATCATCTGAACAAATTAATAATGAAATAAAACAGATTTTCAAGCAATTCAAAATTGAACATCCAGAAAAAGCTTATGTGAAAACACATCCAATTGAAGTATTTTTTCAAGAAAATGAATTTCAAGACTACATGTCAATTGGTTGCTATGATTTATTCAACAACAAATGGTTGATTGGTCCTGAATTCACAAATATAAATTTCAATCCATATAAAGAATATTACAAAGACATACAAAATAATTCTGAAAATATTTTTCAACAAATCAGAAACATGATATTTTCAATTTATGAACTTGCTATAATTTGCAAAAAGAATATCAATACTGATTTTTATGTTTCATTGAGAACTATATTAGTTGAAAGACTTTCAAATATACAAGAATTGTATGACAATATGCGTAATATACGAAAAACATACAGTGCACCAAAATCAAAAGAAGAAGCTATTGAATTCAGACAATCAAGAAAATGGAAAATTGCTGATGCTACATTCAAACTACTTGACAAATATGGATATATTGCAATTCTAAGACAATTTATACAAGATTTTTAGCTTTTGTATTCTTCTAAAGAAACTGATATTGAAATAATTGAAAATCTATTAGCAACTGTCAAACATTATATCTATAATGCAGACAAATTGTCAGAACAAGAACTTTATGAAGGTTTAATCAATGAAGATGGTTTATTTAAAACTTTAGCTATAGCATCATTGTTAGCTATTCCAGGTTTAATACCTGAACAAGCATTAGCTAAAGAACTTTCAAATATTCCAAGACAAGAACTTCGTTTCAATTCAAAGGCAGTCAATAAAGCTATTGATAAAGTAGCATTAGAAAAATAGACATTTGGAAATTTGTCATTTGTAAATCTTGTAAATTTGATAGCTACGATTGCTTACAATGAAACAATGATAGATTATATCAAATACAATGATCCAAACATAATCTATGCTATAGTTCAACTAATATCAAATAGAGCTGGTGGAGATTTCAACAATATTCCTAAAGTCATAAGTACTCCAAGTCAATTTTTTAGTTTCAAGCATGTAATCAATAAAGATTTGACAAACAAATCATATGTCAAATATGATCCACATAAAGAAGGCAGTATAAGCAAAAAACAAGAAAAAGCATGGAAACTATGCAATGAAGCTGCAGTGATGCTTTTGAAAAATAAACTTCCTAATGTGATTGGTGACAGAAATATGCTTGCTAACAAAAAAATAGATAATAAAAAAAGCTATAATGCATGGGGTAAAAAATGTGATTTAAAAATTGGTAGCCAACAATATGGTTATCAAAAAGATCAAGATGGATATTTGAAATATAAAACTGAAAAACCAAAATATTTAAACCATAATCAAGTAGAACAAAAAATTTATATTGTCAAAAAAGGTGATAATTTGACAAAAATAGCTAAAACATTGAAAACAACAGTCAAAAAATTAGCTAAATTGAACAATTTAAAAATAAATGGAATTTTGAAAATAGGACAAAAACTTAAATATGGTTGAAGATAAAGACAATCCAATGCTAAATCATTCATCAAATTTAAGCATTGAAAACAATTAGCAACAAACAACTAATAAAAAAAATTTATTTTTGAAATTTAAAAACAAATTCAATTTCAATAAAATCAAATTATATTTCAAATTTGCTACAATTGGTGGTACTTCAAAATTCAAAGATGAAAATGATGGTATGAAATCTGGACCAGAAATTGGTGTCAAAATTGATTTTTGAAAAGTAAAAATTCAATTATAAGATCTTTGATTTCATTTTGCAAACTTGGCAATTCAAGTAATTTTACTGTATTTGGAGTCACATGATTCAAAAATAATTTGAATTCTGTGTTTTTTGGAACATAACTTCCAAATTTCAAAAGAAAAGCATATAAATTCAATTGAAGTGCATAATGGTAAAATGAATTATCTGGAATATGAGAAATTGGATTTAGACAAAATTTATTGTAAGTATTTTCAGTTTCTATTTTTTCATTTGTTTTATGGTCTATTATATAGAATATATTCTTAGATTTGTTTTTTGCTAATAGATCAATTGTTCCAGCAATCTTAAGTTTATGGTCAAAAACAATTTTTTCAACACCAACTATATCTAATCTGTCTTTGATTTTTTTTGCTATATTTATTGCATTCTAAAAACGTTTTTGTTCAATAATATTTTCAGCTTTATTTCGCAATGTTCTTCCTAACAATATATCTTCAATTGTTTCATGACATCTAGTTCCAAGTCTGCAACTTTCTTTTCCTTTAGCTTCCCATTTAGCTTTGATTTGCTAAACTGTAAGACCTTCTTTTTTTGCACATCTTTCAGTTATAGCACCAGTTGGATCAAATTTTGGAAAAAATCTACTTAAAAATGTAGTTCCAGATACATATTCTATTGTTTTATTGTCAATATTAGATGTATATCTATGTGTAGATTCTTCAAAAAGAATTTCTACACCAGCTGGATTTTTTGATTTTTGGCAACTTGGCATATCACCTACGAATTATTGTTCCATCGCTTTTATACAAAATTGTTTTTCCATTTTTCATTGTCAATGCTATAACTACATCTTTGCCTGAATTGCCAGTTATTTGTGCATTCACAATATCAGCATTAACATTGAAATGACGAATGATTTCTTTAGTGTCACTATACAAACAAGCACGTCTTCCTTTAAATGTCATATACATATTTTAATTTCCTTTTTGTTTTAAAGTGTTTTCCAATTTTGCCATTTTCCTGGATATTGTTTCCATTCTTGAATACCATCATAATAGAATTCTATTACAAATGGCTATGTTGCTATTCCAAGATATATATCATATATATTATATCCCATTAAAAACAAACAATTGTATACATATGTCAAAATCAAACAACTATATATATGTTGAAGTTTGTATTTATCAGATTTAGTTGCATTTTTTCCATAATTTGTTTTTTTCAAAAGATTGACTAATTTATTCCATGATTTCAATGGTATAAATGTATTTGAATATTTATTTTCAGGAAAAATAACATATGATTTATCTATCCAAATTTCTTTAGTTAAAGTATTTATGTCATTTTTTAGTTTTGTCTAAAATTCTGAGGTATTTATGTTTTTAGAAGAATCATCATTTATAATATCATAATCTACATCACTGTCTTCATTGTCATATAGCTATTCTAACAAATCACTAGCTGTTTTATCATTCATTTTTACTATATCAACATCAGTAGTTTTAATTGCATCAATATCAACATTTATATTGTTGTCAACTGAAATCTTGTCATCAATCAATGTTTGTGCAGATTTAGTGTTTGGAACATATTTATGTTTGACATAAATATATCTAAATACTAACATCAAATGATCTGCATCTAGATTTTGTTTAGTGCTTTTATTATTATTTATATATATGTATTCTTTTTTCATATTTTACAAATTTCAAGTTTTTTCTCTCTAAAATTATCACTAAAAGATATTTTCAAAATATCTTCTGAAATTAAATAATTTGGAATATTATTATACGTGAAAATTGCATTAGTATCAGATTTTTTAAATTTAAACATACTATCAACAAAAAATGTCATTTTTCCATTTTTATATAATGAAGATTTTTGTAATTTTTCACTTGAAATTTTCAAAATAAAAACTTGTTTTTGTTTTATTGCTTCGCATTTTTCTCTAGCATAATTTAAAATTATATTGATATTAGAAGTATTAAACAAATATACGCGATCAGGATAATCAAATTTATGTGATTTACTATATAGAATCAATCCATATTTTTTTATTTTTTTAAGTTTATTTATAAAAGTAACATGATATAAATATTTTTGAAATTCAAATTTCTATTCATAAAATTCAGCTTCAAATATAATTTGAACTAATATTAAATTTTTGTCAGACAACGGTTGAACTTGAAGTTTATAACAACGTTTTTCTGCAAAATTATATCCAAGTGTAAACAGTTTGTCATTTAATTTTTTCAAAAATTTATTCAATATATTTTCATCATTTTCAATTAAAAAAATAAAATTTAAAATATTTTCAATTTTAGTATCATTTAAATATTTTTTGTCATTAAAATCTAAAATTTTAAAATTTCTAGTTTTGTCTAATTCAATATCAGAAAATTTCAAATCACAAATATTTTTATCTATGTTTTTTTTACATAAAAACTTAAATGCATTATATGCATTTTTTGCAGGATATGTCCTAATTAAACCTTCAGAAATTTCTTCATATACAATACGAATATCTTTTTCATTTTTTCTTATGAGATTTGCATATGAATTTGATGTATGACATATAATTGAAGTATCATTTATACATTCTATTTTCCATGGTAATTCATCAATGCATTCATGCTACATATAATCTGAAACTAGTTTTGTTCTATATTGTGGCAAAGCTAATATATTTTTCTCATAAAAATTCATGTATTTATCAATAATTTGTACTTGCATAATTTTTTCATAAAACTTTTTTGAATTCATGCAAATCATCTATCCACATTTGTTCAACTGTTTTATTTTTTGTTTCGATAAACAAGTTTTTCTAGTCAGAAATCTGCTTTTTCAATTCTTCCATTTTTTCTTTAGTCAAACTATGTATAGGAAGTGCAAGTAGATAATCATAATTTCCATTTATTTTAAATATTTTTTCATTTTTTTCAAGTTGCTTGACAATATCTTCTTTTGTCTTTTTGTTTATGATTATTGTATTTTCAACAATGCCTTTGACAAATAGATATTTTGAAGATAATTTCTCAAGTTCAGATCTAATGTTTTTAAGCAACCAATCTTTTCGTTTTTGATAAAATTTCAAACGTATATCAATATATGCATCAAGAATTTCTGTTATAGATGAAAATTCTTTGACTCTATTGTTTTCATCAATACAATTCAATGTTTCAGGTAAAGATTTAATCAACTTAAAACATTCTAACAATTTTCGTTCATCTAAATGTTTTTTTGTGAATTCACGTGTTGTTTTAATGTTGAAAAGAATCTTGTCAGTTTTAGGATCACATTGATCATCATAATCTTGAATTGTTCCATTCTCACAAAGTGCATCAAGATAATTACAATACTTCTGATATTCAATGCCAATTGGAAGTTCAGTTATTGTATATAATGTTGTGTTGTTTTTTGTGATAACTCCAAAACTTTCATTTCTTTGAAGTTCTGAATTATAGACTACTTTTCCAAGATGTCCTTTAAACCAAGGAAAAAGTTTCATACGTGGTGATTCAATTCCAGAAATCTTCTTCTTGATGTATTCAATTATTTCAAATGGATTTCTAGGATAAATATCTTGACTAAATCCTGTTGAAAGTCCATGAGAACCATTTAAAAACATTATAGGAAATATTGGAATTAAATATTTTGGCTCAATATATTGTCCTTCAAAATACTGTTTTTCAAGAATATTATTGTCAATATCAAGAAAAAGTTTCTTAGTAATATCAGACATTATAATACGTGTATATCTACCAGCACTAGGTCTTGGTGAAATTCTACAACCAAAACCACCACTATTACCAGTTAATAATGAATAATTATTTGTTCCAATATAATTAGCTGCAAGATTATCAATTACTTGTTCAAGATTTGCAGCACCATGAATATAATTAGTATCAATTTGTGTTTGAGCACACATTGTATCTGTTTTAAGCCAATTATTATAACATCGTTTAAATGCTGCATAAATGATTTTTCTTTGTGAAAGCTTTAAACCATCAATTCCACATAGCTTACGTAAGTTGTCATAACTTGCATAAGCTGGAACATCTTTTTCATAATAATCTGTTAAATCTCTTTTATTCATGTATATATATCATACTATTTTAAAATTTTTCACAAAAACTAAATTTCCACAATCATATATTCTATAATATCCATTATTTTTCATATTTTCAAATTCTGTTTTGTTTTCATCATAGTTTTCTAATAGATTTTTTAATTTATGTTTCTGAAATTTAAGTCTTGATTCTAAATTTAACGTCTTCCAATACCAATAATCTGGTTTAGAAATATGATCTAAAGTAAAATTCAAAGCTTTGTAGAGTTTTCCTTGAGACCATCTTCTGTCTGCATAACTGATTATTGATTTTGGAT
>ERZ808266.244-NODE-244-length-20765-cov-4.831386_pt1 | contig 20765 bp, 23 predicted proteins | sample MGYA00521278_ERZ808266 | MGnify/ENA primary metagenome ERZ808266 (study PRJEB31516, sample SAMN03275591) | gut metagenome | biome: mammalia-associated habitat; material: feces | host: Papio cynocephalus | place: Kenya | collected 2012-08-02 ... | reverse complement strand
GCCCCGATGTTTGACGATATGCGTATTCAGCTTGTTTCCTTATTAGACCTCAATTCCGATGAATGGCATGCCGATGAAACGGTAGTTAAAATAGCAGGTGTAAAGCATTATATTTGGTTTATCATAGACAGTGAAACAAGATTTGTTATCGGGTTTCACTTGTCCCCGCACCGAGATTCTCCTCAGGCTGTTTCTCTGTTCAGCGAAGCCGTTAAGCTTGGTAAACCGTCAGCGATTGTTTCAGACCGTTATTCAGCCTACAAGGTTCCGGTTAAGTCCGTTTTTGACGGTGCTAAGCACATTCGCGTTCAAAGCTTTAAAGACGACATTTCCAACAATTTAATCGAATGCTTTAACAAGCAATTCAAGGCTTGGTACAAAACCAAACAGGGCTTTTCCTCTTTTGAAAGTGCCAATAACTTGATTTCCTTGTTCGTCTTTTTCTTCAACTTTGTTCGCCCTCATTCTGCTTTAAACGGTCTTACCCCGGCTCAGGTCGCCGGTTTAAATTTGTCTAAACAAAGAAAACGGGAGTTTTTGCTCGTTGCGTGAAGCTTTTCTATGATTTCGTGAGCTATCTTTTCATTTTAACTTTACACTGCCTTTTATTTTTGCTTAAAATTAAACTATTTTTTGGAATCGGTTTCCCGATTTCCCGCAGCTGCAAGTACAGTATAAAAAATAACCCCGACAGTTTGCGTCAGGGTTAGAAAAAATTTTTTCTTTTGTGTTATAAAAGCAGAAAACAGCCCTTATGACAGTTTATTTCTGTCATAAGGGCTGTTGAAACATTAAAACATTTGCCGATCAATCGGCATATTCTTTTACAAGCTTTTCATATTTTTCAGGCGTTATTCGGTTGCTCTCATCCGCCTGATAAAGCTTGAAGCCTTCTTTCTCAAAAAGTTTGACGCCTATGCTGCCGTCGTTTCTGAGATATAAGGCATAGTTATTACCATCAACACTCATATTAATAAGCTTATTGGTAGGGAAAACCATCAGCTCATGCAATTTATCCGGGGGATAATCGCTCTCATACCTATACTTTGCAAATAAATTATATTCTTCTTTCGGGAGAAGTATTTCCGGAACAGCTCCGTCGTCAATTAACGTGCACTGCTCAATGCTTTCCGTCGAGCTTGCCCCCATATCAAAAAGCAGCGATCCCTCAGCAAAATCATCGCTTGAAAGCGCGCGGTTTCCGCAACCGCATAGAGTTGCGGAAAGTAAAAAAGCAAATAATAAGAGCTTTTTCAAAAATATCACACCCATTTTTTACTTATAACATAAAAAATACTTTATTAAATGATTTTTGCACTTTTAAAAATTCCGATTGGTTTCATATCCGAACCGTAAATTTCAAATTCGTCTCTATCCGCATATTTCATATTGTCGGGATGCTCATACAAAAAGTGCCACATCACTTTCCCGCTTTTTTTATCAAACTTCTCAATGCAAACAGGCGATACCGCCGAAAAGGCAGCACAATCATCAAACCTATCGGTCAGGAAATATATTTGTTTTTTCTTTACAGGGTGTTTTCCGCTATAAACGGAAAAATACTTTTTTTCGTAATCTTCAAGAACAAATTCCTCATTCTCATTCATTTTTCTTATCGGAATCAGGAAAACCGTGGGTATTAACAAAAAAAGATAAATCATCAAGATTCGCCCCTCCTGCAATATATACGCCGTTATAAGCAACGGTACAAACAGGTAAAACATTATCTTCATATATACAGAGGTGAAAACTGCCTGTCCGTAATATTTATCACAATTGCTGCAGCGGGCAAACAGAAAAAAGCGCGGTAATTTATTTTGCTTTACGCGCCGGCTGTCATATCTGCAATCGATTTTTTTACCGCACCAAGGACATCTTTTCATTATAATTCCCCTAATCATATGATGCTTTTGAGATTTCACAAAAGCATCATATTCATAAATCTAAAAGGTTTTATTATTTTAATAGCTTCAATAGTTATTTGACGCTGTGGTATTCTGCTTTTAAATTACCGTCACAAGAAAATAACATTTCACTAACATATATACCGGCTCCCACTGTGAAAGTGATTTTCACAAGCTTATCCCCGACATCCATTTTTTGATTTGCTGAACTGCCGAGATTAACAAGATTTACTATCATGCCCAATTCCGAATAACCAGCTTTCTTTGCCAAATCTGATAATAAAGCAGATAAAGAATCATAATGATTTTCAATAGTTATCGCCGTAAATAAATTAGAATATTTAGGAGAAATGAAAAAACCTGCCACTAAGTTTAAAAGCCCCTTAGCCAAACCATTATGTATAGGAATATTTCCATCTGTTATATTAATCTTATTTATAGTTGTTGGCATATAAAACCAATCATTTTGATTTTCCGTTGTATACTCCCGTTTGCATTTACCATTAGAGTCAGAAAATTCGTATCTGTTTTTATAACTGCTTTTTCTACGAATATCATCTATCATTGCCAACAATGTATTGGTTTTCATTCTTTCGTCCTTATGTGATTCCTTTTCTATCTGTGCATAATACGGCAAAGCAAGATAACAAGCTTTAACTTTATAATAATCTTCTTCACTTAATACAAATCGGTCCTCTAATGCTGGGGATTTTACTCTATATCCACATTTGGTGCACACATAGTAACCATCACATTGCAAAACCATTTTATGTTTTGTAACATCTCTATAGTTTGAACCGCCACAATATTCAGTTGAAATGGTAGTTGTAATACCTCCGCAACCTGTTCCGCCGTAGCTATACGAATAATATTGCAATCCTGTGACTGTCACCGCCGGTGTGGTATCGGTAATCGCTAAAACATCAGCGGTAGATTCAATCGGCTCCTCCGCGTCATCAGCCGCCAAAACAACTATTTTGCTGTCGCTTATGCCTATTGCAGCCGTGCCGCTGTTTGCCGCCGCCTGCGCCTCTTCCATTGTGCAGGGCTTCCAGCCCATATAGTCGTTGGTTTTAACGGTTTTAAATACCTCTTTTATATCCCCGTTCGGCAGCGCAATGCCCATATTTTTAAATACTGCTCTTGCTGTCAACAGCGAATCCTCGGTATGCTCCCGTTTTAAAGTATTTCTTATAATATTATTATATTGCTTCTTGTTCATTTATATTATATCCTCCTTACCACATTTTTGCAAGAATATTTTCGCTTGCGGAATACACATCTTCAACCGACAGTGAATCAAATGCCGTAGCCCCGCATAACCAAAGTGACATATCCTCAGGCTCAAGCGCGGAAGGACAGTAGGGCGCCCATTTTTCCGGCATACCGTCAAGCTTGGGCTCAGTTGCCGCGAATACCGCGCCGAGGTAATCGGTGTCCTTTGTAGCCTGTGCATAATGACTGCACTGACGGCCGAAATTAAAGTTCTTCGATGAATCGGTGTTGGCGATAAAGCCGGGAACATATCCGTTTGCCGAAATCACCTGTACAAAATAAATCATCCAATTGTGATTTATGCTCCATTCAGGTCTTATTTCCGCAAATATTGCTATGCCATTATTCTGCGGAACACCCAATTTTTTCGCGGCTTCTACCGCTCTGAGCGCGTTTTCCGCGCCCTTTATGCCCGAAATCGCACTTTCGGTAAGGTCACGGATCACAAGACCCACCTTGCAGTCCTTTGCCCTTAAAAATTCGATTTCGTCGGGTGTGATTTTATCCTCTCCGCAGAGAGTACGCATACAAAAGTTCGGAAAGCCCTTCTGACGCATCACCCAATCAAACATTGTATATCCGTTTTTCAGCTTTTTGTTAATAGGCGTGGCTGAATTAACGCCGAAAATAGTTTTCATTTTAAATTCCTCCTTAATTTTTATTTTTTTGCTTAAAATTAAACTATTTTTTGGAATCGGTTTCCCGATTTCCCGCAGCTGCAAGTACAGTATAAAAAATAACCCCGACAGTTTGCGTCAGGGTTAGAAAAAATTTTAAATTTTTTCAGCGCAGTCAAGTAATATCCATCCCGCACCCGATTTAAGCCTTCCCCATTTAGTTCCTCCATTTTCGTATTGCTCTTTAACAATGGTATAAACACCGTTATCTGTAATTGCTCCGACCTTTTCGGTATCAGTTCCTGCGTCCTTATAAATATAAGCGCAATTTGCTGTCACCTTTATCAAATATGGGCATTTGCCGGTTACATCTGATTTTACGATATTATCGGATTTTTTCTTAATAATTCTTAAAAACTCGGTGCTTATGGGACTGCAAATAGAATTTGTCCCTTTTTCATTTTTGTCTATAATCGCGCGATTACCGATTGGTTCGCTTTTTACATACCAATTTTGCGTCCTTACCCATAAGGGTACTGCGGCTCCGTCATAGTATGAAGCATTGTCTGCAATAGAAACCAAATCGCCCTTTTTGATTAAATTGATCTCAGAAGAATTATCGCTTATATTATCTGCTTCAATACTGCTGCTGTTAAGAATTTCCGAAACCCTTGCTCTGAAATCAGCCATTGTCTGACCGAAATTTTTCATCCAATGCTCGGGATCGGAATGGTTGCTGCCATAGCCTAAACGGTATGCTTCGCAGTGACCGACTATATTGCTTACTTCTATACCGTAATTTTTGCAAAGCTCGGCGCAATATTCTGCTGCGGCGGAAAAAGCTTTTTTGTAGTATATTTTATCGGTCAGACCGTCCTCGCAGATTTCAAACTGAATATAGGCGGGATTATAATTATAGCTGCCTTTTTTGCCGTTTCCGACACCCCAACAACAGATATTGTAGGGCAAAATATTTGCTATTTTTACCTCATCGTTTTTATCATAACCGATGAAGGAATGAACACAGACCTTTCTTCCGTTTGGCATTGCGGTATTCCAGTGATTACCGTATTGATTAACACCTACCTCCTTCGGAGCGTCAACATACCTTTTCAAATAAGGATTATCGGCTCCCGTTGAATGAACCACAATGCCCTGAGGCTTCATTTTTTGTGAGGCAATGTAACAAAGGTTTTTCGTTGCATATGCTTTAATAATACTAACCATACTTTATTCGTCCTTTTTTGATTGAATATAAAGCTGACTTATGTATACGCTTGCTCCTGCCGACAAAACGCCCTGAGTTATGGCTGTAAAAAGTGCCGAAAGTATTTCTCTCGTGCCATTCAAGCTTTCGGTCGCAAATATCCAAAGGGCAGATAAAATAATTGCGATTGTGCCGAGTATTACAGGTATATTTTTGTCGGCTGTCCTGCTTTTTTTTAGCCCAATGCCTATAACATAAAGGACAGGTACTAAAATAAGTAATTCTGTTTTAATGTAATCTGTATAATCCATTTTTTCACCCCTTCATAAATAGTCCTATAATAACAGAAATTATGCCTCCTGCCATTGCCGCAATTATAGCCGTTATAATTTGCTGAATACGCATTTTTGGAATGGCTTCTATTTCCTCAATTTTCTTTTCGTGCCTTGCCAGATGCTCATTTGTATGTTTAAGCTCGGTTGCAAGCGTTACCAGAGTTTCATTCATTGTGCGTATTTCGGTTTGAACGGCTTTTAACTCACGGATTTCTTTTTCTAATATCAAAAGCTTTTGTTCATGGTTTGTCAAAACAATTTTAACATCCTCCATAACAGATCTCCTTTCCGTATTTTTTTACAGCTGCGGCTTCATTATAAAGCTTAACCCTGACGGTTTATGTCTTAATTAAAACTAAACTGCCGGCTTTTTGTAATTCATTATAATCTTATTAAGTAGTTCTGTTTCCTTGAAGCTTAGTAATATTTTTCTGTTTCCGACACTCATTTCTTTTATTTTCTCAAGCAGGGATATTTCATCGACTCCCATATACATTTTATCTAAGTGAAAACCCTCAACAACATACACAACGCCGTTATATCTTCCGGTTTTTACATAAACCGGCAAAATATCGCTTATCTCATCAATATCCCGTTGTATTGTTCTTACTGAGACGCCGAATTCCGTTGCCAAGTTCGGTATTATTTCATGGCGGCGTTGACAAAGTAACCTCATTAGCTTTAAACGTCTTTCGGCAGTCCCAATGAAAATCACCCCCTTTTGCAGATTTATCGAATGAAGCATATTATTGTTGTCAAAAATAGACTATTTTTATGACTTTTGGAATAAAAATTTGGTTTATAAGCAAATTATATCATTAGAAAACTGATATAATTGTCATATTTTGTAGAATGGAAAATTTATTTTGTTTTTTTGTAACAATAAGAGGATTATTGTCATACAGTTTGCCGAAATGTTGCTCAGAGCAACAAAAAACAGCGGTCAGTTAAAACTGACCGCTGTTTCTATATAGGGAATACTTAATTGATTTTAGAGTCCTTAACCGCCTTTTACGCCTGCTTTTTTTATCAATACACTATATATCGGTTAAGTTCGGATACCGTGATTTTCTCATTAATATAGTTTGAAAAAAGCTTTTATGACGATAATTCGTTTACAATTTTTGTTATTACGGCATCATTGTCAATTAGTATTTTTATGCATTCCTTTATTGAATGTGTATAAATAAATCAAGAATAGGAATATCGGCTTTTTTGTTATCTGACAATTTAACAAAATCATCAATTATAGTATCTGTCTTTGAATCATCAAAACGGCAATAATCCGTTACCTTTACAATGCAATTCGCCTGAAATCCTCCGTCAACAGTGGTTGCGGTAAGTGCTGCCGTGCCTGCTCGTTTTGCGGTAATCTTGCCGTTGTGCATCCCTACCGTTGCGACATTATCGTTGCTGCTGTGCCATGTGACCGACTGATTGGTTGCGTTATACGGGGCAACTGTAGTGCAGAGATATTTGACATCACCCACATTCATTGTAAGGCTTGTCGGACAAATGCTTATATCTGTTACCGAAATGGGTGCATTTACCGTAATACTGCAAGAACCTCGTTTTCCGCTGCCATCCTGTGCGGTAGCATAAACTGTCGCATTGCCGGCTTTTTTTGCAGTCACAAGACCGTCGCCGTTAACAAAAATCACATTGGTGTTACTGCTGTTCCAACTGACACATTTATTAGTTGCGTTTTCCGGACATACGCTTTCGTACAGATATGCAGACTCTCCTGCGGTCATTGTTTTCCTTGACGGATTTACATTGACAGAGTTTACGGGTATATTACCGGGCACATGCACATAGCAGGTATCATACTCACCGCTGCCGTCCTGCGTTTTTGCGGTTATTTTTGCGTCACCCGCTCCTACCGCTCTTACTGTTCCGCCGCTTACCGTAGCAACCGATGTGTTGCTGCTGCTCCACGATATATTTTTATTAGTAGCGTTTGCGGGGCAGAATGTCACGGATAAATACCAGCTATCGCCCCTTTCGAGCGAAAGATAGCCCATATTAAGAGAAAGTGAATCAACATATATATTTCCGCTTGTTACGGTTACGGTAATATAATCCTTTTTGCTGCTGTCTTCGGTAGACTCTGCATATATTCTTGCCGTACCCGCAGCCCTTCCGTATATATGCCCTGTCACAGGGTTGACCGTAGCCACATTGGTATTATTACTGTGCCATCTGACATCGGTACTGCAATAGCTGCTTGCGTTAACTGTAGCATAGGCATCATAATATCGGGTACCCTTTTTTACAGTCACACTCCAAGGATATACGCTTACTGAATATACTGCCATATTTCTTTGCCTCCATTACACATAAATTCTTTCACACTTTTGATTAAAACTTTTTTGAATGATTTCCCGGGTTTCTTTTACAAGGTTTACATTAAAGGATGCTTCTTTGCCTTTATCGTCCGCTGTGGGATGACAGCCTTTACCGTATTGCACGGCAATATCCATCCTCTTTGCAATTGCTTATACAGTATAAAAAATAACACTGACAGTTTGTGTCAGTGTTAGAAAATATATTTTTTGTTATAAGAACAGAAAAACAGCGGTCAGTGGAAGCTGATCGCTGTTTTTAAACGGGGATATTTAATCAATTTTAAAATCTTCCGCCGAATAATATGCAGTTTACTGTCATTGAATCTTTAACCGCCTTTTCCGCCCGTTTCTTCAAAGCATTCATCGGCGATTCCGTTTTCATCAAAACCTATTGAAAATAATCGTTCAGGTGTTGTCCCCAGATAGCCCACCTTTTTTGGAACTATAATATACGAACATATTGCCGAAGAATAAAGACCTTGATCATTTTTAGGCATAGTCACTACATCAAACTCACCGTACTGATCAATTATTTCCTGTGAATTTTTTCCGATTATCCAATTAGAATCATATTCATACTTTTTACCGCAGCTTGTTAACAGCACAACCGAAAACAGAATAACAGATACCGCAATATACGCCTTAAGTTTCATTGATTTCCCCAACTTTCTCTAGTACTCACCGTGTGAGGCAAATTATATAAATGCCTTATTGTGTCTGTGAATTTTTAGTATATCCGTTGCAAAATTTGCCGTGCATTTTCGGAAAAAGCTGATTTGATATGCTATCGTTTGTAAAAGAAATTTATGGATATTAAGCAGATTGACTGTCGTTCATTATTGAAAAATTTCATTCAACAAACCAATAAGTAAACCTAATATCAGGAATACCGTAACAAACCAATCTATAAAGGACATTTTTTGTTTTGAATCGCATGGGACAAGAGGCAGTAATATAGATTTTATTAGGGAGAATACTAATAATTCCAATATGCATATCGGTACAAGCCATTTTTTTATGTTTAGAAAATAATATGTTAATATAAAAATTAAACCTATATCACTTCGGCTTGTACCATACGGTTTAAGACATAATTTATTGCCGCAGGAGGGACATTGAGTTGTTCCGCCGCAAGGTAATAAAAGCATTTTTTTAAAAAAGCTTATTTCCCCACCGCAACAAGGACACTTAAACAAATCTTGCACCCTTTCATAATATGCATTTTGAATAAATAGTCAATTACTTATCTGTAAACATCATATTCGCGATTATTCACATGATCATAATAATTGACCCCAAAGCATGATATCTGAATACAGTTATTCTTCTTTGACTAAAGCAGTCACATGTGTTCCTGTCGGTTTCTCAATCAATTGTATACCAATCCGGAGTTTTGCCGTAAAGCGATAATAATTTTTCCTCATATTCTTTTTCCAGACGAGACGATATTTCAAAAATTTTTTCAGCGTACATTTTAACGGTTGTTTCATCTTTAACCGTTTCTTCTTTTGATGAAAACAGGATATGATTAAAATTATACCCGACAACCGAAATACATGTGCTGAAAAATGATGAAAACGGCGGGTTTGAAAGTTCCACTATGAATGTATGATTATTTGAATTGCTTTTTTTGTATCGGCGAAAACCGTTTTCAAATGCAAAATCGGTGTATCCGCTGTTTTTGGCTGTTTTATTAAATACCGCTTTTGGAGAAAACCCGCTTATGGGCGTTATCCAATCAACCAAATACTCTTCATCTTTAAGATTTTCTTTCGAAACAATGAGATTTTTATTATTGTTGTTAAGCATTTTATTGAATTCTTCGGATGCGTTTGCCCATTTTTCATTTTCAGTGTCGTCAAACACACATTTTAAATCTTTATACTTTGGCTTTCCGAGTTCATTTAAAAATTGCTCGAATTTCGTGGGACACGGAGTTAAACTCTCCTTTATTGCCTTGCGTTCTATCATTATTTCAACCAAATTTAATTTGTTTCCGAAATCAAATTCTTTGAAAAAACGCACACTGTTGCTGAAATAATAAGGGAATTTATGATAAAATATATCATATTTACCGTTTGGTAAAGACATAACGGTTTTTTGAAATTCGTCATTATACCAATTAACATTATCAAGAACTACTCCCATAAATCCGAAATTTATCGGTCGCGGAATTTTTTTAAGTAAAGCGCCGAGATCATCTTTATGGTCTGCTTTTAAATATTTTTCAATTTTTCCGTTATTTTTTCTAATACTTGTAAAGCAATTATCGGGTGCACTTTTGAAATACCTTTCGGATTCTTTAATGTGCAGGATGTATTCAGACAATGCCGGAAACGTCTTCTTTATTTTTTTGCATAACTCACCGCTGAAATCATCGGTAAAGCTAAACATTATATCTGTATATCTCATACCGAATCTTTCAAGCAAACCGTCAAAATAATCTTTAGTGTCTTTGAATTTAATGCTATTCAAATTATAGGTGAAAATCTCAAAAACCCGCATATACTACTTCCTAACAGCATTATCATATTACTAAAGACAGGAAAAAATCCTGCCTTTAGCATTTCCAATCAACCGTAATTGATTGGCAACATACCTAACCAATATTTGCGTCCTTTAGCTTTGGGTCTTATCCAAATTTGTTTATCAATTGATTCCATTGCATACATTAAAATCAAACTGCCGCAACAGTGTCTGGCTGAGGAAATAAGTTGTTCAAATGTATCCAAATATATTCTTCTTCCTCTCGGTGTCACCCACAACTGAGCTAAATTTTTGACGCCCTCGTCTTCGCTTGGCATCAGGTCATTCGGCATAGGCTTACTTAAATCTTCCATATCGTAAATAACATCGGATAAAGGCATTTTTTCAAATTCCTTATATATGGTTTTTAATTCAGCCGCTAATTCATCAAGATTTTCATTCTTAACCAATCCGCCGTCACACAAATCCAACAAAAGTCTCGGAAATCTCTTTCCCCAATTTCCGGGTCCTTCAAGACGATATGATACTGTGGAGAAAAAGCTATAAACAAAATCCCCGTAGCCTATTCGGGCTGCATAAGATTCCTCTCCGCCTGTTGCTGTCAAATGAACCAACAACATTATAACTCCTCCTAATCATAAAAGAATTTAACAATATTTCCGTTTCCTGTTAATGATTTTACCAAATTTTTCACATCTGCCAACATATTATCTGTATATGCCTGACCGTAAACATCAACTTGGAATTCAATATGTGCATCAGGAAACATTGCCTTTCTATTATTATACTGTGTTGCTATATTATTTGCAAAATTATTTCTCCCGGTTTGTGTTGTAATAGTATAATTCTTTACTTCTATAATCTGATTCGTAGTACGATTATAAAAATCCGGTCGTTGACTTCCGGCAGTTCCGTGAGGAACCTGTGTTAATTTTCCGTCAACAATTTTATAGGATTTATTATATTCAAAACCACTGCTCATAGGATAATCTTCTGCAACTCTCATTTCTGAAGCACGCCAAGTCCTTCTGACAGTAGATGTTGAAGTAATATCCGTCTTTCCAAGCTGAACCGCAGCATCATCAGATATATCAGCTATGGCTTTTTGAGATTCCACACTGAATATACAGCCATATTTCTTTACCTCCATTATACATAAATTCCTTCATCCTTTCAACTAAAACATTCTTTGAATGATTACACTGTCATCTCTTACAAGGTTTACATTAAAGGATGCTTCTTTGCCTTTATCGTCCGCTATGGGATGACAGCCTTTACCGTATTGCCATACGGCAATATTCTGCCTTGTAATGCCCGACGGTGTAAAGGATGAATTACAATCACATAAAAATATTCCTGACAAATATTGTCAGGAATTCGAAAGCTTTGTAATATTTGTAATAAATAAATATTTTAATTCCAATTATAATATGTTATAATGTATTCTGTAATAAGAAGCTGATTGAATTAACATTATAGTTCAACATATATATTATAATAATATGCGTTATAATACACTCGCTAATCTGTGAAAATATGCTTCGGAGGATTATATGACCAAAGAGACACTCACACATATAAACATTAAAAAAGATTTAAAAAGACATTACCAAATCAAGCTTAGAGACTTATTAATTATTTTCCCGTTTATTCCTTTAGCGAATCTTCTTATTCTTAATCTTATTTTGTTATTTTGCAAGCCCAATAATAGTTTTAAAATTATATTTTCAATTATATTTTTAGGGATCTTCTTTTTAATAGTACTTTATGATTTAATTACAATCATAATAGGTTTTTTGTCAATTAAAAAAGAAAAATTTGAAATTTCATCCGATTGGATTGTTGATAAAAAAGATAAAGTATACGGTTCAAGAGTTTCCAGTCCAAAACCTTATAGATTTGTATTTGCTAATAACGGCATATATAAAATACCTTATGGCGAAAACTACCGCTGGTCGGTCACATTTGCAACATCAGATAAAAATTTATACGATCACACGACTATAAACGATGAATTTTACTTGGTATCCGTTTGTAGACAAAAAAACATTATAGCATATAGTAAGAAGTACTTTGAAATAGTATAATTGAAAAGAACAGATATACAGATTTTTCCGTCCATTTTAAAGTTAATGTACTTTACAGCGATATTCCCAAATTAAATTCTTCGGAGGTAAATTATGATTAAAGATATTCTAACAACAGAAATTATTAAATCAGATTACAAAAAAGAATTTCGCTCCTCTATAAAAATCGTTATAATATTGTCAATAGTTCTCGCTTTACTTTCATTGTTAATAATTTATCTTTTTTCATATCTAAAAACCCCTCTGCTTTTTTTAGAAATCTTAATTCTCTTGCCCGCGATGGTTTTTGCTTTTATATGTCTTGCCGTTATATTTGATTCGTATAAAGACTACATTACTATAAAAAGAGAACAGTTCAAAATTGTTACCGATGAAATAATTGGTTATCAAGAAAAAGAAACCTATATAAGTTCTCCTTTTTTATCTTCTTTCAGTCATCCGTATATTTTAGAATTCAAATCGTACGGCAACTATTGTATACCTGCCCGAGAAAATTATACCAAATCAAGAAATTACAGTTTAACCGACAAGGATGTTTTTAACTATACAACCGTAGGTGATACGTTTTATTTAGTAATCACTAAAAAAAGAAAAATTCTATTGGCCTATAATACAAAATTATTTGAATTCAAAGAAAATATATAAAAAACAGTGCCTTGCAACTTTAAGTGGCAAGACACTGTTTTTATTTAATTAAGCATACCACACACATTGTTCAAATTATGAATTGTTCCATTTTTTAATTCAAACAAAACATTATAACCGGTTTGACAGGCACAATAATCAATTATTTGTTTGTTATAATTCAAATCAAGATTCATTGCCTCTGCCAAATCATCCAAACTATCATATAATGATACAATGTTCATTGCCCATTCAAGTGAAGTTTTTTCAATTGCTTTGTCAAAAATATTTCCCGCAACATAACTTCTAAATTCTCTTCTCAAAACTGATTCCATACCAGAAGCAATTAACATACCTGTCTTTATGGTTTTGCTGATAATTGTTCCGGCGATGGTCGATGTAAAAAAATTTGTCATGAAAACAAGATTCAATATTGAAGAACAAACCCCAAGAATTTCAAAAAATGTGTGCCAGTCGTAAATTGGATGCATACCGAAATATATTTCTGATTCCGATAGAACATCGTTAATTTCTTCATAACTGTTGACTTCATACCACACACCATCTATCGTTCTTGCAAAATATTTTGGTTCTCTGTCAAACAACATCCTGAAAATTCTATCCTTGTATTTCACCTTGTTTTCGAGCGATATTTCCAACTCTGCAACATATCTTTGGATATAGTATGCCACACCGTGTGGATCTATTGCATACAAAAGTTTTATTTCGTCATCTGTATATTCTTTAGGGGTGGTATTAGACATAAGCGGATCATTTTCATTGTAGTACGTGAAAAAATTGTGATTTGATCTCTGAATTAAAAAAGTATTATTCATATTTTCTTCATCAAAAATCATATCTTGATTTATACAACGCCATACTTTTCCTGTTTTGTTAAATACAACCTTGTTGAATGCACCGTCTTTTTTTATAGTGACAGTATCAATGATTATCGTAAGAGTACAACTTGCCTGATACCCACCATCAGCCGTAGTCGCGGTGATAGTTGCCGTGCCTGTGCGCTTTGCGGTGATTCTGCCGCTGTGTATTCCTACCGTTGCGACATTTTCATTGCTACTGCACCATGTTACCGACTGATTGGTTGCGTTATACGGTATAATTGTTGTGCAGAGATACTCGACATCACCCACATTCATTGTAAGACTTGTCGGGCAAACCTCAATATCTGTAACCGCTATCGGCGAATTGACCGTAACCCTGCACTCTGCATACTTTCCGCTGCCGTCCTGCGCGGTTGCGGTTATTATTGCCGTACCGGCACCCTGCGCCGTGACATATCCGCTGTCGGGATTGACCCTTGCAACACCGGTGTTGCTGCTGCTCCAGCGAACGCATTTATTTGTTGCATTTGTCGGGCATATGCTTTCTCTTAACAATACCGAACCGTTCGGGTTTAAGGTATAGTTTGAATAATTAAGCGAAATTGAGCTTACAAGTATATCGCCTGTGACTCGCACATAGCAGGTATCATATTCACCGCTGCCGTCCTGAGCTCTTGCGGTTATTGTGGCACTGCCCACTCCTACCGCTCTTACCGTTCCGCCGCTTACCGTGGCAACCGATGTGTTACTGCTGCTCCACGATATGTTTTTATTAGTAGCGTTTGCGGGGGAGACCGTTACGGATAAATACCGGCTGTCGCCCTTTTCGATCGAAAGATAGCCTGTACTTAAGCAAACCGAGTCAACGCATATATTTCCGCTTGTTACGGTTATGATAATATAATCCTTTTTGCTGCTGTCTTCGGTAGACTGGGCATAAACTCTTGCCGTACCCTCAGACCTTCCGTATATATACCCTGTTACAGGGTTGACCGTAGCCACATTGGTATTATTACTGTACCACCTGACATCGGTACTGCAATAGCTGCTTGCGTCAACTATGGCATAGGCTCCGTAATACCAGTCGCCCTTTTTTACAGTCGCGCTCCAAGGATATACACTTACTGAATATACAGCCATATTTCTTTACCTCCATTATACATAAATTCCTTCATCCTTTCAACTAAAACATTCTTTGAATGATTACACTGTCATCTCTTACAAGGTTTACATTAAAGGATGCTTCTTTGCCTTTATCGTCCGCTATGGGATGACAGCCTTTACCGTACTGCCATACGGCAATATCCTGCCTTGTAATGCCCGACGGAGCAAACGGTGTCCAGTTATCCGGATGAATAAGGTGCGTTGTGGTTACACGGTCGTACTGCTTAAGCGACGGAGCCTCCGCCCAAACAATGCATTTTTTGAAAATTTCCTTGTCGGTCTGAAGACCTCTGCTGAATTCACGGTCAAACTCGAATTTTGCGTCTGTATTTGCCTTAAATCCGGGAGTGAAGCCCTCGGTTACAAGACCGTCCGCAAAGCCTTTCATAAAATCACGGGTTACGGTTTCTTCTTCGCCGATTTCAAGGAAAATCGCCGTCCCCTCCGGAATACCAAGCTCATAGGCGGTAACATCAATCTTTTTTGCAAGAATTCTGCCCTGTTCCTCGGTTTGCTTTGATTCCTTATCCGTATAGATTGCTGCGATTTTACAGCCTTTGCCGTGCAGGAATTCGATTTCTTCTCTTGTAAGCGCGTTTTCGCCTGTAAGGTTTCTGCCCCAAAAGTTCGGATAAAGCTTGTTCCTTGACGCCCATTCAAATTCCGTAAGATTATTCTGAAGAATATTGTCTGACGGTGTGCGTGAATCAACTCCGAAAAGAAGTCTGTCATCTTGATTGTTGGTTGAAACCTCGGCGAGGTTTGCCTCGGTTTCCGTTGTTTTTTCGGTCATTACGACCTGTTCTGTTCGTTTAGCTTTTTTACAAGCCATTTGTTTTTCCTACTTTCTTTATATTTAATATTTTTCAGTCGGCGTCCCGACACTTTGCAATTGCTTATACAGTATAAAAAATAACCCTGACAATCTCCGTCAGGGTTAGAAAAAATTTTCTCAATTTTTTTCTTCAAAAAATCTTTGCGATTTAGATTTTGCACGCGATATGCGTGCTGAAAATTGTTTTTTGTCCGATACACATCCGTAACGGCACAATAAATTTGCAATATTTTCAAGGCAGACACCGGCTTTTTTCTTGTGGGCCTCGCAATACTCTATTTCAAGTTCAAAATCCGTTTTGCCGAGATATGTGTTTTTGTCAAGCACGGCTTTGCAAAATGCATTATCGTACAGCTTCAGCCTTTCGGTGACAAGCTCGCCCTGAAAACGAAGTCCCAATGCATTAAAAACAGTCGGGTCAAATTCGGATTTTTCGCATATATCGGTTTCAATGCTGCACTCGGCACCGTCGGCATTATGCTTTTTAACCGTAGCCTTATATATTCCGTTTTTATAGCGTATGCGGCAGGTTATGCCCTTTTTATTCATAGACAGGTCGTCGGTGTCAAAATAATAATTCGTTTGAATATTTGCGGATGTATGTCGACATACGGATTTAGCAAGCGTGGTGTATTCCTCCTCTGTCAGCATAAGCTTAATTTCGCGTTCAATCATTTTTTCACCGCCTTATTATTTTACCCGAACCGTTTTTCGGTATTTCATTCACCAGTGTTATTCTTGCGGGCATTTGATATGCGGGCAGGCAAGCCTTGCAAAGCGCCCTTATTTCCGACGGGTCGGAAAAATCACCCGCAACAGTTAAAATTATCTGTACACCGAGCTTTTCGTCCTTTTCTCCGTATGCAAGCGCCTCCTTTACACGCGGATCAAGCTTTAATGCGCTCTCTATCTCCTGCGGATAAATATTCATACCGGCTTTAATTATAAGGTCGTCGTTTCTGCCTCTTATTTTAAGCAGTCCCTCGCTGTTTATAAGAGCTGTATCGCCCGTGCAAAGCCATCCGTCCTTGAATATTTCGGCGGTTTTTTCGGGATTGTTATAATAGCCTGCCATAACATTATCTCCCTTAACCCATAAAATGCCTGTTTCTCCTTGCGGGACTTCATTGCCGTTACGGTCAAGAATTCTGATTGATACCGACTTTAACGGCAAACCGACGCAATCAGCATAATTCTTAAACCTTTCGAGCGGAAGAAAAGCCACCCTCGGTGAACATTCGGTAAGACCGTAAACATGATAAATTTCAGCATTCGGAAAAGCCGCGGATATGTGCATACCCGTATCGCGATCCATACACTCTCCGCTTATGGAAATGTGCTTTAAAACGGAGCCGCTTTTATTAAAACGTGCCATCATACTGAGAAGTGTGGGCGTTCCGCAGAAAGCAGTTATACCGTACTGCCTTATAAGTCTTAAAGCTATTGTCGGATTGAAACCGCCGGAATAAAAGCGTATATCGGTGCCTTTTATGAGTGCTGTCAAAAATTCGCCCGTGAGCACGGCGCAATGATACAGCGGACGGGCAATTAATATACTGTCGTTTTTTGATATATTAAAATAATTCGCTATATCCGATACATTTGAGATTATATTTTCCTCTGTCAGCATAGCGCCCTTGGGAGCTCCGGTAGTTCCGGAGGTACACATAATAAGCGCCGGGTGAAGCTCCGGCTCGGTATAAGCCGAGTCCTTGATATGTAAAATTTGAAAATCACCGTTTTCATCGGTAATCACAGCCTCCGGATTTATTGCATCCAAAATTTTATTACAGTGCAGTTCACCGTATCTTCGGGAGAGCGGCACTGCCGTAACACCTGCCGCAAAACAGGATAGCAAAGCCATACCTGCCGCCATTTCGGATTCGCAGAGAATGGCACAGCATTTTATTCCGTTAAGCTTTGCCGAAAAATTCTCGGCAAAAACAAGCAGTTCCTCGAAGGTCATTTCGGCGTTATTTTCGCACACCTTTTGATTAGGATTATTTTGTATTCTGCTTTTCAGAAATTCCCACAGCATTATTTTCCAGCACCTTTCCCATTTTTTCTACTAGCTCGGTCAATATTTCCCGTTCATTTTTTTGGAGCCTCAACAGCTTTTCCGAAATGATCGGTAATACCGAGTCACGGCGTTTCATATGATGAGACGCATATAACATTCTCATTGTATCCGCCTCTTTAACAAGCGGACGGTATTTTTCACTGAGCTTATTATCAAAATTCAGCGTTTCTTCGATTTTAATTATTCTTTCAAGCATAACCCTCTTATGCTCCCATATGAGACGAAAAATTCTGCGATCCATGCGTTCGTACGGAATAACCTCTCTGTATAATCTCATAACATATTCGGAAATATATGTCAGCACCGCAATACCGTATACATTTCCTTCAGCCTGAAACGGATATTTTTCAATATCGGAATCAAGATATTGCTTCAATTTTGAATAAATTGTTTCCACCGAAATTTTAACATCCTCATCTTTTATTTTAACGGCGCAGATATTGCCGAATTTGCCTTGATTTTCGGCAGATCTTCTTCCGGCGTCAAATGCGTTCTGAGGCGTCCAGAATTTTTGATATATCCAATTCTTGTCATAGGCATATATGCAATAGGTTTTGTCATCCCTGTCATAACCGCAAATTAAACCGTTGTGCATAAAATGGCGTTCATGGTACCAGCTTTTTCCCGTAACATAGTAATCATCTACAGTTTCAAAATATACATAATATCCGTTATCAAGCATTTTCTTGATGATAAAATTAATATATCCTCCTGTAAAACGGGTGGAGACGGTGATATATTCCATATAAGGCGTTCCCAGCAAAGAATAACCCGGAACTGAAAGCTCAGGTGTTGTGAGACCGTTTAAAAATCTCCTGCCGCACATAAGATTAACGGCTTGATTAAGACACCAGTTTTTGGCGGCGTTGCCGTTGACATCGATTGCCGTGGCCGGTCCCTGATGATGATATGTTCCGTACATAGGCTCTGTGATAGGTAATTCAATATGTTTATTCATTTTCATCACCGATATATCCTTCTGTAAGCTTTATAACATCCGCAACGGTAATCAAATCAAACGGATTCATATCCTTTTCGTCAAGCTCTATTGAAAAGGAGTCTTCTATCTCAACAAGCATTGTCACCATCGAAAGACTGTCAAGAGATAAATCCTCCTGCAATCGCGCTTTGGTTTCGATGCTTTTTTCACCGCTTAACTCGGATAGAATGTGTTTAATTCTTTCTTCGGTTTTCATTTTTCATCACCCTTTCTACACTGTTCTTTACAATGTCATAACAATCCTCTATCGGTTTTTCAGTCGAAATAAGTATACCGCCGTTTGCTTTGCATATAGAAATGTATTCCGAACGGAGCTTGTACTGCAAATCTATATCAATGTATCTGTCTTTTTCTGCCGCACGGCTTCTGACGCGCTTAATTGCGGTTTCAACCGGCACATCAAAAAAGAATGCAATATCGGGTTTTACGATTGATTTTGCAATTTCATATATCCAAGCATCGTTTTTAAATCCTCTGGCTCTGAGATTTGCAAGGCAAGAGTAAAAATATCTGTCGCTGATTACAATTTCTCCGCTTTGCATTTGCGGCGTAATAACCTTGTTGCAATGCTGTAATCTGTCGCTTGCGGCAAGGAGAGACAGACTGCGGTAATCGTAAGCGTCGTGATTTGGATTGTCCGTATATGTTCTGAAAATATCCGAATTACGCACCGCATCAGTAGGCTGTTTAGTTAAAAACACACTGTGTTCCTTTTCCAGCTCCTTCTTTAGTCGGGTCAGCATAGTCGTCTTTCCGCATCCGTCAAGTCCGCAAAATGTAAACAGAAAGCCTTTAGTATTATTTTTCTCCATATTAAGTGATTTCAACTCTTCCGACCTCCTTTAAAAGAGATTTCCGGTTGGCTGCAAAAAATCTTTTTTCTATATCCTTTTCGGTAAATATAAGCAGCTTTCCGTCTTTAGGGGAAATGACGGTGTGAATAAATTTCGGGTCGTTATTTAATATTTCCTCTGCGACGGATACGGCATAGGAATTACCGAATTTAAAAAGCTTTGACATTTGTATAATTGCAAAGGCGCATATTTTTTCCGTTCCGAGTTCTTTTGCCCGCTTGAATAAAAAATTTATTTCGCTTTCATCAGAATCGGAAATAAGCATATAAATATCCGCATATTTATACATTGTCATATCGCGCGTCATTTCAACCCAGGGAAGGGTAGCGGCTTCCTTATACAGATGGCTGCACAGATGTATGAAAAAATCGTCCTTTCGCAATGTCCGAACCTTAAAGCCCTTAAATTCTTCAACAACCGTGTTATTGATCATTTCGTCAAGCAATTCGGTATTTCCGGGCTTATAGTCAAGTGAAAAATTAATATCCACCTCTAAAAATTTCATTTCCGGAAGATTGATTTCTTTAATATAAGGTACGGTTTCGCCGCGCATCATTTTTGATTCTATTATTTCTCTGCGCGTCGCCGGTTTTATTTTTCCGTCATCAATATTGCCCTGAATAAATCCTTCGCTAAGAAGTGTGTTGCCAAGCTCTGTTACATCCTTTGGACGGACGAGCAGATCGATGTCGTTTGAGGTTCTGAAGCCATCGGGATATGCCTTGCAAAGATAAGCACCCTTAAGCATTGCATACTTGCAAGAACAGTTTTTAAAAATATCTTCAAGATACTGCACACACCAAAAGAAGCTCCTGTTTTTTTCAATATTCTGTTCGTAAGCAGATTTAAGTGAGTTTCTGAATTCGCGATTAACCTTTTTCAGTAAATCATGCTTTTTTAATACACCGTAAGCCACAGTCTGCATACGGTTAAAGAACAACTGTCCCAAAACAGTCGGGGTAGCGGCCGAAAGCAGGTTTTTGTCGAAGGTGTCAGCTTTAAAGCTGCAAAGACTTTTGAATAATTCTTTTTCCTTTTTTGTCATTAATAATTTCCTCGTATAATAAGATTTGCAGATAGTTTTAAGTGCATCTGCTTAGTTCACT
>ERZ808266.243-NODE-243-length-20829-cov-12.107346_pt1 | contig 20829 bp, 15 predicted proteins | sample MGYA00521278_ERZ808266 | MGnify/ENA primary metagenome ERZ808266 (study PRJEB31516, sample SAMN03275591) | gut metagenome | biome: mammalia-associated habitat; material: feces | host: Papio cynocephalus | place: Kenya | collected 2012-08-02 ... | reverse complement strand
TCGTTGGCCTTGGGCTCGACGCGGTGGCCGGGCTTTTCGAAGGCGAACACGGTGGTGTACGCCCACGGGCCGTGGTCCTCGCAGTACGAGCCGACCACATCGATGTCTTCCGGCGTGATGTTGGCCTCTTCATACGATTCGCGCAGCGCGCCCTCGATCGGGCTTTCGCCGTCGGCGGTGGCTCCGCCGGGGATTCCCCAGGTGCCGCCTTCGGCGCTCCACACGGCGCGATGCTGCATCACGACATGCGTCACCTCACCGGTCCGGTCGTCGCGGCGCGCGAGCAGCACGCCGGAGGCGCCGTTGAGCCCCCAATGCCTGCGGCCGCAGGCGCATTCCACCCAACCGTCGCCGGGCTGGTGCACGTTCTCCTTGGGCGGCAGCGGCTTGGCCGCGCCGGTTTGGGAATCATAGGCGACGGTCGGATCCTGATCCTCCCGAGTGACGTTCCACAAGTCGGTCCATTCCACGCCGAGCTGTGCCGCAAGGCGACGGACCAGTGGCAGGCTCAGGCCGATGATGCCGTGGGGATCGCCTTCGATGGAATCGATGAACGCGCCGCCAAAGCCTTCCAGCGTGAACGAGCCGGCCACTTCCAACGGTTCGCCGGTGGCGATGTACCGTTCGATGTCGGTATCGGAATACTCGCAGAAGTGCAATGTCGCCTTGCTCGCGCCACGCGCCACACGGCCGGTGGCGAAATCAATCAGGCAATGGCCCGTCCACAGCTCCCCCGTGGCGCCGCGCATGGCGCGCAGGCGTTCACGCGCCACATCCGCGCTGTGCGGCTTGCCGTAGCATTCGCCGTCAAGCAGGAACATGGAATCGCAGCCAAGGATCAGCGGACCGGTCTTCGCGCGGGTCAGCCCGCGCTCCCCCTCGATGGCGTCCGCGATGGGACCGCTGGTCATGGGAATCGAAACGCCGGAGAAATCACGGGTCTTCATCGCAGCATCGGCATCCATCTCATCGACGACGGAACCTGCGGCGCCGGCCGCTTTCAGCGGAAATCCGACGACGCGTTCGCCCCGCGCGGCGGCCGCGGTGGCGGCGACGTCGCGATACGCGCGATGCACCGCCTCCGCCTTGGCGGAAGCGAGAATCATCACACGCTGCTTGATGTCGATGTCTTCGAGCGGGAATCCCATTTTCGCGGCCGCACGCTCCAATGCGGCCGGCTCGTCCACATCGGAAACACGGATCGTGGGGCAGATGCCGGCCGAGAACAGCACGTCGCGGCGCGGCTTGGATTTCGAAGCGAGAATCAGCGGAATGCTCATGCGCGTTCCACCTGCACGCCCTTGGTGTCGACGCCCAGATGCAGCACGCGCCAATGGCCGGAGGCGAGCTCCTCGGCCGCGATCTGCTCCAGCTGCTCATGCACGTCGCCATGGTGCAGCACCAGCACGCACGGGCCGGCTCCGGAAACCGTGGAGGCGAATCCGTGGGAGCGCATCTTCTCGATGAGCTTCCACGACGGCTCCATCAGCGAAGCGCGGTACGGCTGGTGCAGACGGTCCTGCGTGGCCGCGAACAGCAGCGCGTTGGCGTTCTGACGCTGGCCGGAGGCCAGGGTCGAAGGATTCATGGCTGCCGGCATCAGGCTCACACGGGACAGATTGTGCACCGCGTCCTTGAACGCCACCTGGCCCGGCAGCGCCTGGCGCGCCTTCTCGGTGGAAAGCTCGTAATCCGGCACGAACACCGCCGCCGTCAGGTCATCGGCCACGCGGTAGTTGATGGTATGGAAGCCGTTGTGCATCGGTTCGCCGCCGGGAATCGGCACGGAGCCGATTCCTTCGGGGGTCTCCATATCCCACGACATGGTCAGTCCGCCGTAGACGGCGGGGGCGACGTTGTCGGGATGCCCTTCGATGGCGGCGGCCAGTTCGAACACCGCATCGCGGTTGAGGTCGTCGTCCTGGGCGAACGCGGCGGCCGCGGCGATGCCTGCCACGATGGCCTCGGCGGAAGAACCCATGCCACGGGCCTGGGGGATGTTGTTGTGCGCGTGAAGAATGAAGCCGACGCGCCCCAGGCCGAAGGTCTGGCAGGCGCGGCGGAAGGTGGAGACCACCAGATGCGTTTCGTCGCGCGGCAAGGTGTCCTCGCCCTCGCCCTCGATCAATACCTGCGCCGCGGTGTTCACCGGATCGGCGCTCAACGTGAATTCAAGCTCGTCGTGATAGTCCAGGGCCAGACCGACCGTATCGAAGCCGGAACCAAGATTGGCGCTGGTCGCCGGCACGCGCACGTGCACCTTGCGAGTAACTGGAGTCATACCTCGTTATCCTTCATCACATCTTCATTACAGATTACGCACCGTATTCATATACGGGCCAAGAGTCACATCAAGCCCATGGCCACGGCCCGCCGAGGAACAGCGGAATGCCGCGGCCATGAGCCTGATGCGGGAACAATCAGTTCAGCACGCGCAGAATCGACGGCTCGCCGACGACGTAGTCGAGCTGGCAGACATCCTTGACCGTCTCACGCAGCGTGAGCTCGTCGGTCATGTGGGTGACCAGACGCAGCTGCTGCAGTTCGCCGTCGTAGCCCGGATCCTTCAGCGTGGGCTTCAGGTCCTGGTTCACACCGTTGATGGAGACGCCGTGGTCGGCGAACTTCGCGGCAATCGCGGCGAGGACGCCCGGGTTGTCGTGGATGACGAAACGCACCGCGAACTCAGCCTTCGAGGATTCGATCGGAGCCTTCTTCAGGTCGTTGTACAGCGGAATGACCGGACCGGTGCAACCCTGCGCGATGTGGCGGGCCTCGGTCACGACGTCGCCGACCACCGCGGAGGCGGTAGGAGCGCCGCCGGCGCCACGGCCGTAGAACATGAGGTCGTCGGCGGCCTCGGCCTTGACGAACACGGCGTTGAAGGAGCCGTGCACGGACGCCAGCGGATGGGTGTTGGAGATCAGCGCCGGGTAGACACGCGCGGAAACGCCGGCCTCGCCGTTCTCGACGACGGCCAGCAACTTGATGACCTTGTTTTCGGCGGTCGCCGCGGCGATGTCGTCGGCGGTGATCTTCGTGATGCCTTCGACGGAGACGTCGTCGATGGTGACGTTGGTGTGGAAGCCGAGCGTCGCCATGATGGCTGCCTTGTTGGCCGCGTCGTAGCCCTCGATGTCGCCGGTCGGGTCGGCCTCGGCGTATCCCTTGGCCTGGGCGTCCTTGAGCACGTCGTCGAAATCGAGGCCCTTGGTGGTCATCTCGTCGAGGATGTAGTTCGTGGTGCCGTTGACGATGCCGAGCATGCTCGTCACCTTGTCGCCCACCAGCGATTCGCGCAGCGGACGCAGGAACGGGATGGCGCCGCCGACCGCGGCCTCGAAGTAGATGTCGACGCCCTTGGCCTCGGCGGCGGCGTAGATCTCGGGGCCGTACTTGGCCAGCAGCGCCTTGTTGGCGGTGACCACGGAGGCGCCGGACTCGATGGCCGCAAGCACGAACTTGCGCGCCACGCCGGTGCCGCCGATCAGTTCGATGACGATATCGGAGTTGGTCGCCACGCTCATGGTGTCGGTGGTGACGACGGACTTGTCGATCCACGGGAACGGATCGGTCTCGGCCGGATCGAGGCAGGCGACGCCGGTCAACTCGATCGGGCGACCGATACGTGCGGCAAGTTCTTCCTTCTGCTCGACCAGCAGGCGCGCGGTCTGGGAACCGACAGTGCCCGCACCCAGCAATCCAACGCGAATCGGCGCAACATCTTCCTGTGCCAAGACATCCTCCACTTGAGACGAAAGTATTGATATGACGCGTCCATTGTACGGTTCAAACGTGACGTAGAGGCCCTCGTACGCATAAAAATGGACGGTTCCCCACGATTGCGAACATCATGGGGAACCGTCCTCGATCGAAAGCGCCCAAAACCACATACGGAAGGTCACGAAGCCTCACGCGACAGCACAAAACCTCACGTTCCGACGGAGGTCGGCGTCACATGTCGGCATCGCGTGTATCGCCGTCGCCACGTCGGCCCCGTCGGACTCGTTCCGCACCAGACCACATCCTGCCCCGCCGGCAGGCAAGCGCCTTGCGCGACGCCTATTCGCTGACGTCCCAGCCCAGCAGGTCGTCGATCGTCTGACGGCGGATCATGACGTGCGCACCGGTCTCGCCGACGCCCACCACGGCAGGAATCAGCGCCTGGTTGTAGTTGCTGGCCATGGTGCGTCCGTACGCGCCGGTGACCGGCACGGCGAGGATGTCGCCACGCTTGATGTCGGCGGGCAGGCGCACTTCGTTGACGACGATGTCGCCGGATTCGCAGTGCATGCCCACCACGCGGCACAGTTCCGTCTCGGCGGAACCGGTGCGGTTGGCGAGTCTCGCGGTGTAGTCCGCGCCGTACAGCGCCGGACGGATGTTGTCGCTCATGCCGCCGTCAACGGACACGTAGACGCGTTCGGTGACGGGGTTGCCGTCCCTATCTTTCGCATCGCCGCTGAGCTGCACCGGCTTGACGGTGCCCACACGGTACAGCGTGACGCCGGTCGGCGCGACCGTCCAGCGTCCAGGTTCGAAGGAGATGACGGGGGCCGGCATGCCGAGCGCGCGGTTCACCGTGGCGACCGCGTCGGCGAGACGGCCGAGCTCCACGTCGATGTCCATCGAATCCTCGCCGTCGGTGTACGCCACGGAGTAGCCGCCGCCGAGGTCGACCTCGGGCAGCGTGTACGCATCGGTGGCGTAGAAGGTCTTGCGCAGCAGCATCATGCGCTTGGCCGCCTGGATGAAGGCGTCGGCGTCGTGGATGTTGGAGCCGATGTGGGAGTGGATGCCGACCAGTTCGAGCACGTCCTGACGGCGGTAGATGTCTTTGAGCACGGCGAGCGCCGGGCCGTCCGCGACCAACGTCATGGCCTCGGCGAGCTTGCGGTCGCCGTCGGAGACCTTCTCATGACTCAGGTCGTATGGATAGCGCACGTCGTATTGCAGCTTGCGTTCGGCGTGGTGCCCGACGGACTGCGCGGCATCGTTCCCGGCGGCGTCCGTTTCGGGATGCTCGCCCAGTTTCGCGTTGCTGCCGGCCGGCGTCACGTCGGCGAGGTCGTCGAGCACGTCGAGTTTGCCGGCGTCGGCGCCCGCCGGAAGCAGTGCGACGCCGAATTTCTGGTCCTCGTGCGCGGTGGAGACGAATTCGTGGCCGCCGGCGTGGATGCCGGAGGTGACGCGCAGCATGACGCGTGCGCGCTTGCCGAGCTTCTTGGCGATGCGCGCGATGCGCTCAGGTTCGTTCGGCTCGTCCACGACGATCTTCGCGAAGCCCTGTTCGACGGCGAGTTCGATTTCCGCGTCGGACTTGTTGTTGCCGTGCAGCACCAGGCGGCGTCCGGGGACGCCGGCGGCGAGCGCGATGCGCATCTCGCCCATCGTGCAGGTGTCGATGAGCATGCCGGATTCGGTGACGATGCGGCAGATCTCCTTGCTCAGCAGGGCCTTGCCGGCGAAGCTGACATGGGTGACGGTGTTGTTGAACGCGTGCGATGCGGACTTGACGAATTTCGTGGCGCGGGCGCGCACGTCGTCGGTGTCGATGACGTACAGCGGGGAGCCGAACTCGTCGAGCAGGCTTTCCGCGGTGCGTCCGTGGAAGGTGATTTCGCCGTCGGCGTTCACCGCCGAGCCGGCCGGCCAGATTGGAGTGACTGACATGGTTTCGTTGCGCCTCACATCTTGTCGGGAGCGGTGACGCCGAGCAGGTCGAGGCCTGCGGCGATGACGGTCTGCACCGCGTCGTTGAGCTTCAGTCGCGCGGCCGCGCGTGCCGGTTCCGGGGCCTTGGCGATGCGGACGGACTCGGCTTCGGCTCCACGGGCTTCCGAATCGGTGAGCTCCATCGGCACGACGCGTTCGACGTTGTACCACTTGTGGTAGGTGGCCGCGAGGTCTTCGAGGTAGTGGGCCACGCGGTGCGGGGCGCGCAGGTCGCCGGCTTCGCGCAGCAGCGCCGGCCACTGGGCCAGAGCCGCGAGCACTTCGCCGTCGGCCGGGGTGTCGAGCAGGCTCACGTCGGCGCCTTCGTAGGTGATGCCGGCCGCGGCGGCGTTGCGATCGACGTTGCAGGAGCGCGCGTGCGCGTACTGCACGTAGTAGACCGGGTTCTCGTTGCTGTGGGACGCGAGCAGGTTGAGGTCGATGTCGACCGGGGAGTTGTAGTCGGTGCGGGCGAGTGAATAGCGGGACGCGTCCACGCCGATGGCGTCGGTCAGGTCGTCGATGGTGACGACGTTGCCCGCGCGCTTCGACATGCGCACGGCCTTGCCGTCCTTCATGACGTTGACGAGCTGTCCGATGAGGATCTGCATGTTCTCGCCCGGCTTGTCGCCGAAGGCAGCGCACATGGCCATCATGCGGCCGATGTAGCCGTGGTGGTCGGCGCCGAGCATGTAGATGGCGATGTCGGCGGGGTTGGCCTCGCGGTGGCGCTTGTTGCGGTAGTAGGCGATGTCGGCGGCGAAGTACGCGTAGTTGCCGTCGGACTTGATGATCACGCGGTCCTTGTCGTCGCCGTGCTTGGTGGATTCGAACCAGGTGGCGCCGTCCTTTTCGTAGATGTCGCCGCGTTCGCGCAGATCGGCGATGGCCTTGTCGACCTCGCCGTCGGAGTACAGGCTGTTCTCGTGGAACCACACGTCGAAGTTGACGCGGAAGTTCTTCATGGACTTCTGGATCTCGTCGAACATCATCGGCACGGCGCGCTTGCGGAATTCCTCGCGCTGTTCGGAGTCACCCTCGCCGAGCGGGTTGCCGTCCTTGTCGGCGCCGCCGTCGACGCGCGGCATGTTCAGGATGTCGATGCCGTCGGCCTCGGCTTCCTCGATGACGCGTTGGGCGATCTCATCGATGTACGCGCCCTTGTAGCCGTCGATCGGGGTTTCCTCGCCGTGCGCCGCGGCGACGAGGGACTTGGCGAAGCGGTTGATCTGCTCGCCGTGGTCGTTGAAGTAGTATTCGCGCACCACCTTGGCGCCGTTGGCCTCGAGCACGCGCGCCATGGAGTCGCCGACGGCCGCCCAGCGGGTACCGCCGATGTGGATCGGTCCGGTCGGGTTGGCGGAGACGAATTCAAGGTTCAGCGTCTTGCCGGAAAGATGGTCGTTCCTGCCGTACTTCGCGCCCTCTGCGAGCACGGTGTCGACGACGGCCGCCGCGGAGGCGGAGTCGAGCACGATGTTGATGAAGCCGGGGCCCGCCACTTCCACGGACTTGATGCCGTCGGCGTCGCCCAGTTCGGCGGCGAACAGCTCGGCGAGGTCGCGCGGCTTCATGCCGGCCTTCTTGGCCAGCTGCATGGCCGCGTTGGACGCCCAATCGCCGTGGGCGCGGTCCTTCGGACGCATGACGGCGAATTTGGCCTGCGGGGGAATGAGATCGGTGGTGAGGGTGCCTGCCTTGCCTTCGTTCACGAGGCTGTTGGCGATGTTGAAAATTAGTTCACTAAGCGCTTCTGGACTCATTCCTCCAAGTCTACCGTGCGCGCCGACAGAATTCGCGCCGCCTACCGGCCGCGCTCCGCCTTACGCTTGCCGGGGCCGGCGTCGCGCGGACCATGGTCTTCGCCGCCATGCCCGGCACCGCCGCAGCCGTCGCCTTGGCCGGCACCATGTCGTTTGCGCCAGGCCGCGGAGGCGTAGTAGCCCGCGTAGCACAGCGCCATGAACGGAATCATGTACAGCAATGTGGAGCGTTGCGCGGGATCGCAGATCACCAGAACCAGCGCGCCGACGCACATCACAATCGCGGCGATCGGCACGAACGGATAGCCGGGCGCGCGGTATCGCAATTCGTCGACGGCATGGCCCTCGGCCAGCCACTGCCGACGGAACCGCACATGGCATACGCAGACCGACGCCCACACGACCAACGTCGCCAGTCCGGAAACCGCCACCAAGGCCAGATACACCGTCGAGGCGGCGACCACGGACGACAGCAGCGCCAGCAGCGATCCCGCCATGCTGAACAGCACGGCGAACACCGGAACGCCATGGAAATTCGTCTTCGCCAGCGCGTGGGGGATCATCCGCTCCTGGGCGAGCGACCACACCATGCGCGAGCATACGTACAATCCCGAATTCGCGGCGGACAGCACCGCCGTGAGCACGACGAAGTTCATCACGTCGCCGGCGAACGGCATGCCGATCGATTGGAACACCAGCACGAACGGGCTGGTGTCGACGCCCGACTTGTGCCATGGAATCAACGCCGCCATGACGGCGATCGAGCCGATGAAGAAAATCGCCAGACGCAGCACCGTGGTGTGCACTGCCTTGGGGATGGCCTTCGACGGATCCTTCGTCTCCCCCGCCGCGACGCCGACGACCTCCGTTCCGGAGAACGCGAACACCACGGTCAGCAATGTCGAGAAGATCGGCAGTATGCCGTTCGGCAGCCAACCATCGTTGTAGAAATTCCCGAACAGCGGCGCATGGTCGTATCCGGAGATCGGGATCGCGCCGAACATGGCGAGCAGGCCGATCACGATGAACGCGATGATGGCGAACACCTTGATGGAGGCGAACCAGAACTCCGATTCGCCGTAGAGCCGCACCGACAGGATGTTGAGCAGGAACACGACCGCGATGAACGCCGCCGACCACACCCATGTGGGCGAATGCGGGAACCACCGTTGCATGAGCAGTCCGGCCGCGGTGAATTCCGAGGCGAGCGCCACGGCCCAGTTGAGCCAGTACAGCACGGCGATGGTGAACGCCGTGCCGGGGCCGATGAAGCGCTTCGCATACAGGTGGAAGCTGCCGGCATACGGCATCGCCACGGAAAGCTCGCCGAGGCTGAGCATCACGAAGTAGACGAGTATGGAGCCGATGGCGTAGGCGACGATCGCGCCGAGTGGTCCCGCCTGGTGGATGGTGTAGCCGGAGCTCAGAAACAGACCGGTGCCGATGACGCCGCCCAGGGAGATCATCGTCAGATGGCGGGTCTCCATCTTGCGCTCGAGTCCGCCCTGCGCCTCGGCGGTCGCCTCGCCATGGTCTTCGGCTGTTGTCTGCGTTTCGGCATCTTTGGCGTTCGAATCGGCCATGCGCGGCAGCTCCTTCAATACTTGGCTGGGCACGGCTTCCGTTCGACCGGCGCCCGAAACCACCACTATACGGGAGCCTCGGAATCATCGGATTCCGGGTTCACATATCGCATGGCGCGCATCCGTTTTGAGATTGCCGTCGCATACTGTGCCGTGTATCGTTTGGTTCCTCTTCATCGAGCCCATCTTCATCGAATCCGTCATCGGATGCGATTCGATGGGCTCCGTCGGGGAACGTCATGCAAAGAAGGCCGATTATGCTCAGGCATGGTTTCCATGGAATATTCATGGCGCTGCTGGTCGTGGCGGGAATGCTGTTCGCCCATGCGGCGTGGATTCGCGCCGATGCCGCGCTTGTGGATTCCGCGCCGCGTCGCCAGCACGGTCCGGTCATCATCGCGCATCGCGGCGACACCGACCATGCGCCCGAGAATTCGTTGCAATCGATTCGCGCGGCCGGCAGGGCGCATGCCGATTACGCGGAGATCGACGTGCGGCTGACCGCCGATGGCAGGCCGGTGGTGTTCCACGACCGTGCGACGGGCCGGCTGTCGCACGATGGCGTCAATCGGAGGATCAACCGGCTGACGTTCCGTCGGCTTTCCTCCATGCCGATGGATACGCGGCGGATGCCGAACGATGACTTTCATGTGCCGTCGCTGGTCCAGGCCATCAGGACCGCCGAGCGGTCGAACGATCATCTGGGCCTGCTGCTCGACATGAAGACCGATGACCGCCATGCGGCGCGTCTGGTGCGCATCGTGGATGGAACCGTCCGGCGGACGGGATTCGCCCGCCGCGCGATGTTCATGTCGACGAGCCGCCGGGCGGTGGATCTGATTTTGGCGCGGCATCCGCGTTGGAAGGTCGGCTGGTGTCTGAGCGGCCGGGCGGAGCAGGTGGATTGGCGTCAGCGCATGGACTTCGTGGTGATCCGCTCCCGTGAGGTCACCCGTCGGTTCATGCGCGGCGCGCGGGCGCACGGCGTCGCCGTGTACGTCGGCAAGGCGGATGACCGGTACGACGTGTGCCGCGCGCTGCGGTTGGGCGCGCGTGGATTGCTCAGCGACAGCATGCACGATGTGGTTCCTTCGGTGCGCGCATATCTCGACCATGATTCCACGCATGTCAAACAGGCTCCGCGCGCCGTGACACGACGGCCGGATTCCGAGGATTCCAAGCCACGTGCGAACCGTTCCACGCCACGCACGAAGCGTTCCACGCCGTCCATGCCGCGATCCGTGCAATCGCCGCGCGACGGCGCGCAGAACCGGCAGGACCGGCAAGCCGCGTGAATCACACGAATCATGTAAATCGCGCCGAATAGCGCATATACGTGATTCGGGTCCGCACGCCGCATGGCATGCGAACCCGAATCACAGGAATTTCGGCGAACGTCGGCAGGAAGCGACCGTCCGCCCGGTAACATCGCTCAGAGCGCGGCGATGGCGTCGATCTCGACGAGCGCGCCCTTCGGGATGTTGTTGCCGCCGAACGCCACGCGGGCCGGCTTCACGGAACCGGTGAACGTCTTCGCGTACACATCATCCACCTCGTGGAAGTCATCGACGTTCTTCAGGTAGATGGTGGCGCGGCACACGTTCTCCAGGCCGCTTCCCGATGCGTCGAGGATGTTCTTGATGTTCTTCAGCGCCTGCGCGGCCTGTTCGCCGGCGCTGGCTCCGGCCAGTTCGCCGGTGGCCGGGTTGATGCCCAGCTGGCCGGAGACGAACACGAATCCGTTGGCCTTCACCGCCTGGCTGTATGCGCCAAGCGCCGCCGGAGCCTCGGAGGTCGCCACTGCTTCCAGCTTGTTGCTCATGATGCTTCTCCTTATGTACGAGGGTATTCGCGTACTCAAAGTGTACCCATGCGAATGGGGAACGGCATCGCAGGCTTCCATGAATCGATACGGGCCGGTATGAACCGCGTGGAATGAACCACACGAGCCATAGGAAACGAAGCGGGCCGCTTGGCATGAATCACATGCGAGCCACATATAAAAACCGCGCCCACCGACGGATGTCGATGGGCGCGGAGCCTCTGGTGGGCTTGATGGGGATCGAACCCACGACCTTCTGTTCCGGAGACAGACGCTCTATCCGCTGAGCTACAAACCCGTGCAGCAATCTACTTTACACGCTCGCCGCGCGGAAGCGACACGAAGTCCAAAACAACACGCAGACCGAAGCTTCCGACATCACTGTGATTTACCGGCGTATATGGCTACACTGACGCTAGGAGCAAAGTTTGGACACATCATGGACAATTTCGAGCACACACGTCGATTCTTCTGCCGCGCGCTGCCCATCGAGCTGGATGATTGGGACAGCCCGACGCTGATCATACAAAGCTACTATGTGCACGATGGCGGTTACGCGCTTCGCGTCCGGTTGAAGACACGGAACGTCCGGCTTGCCATGACTCCCGATCTTCAGCCCTTGGAGATTCTGCAACGCTATCAGGACGATTTCCGCTCCGGCTCCATCAGCGTGAAGGGCCCTTCGGTGGGCGGAACCCGATATGAGGCGAGCCGGGACATCGACGCGCGCATCGCCGCGGAGCTCATCAAGCGCGGCGGCGAGGTGACCATCAAAAACCGTTTCACCGATTGGATCGAAGAAGACGGGTGGAACATCGACGTGTTCGGAGGGGCCAATGCCCCGCTCATCATCGCCGAGGCGGAACGCATCGGTCCGGTCATCAATCTCGCCATCCCGAAATTCTGCGTCACGGAAATCACCGACCAAGCGCGGTTCAGCAACGAGGGATTGGCCGCGAACCCCTATTCCGCATGGCGCGCGGACTTCGAACGGGAACTCGAAACGGATGGACCGCGGTTCCTCGACTACTTCGGCGTCAATCGCATGGAGTGAACGGACCGCGACCGCGGAAACCGACAGGTCGGCATGCGCCAGAGAAGCCGCCAGAATTCCCATGACGCCCATATATGGCCGAAAATGACCGAAATTCCCTAAACCATGGTTACGGCATCATGACCGTGGACGCGACCGCCGAAAACGGCAATCATGCACCGGACATGGCTCTTAACGACAAAGGTGGTGCGCCTTCAGGCACACCACCTTTCATGCATCCATCGCGACATCCGGCGGCCGTGCGGCACGGAACGGCGGACGCGCGAGTCGCAGCTTGGCACGTCCTAGTACAGCAACGTGGCCAGACGGCGGCGAGCGCGCTTCAGACGTTCGTCGGTCGGCTCCGGAATCGTGAAGTACTCCAGCAGACGCTGGCGCACCGGCTCGATGTCGGCCTTGTGCCCATCCGCGACGAAATCGAGCAGACGGTCGAACGCGTCCTGGATCTGGCCGCCGATCATATCGACATCGGCGACGGCGAGCTGCGCGTTCACGTCACCCGGATTGTCGGCCGCGGCGGCACGCACCTCACGCACGTTCGCATTCGCGGAACGGGCCAGCAGCAACGCCTTCGCGTGCTCACGGGCCGCGCGTGCATCGTTCGGATCGGCCTCCAGCACTTTCGCGTAGGCTTCCGCGGCACCTGCGTAATCGCCCTGCTGGGCAAGCATATAGGCCTCCTGATGTTCCGGAGGAACCTCGTCCTGGGCGCTGGCCGCGGATGCGGAATTCGCCGCGTCGGAATCCGGATCGCCCGAATACGGGGCGGAACCGGTCACGCCGGCCTGCTGCGCCGCCGCGATCAGCTTCGGAATCACCGTATCGGTGATCTGCTGCAGTTCCTCGTCGGACGGCAGTCCCTGCAGAATCGGCATCGGACGGCCGCCGATCAATCCGAACAACGCCGGAGCGCCCTGCACCTGGAACGCCTGGGCGATTGACGGGCTGGAGGCGATGTCGATACGCGACAGCTGAATCTGGCCGTTCAGCTTGTTCACCGCTTCGCCCAGCTTGCGGGCCATGTCGAACAGGCGGTCATCGGTGGGCACCCACAACAGCAGCAGAATCGGGAACGTGGCCGAAGTCTGCACCATCGCCTGGAACGTGCCCTCCGTCGTATCGATGACGTAGCCGCCCGCGGCCGGCGCGCCGCCGGCCTGGCCCGGCTCCGCCTTCACCTGATGCTTGAGTGCCTCCAAATCGACGGCTCCCGCCAACGAAACCCCTGGATTGAATGGCTTTTGTTCTGCCATATATGCCTCCCTGTCAACAATCAATACATTCAGCGAAGACGAGCGTCAGAGCGCCTCGACCTTCACCGGCTGCCGTTCGGAACCGACCGCGGTGATCTTCGCGCCGTGACCGGCCTGCGGAATGTACAGCGCCACCACGTTCACATACGTGGTCTTCATGGTGCTCGTGGCCGTGCCGTCACCGAACAGCGCCTTTTCCGCATCGGAGGCCGGCTGGGATTCTCGTCCCTCGCCAGCCGCACGGGTCCATTCGGAATCGATCTGCGCCACGACCAGATCGCCGCCATCGGCGGTGCGCATCACGCACATCGCGTCCTCCACCGGCGTGAACGTCTGCTGCTGCGTGCCGGCGTTCAATTCCATGGCCTTCTGCACCTGTTCGGTCAGCGCCTCGAGTTTGGTGCGCAAATCGTCATCGGCGAATTGGGAGGCGTACTTGCTGTTCGCGTTGTTCTGCAGCAGATCGGCGTAGGCCGCGACGGCTTCCTTGGGCTTCATCACGAGGCCGGAATCGTCGGCTGAGCCCTGCTGGCTGCCGGTGCTGGCGATTTCGAAGCTCGGCATCTTCACGCCGGAGAACAGTCTCGCGACGCCCCACAGTTTGTAGTTCTGGTGGGCGGAATCCTGCTTCAGCACCAACAGACGTTTGGACTGCTGGTCTTCGGTGGTCGAGGTGATGGAGAATATCGTGCGCGGCCAGCCGGAATCGGTGGAGATCACCGCCTGGGCCAGACCTGTCGGAATCGTGGTCTTCCGGTCGAGATTGTTGGTCGCCTTCGCCACGTTCAGTTCGCTGGTGCGGATGTCGAGTTCAGGGCCTTCCAGAACCGTCGAGAGATTGTCGGTGTCGCGGTTCGCGTTGAGCTGATCCAGCGTTTTGACGATATTCGTGCGGATCGTCTTCTCTTGCCGTTCCGTCAGATTCGGCACCGGCTTCTGCGATGACGCGGCGGACGGCGTGGGCAACTGCCCTTCGCATCCGCCCATGCCGATGACCAGACCCGCGGCAAGCATGGCAGCCGCGACCATATGGAAACGCTTCCCCATCATTCGGCCTCCTTCTTGCCGCTTTCGTCCGTTTCATCGGAATCGGAGGATTCCTCCGTTCCTTCGGACTCGCCGTCCGTTTCTTCAGACTCGTCATCTGTCCGTTCGGACTCATCAGCGTCGGAGTCCCCGGACTCTTCAGACTCTTCAGACTCTTCAGACTCTTCAGACTCTTCAGACTCTTCAGACTCTTCAGACCTTTCAGAGTCTTCAGGTTCCGAAGTTCCTTCCGCCGCATTGGACCCATCGGCGTTCTCGGATTCGTCGTTTCCCTCGGATGTACCGTCGTCAACATCATCCTTGGATTCGGAGGACGAGTCATCGGTGGATTCGCCAGACCGGTCGGATTCGACGGATGAATCGGATCCATCGAACACATCGGCGGCGGATGCCGATTCTTCCTTCACAGATTCAGAAGACTCACTAGAATCCTCCGGAACCTCCTGCGTCGATCCCTCCGACTCCTCGGCGACGTCTTCCGAAGTCTCCGCGACTTCCCCAGCTCCATCCACTGACGATTCCTCAATGGTTTCGGCGGCATCCTCCGAAACAGCGCCGCCCATGGCGGCATCTGACGCATCAGTATCCGACGTGTCAACGTCCGACGAAGAAGCATCCGTAGAAACGGCGGCGCCCATCGAAGCGCCCTTGCCGTTTTCAGCGGCATCCTCGGCCGCCTCTTCCCTCGCCAATCGCGCGAAGTACGCCATAAGCTCTTCCTGGGAGATCACGGAGGTCTCCTCGCCCGCGGACGGGTTCTCATCGGCGGCAGAGGAACCTGCGCCGTCACCGTCGAGCGCCTGCTGCTGGTCTGCGACCAGATTGCGCGCGGACGGGTCGATGATCGTCGGCTGCGTCGCGGTCTCTTCCGTGGCGGCCTCGGCTTCGGCGCTGTGCGCGGCATGACGGCGGCGCTTGCGCGTGGGTTCGATCGAACGCTCATTGCGAACCGCATTGGCTTCTGCGTTCCTCACCCACGCGGCAACCTCGGTATCGTCGCCCTGCGATGATCCGACACCATCCACCACCGCGAACGCACGACGGTGACGACGCTTATGCGGCGGCATCGCGAACACGGAAGCCGCGAGCACGGCGAGCACCGCGAACAGGCCGCCGACCAGGTAGAACGGCATCGCGAAGTCGGGAACCGTCTGACGGACCCAATCGAATTCGATGGAAGCGCCCTTCGTGTCGCTGAAATCAATCAACGCGACGGTGTCTTTGCCGACCTCGGTATCGGCGACCTTGAGCCGGATGGAGACGGAACCCGTGCCGCATTTCGTCTCGCGCCACATGTCGGAATCCTTGAGCTCGACCTGGCCTTCGGACGTGTCGGCCTTCCCCTGGGCCGAAGCCTTCTGCACGGCGAGCGTGCTCCAATCGGAAAGACCGGTGACGCGCATGTACTTGGAACCGGCGATCCAGCCATTGACATCGCGGCTGGAGCCGATGACGACGCATACATTGGCGGTTTTGCTGGATGATTTCGCGGTGACGGTGACCTTCTTGTCGACCAGCGGCAGCACACCGGGGTCGGTGACCACGTAGCGCGATCCGCTCACCGAAGCGGAAGCGGCGATTCGCGTATCCGGCTTCCACATGGTGGCGTTGAGCACGCCCAGCACGATGCAAGCGACGGCGAGCAGACCGAAAATAGGCGTGACGATTCCGCGCATGATCTTGGCATGGCGTGTGGGACCCGCCTTGACCTGCGGTTCTTCCTGTTCTTCTTGCGATAAAGTCATAGCGCTCCCCATTCTAGCCTGTACCCCTGCAAAAGCCTGTTAAACCCATGGAAATCAATGATTGCCGCTATGGTTAAGCCTATGCGTAAAACTATTTTCCTCAAAGCCGTGGCAACCGCATGCGCGGCGATCATGTGCTTGGGCGCTTCGGCGTGCGGCAGCGATTCCGGCACGAAATCCGACAGCAAATCGAAATCCTCATCGTCTTCCTCGTCTTCATCCTCTTCTTCGAACTCCTCCAATTCCTCCACGAAAATGAATCAGATCGCCGGCGTGACGGCAACGGGCGAACCGGGCAAGAAGCCCACCATTTCGTTCAAGACCCCGATGACCGTGGAGAACAACAGCTACGTCGTGCTGCAGAAGGGCAATGGCGCCAAAATCGAGAACGGCGACCGCGTATGCGCGCAGGGCATCGCCATCAACGTCAAGGACGGCTCCGAACTGATGAGCACCTGGGAGAAGAACACTCCCGATTGCGCCGCGGTCGTCAGCGACGACACCAGCAAGATGAACGCGGAATACTACAAGATCTTCAGCGCCCAACGAATCAACGCCACCATCGCGTTCGGCGTGAACGATTCGAATTCCTCCGGCACCTCGTATCTCATGGTGCTCACCCTCGTATCGAAGTCGAGGGACCTGGAACGCGCCACCGGCACCAAGGTGACCGACATTCCCGCGAACCTGCCGAAGGTGACGCTGGGCAAGAAGGGCAAGCCGTCCATCGACATGAACGGCCAGGGTTCCGTCGACAAGCAGATCACGCAGACGCTGATCAAGGGCGACGGCAAGCAGATCACCGATTCCATGACCGCTGTCGTGAAGTACACCGGTTGGACGACCGATGGCAAGCAGTTCGATTCCTCGTGGGACAAGAACACCACGTTCGACGCCGATGTCTCCTCGTCCGGCCAGATCATCCAAGGCTGGAAGGACGGCCTGATCGGGCAGACCGTCGGTTCGCAGGTGCTGATGATCATTCCGCCGGACAAGGGATACGGCAACAAGAAGTCCGGCTCGATTCCGGCGAACTCCACGCTGGTGTTCGTGGTCGACATCCTCGCCGCGTACTGATGCGCCGTTCCGCCATGTTTTGGCAGGCTTGACGGCAAGCCAAAACAAGTGGGTCTTCCCAGTTCGATCGAACTTGGAAGGCCCACTCGCGTATATGCGCCATAATTCCCAAAACCACCGACGCTCACAGGGCACCCACCGTCGGAAGTTTGAGGAACGCCCAATCTACCGACGCTCAGCGCACCCCACCATCGGTAGTTTGGGAAATTCAGAAGAGCAAACGAACCGTCAGAACAGTCTGAGCGAGTCGTCCTCGACGCCTTTCATCTCCTCATAGTCGAGAATCAGGCAACGGAAGCCGCGGTCCTGCGCAAGCACACGGGCCTGCGGGGTGATGGTCTGCGCGGCGAAGATGCCATGCACCGGCGCGAGCAACGGGTCACGGTTGAGCAGCTTGCAGTAGCGCGTAAGCTGCTCCACACCGTCAATGCCGCCGTTGCGTTTGATTTCGATGGCCACGTGCTCGCCGTTCGCGTCGATGGCCATGATGTCCACCGGGCCGATGGCGGTCGGATATTCGCGGCGCACCAGCTTCGCACCCTTGCCGATGCGTTCGATCTGTTCGGCTAGGTACCGCTGCAGGTGGTCCTCCACACCATCCTTGATCAATCCGGGGTCTTCGCCCAGATCGTACGATTCGTCCGAATAGATGTGCCGCAGCGTCACTTCCAGCACATCGTTCGATTTGTCCGCGGAGACGCGGATCACCTTCTGCGGGATTTCGGCGGATTCGCCGCCGCTGCGCGTATCCACCGATTTCGGCGTGATGTCCCTGAGCGTGCACGGCGCGGCCATCCAATTGAGCGGTTTGTAGGAACCCAATTCCGAGAAGATCAGCAGGCTGTTGTCGGCTTTGATCAGCAGCACCCGCTTGGCAAGCGGCAGGGACGCGTTCAAACGACCGGAATATTCGGCAGAGCAATCAGCAACAATAATTCGCACGAGGCACTACCCTACCATGCCGGCAACAGGCCGTACGGCCATTCGTGCTTGAAGAGACATGCAAATAGAAAGAGCGGCTTGGCAACCGCATATACCGCGATTGCCAAGCCGCTTTCCAATAACGGAACCGAATTATTCGGCGCGCTTGACGTTGCGTCCACGCTCGACCGCAACGGTGAGCTTGTTCGAATCGAAGGAAATGAAGCCGTCGGTCACATCAAACGAGAGACGTTCGCCTTCGGGATCCACCACGACGATGGTTCCCTCCTTGATCACGGTCAGCACAGGCTCGTGGTCGGGCAGGATGCCCATTCCGCCCTCGGAGGCCGGAATGGTGACGGACTTCGCCGTGCCGTTCCACACAGGGTGGTCAGCGGCGACGATGTTCACCTGCATTGTCGATCCGGCCATCACGCACCGTATTCCTTCTGCATGTCGTGCCACTTCTTCTCGAGGTCGTCGATGCCGCCGATACCGGAGAATGCCTGCTCCGGAACGTCGTCATACACACCGTCGCAGATGCGGGTGAAGGCCTCGATGGTCTCGTCCGCCGGGACGTAGGAGCCCGGACGGCCGGTGAACTTTTCAGCGACGTAGAAGTTCTGGCCAAGGAACTGCTCGATCTTACGCGCGCGGTTCACGGTGGTCTTGTCTTCCTCGCCGAGCTCGTCGATACCGATCAGGGCGATGATGTCCTGCAGCTCCTTGTTACGCTGCAGAATCGCCTTGACGCGGTTGGCGCACTCGTAGTGGGCCTGGCCGACATAACGCGGATCAAGGATTCGCGAAGTGGAGCTCAGCGGATCCACTGCCGGGTAGATGCCCTTGGAGGCGATGTCACGAGAAAGCTCGGTAGTCGCGTCCAAGTGGGCGAAGGTCGTCGCCGGAGCCGGGTCGGTGTAATCATCGGCCGGCACGTAGATGGCCTGCAGCGAGGTGATGGAGTGGCCACGGGTCGAAGTGATTCGCTCCTGCAGCGCGCCCATCTCATCGGCCAGGTTCGGCTGGTAGCCCACTGCGGACGGCATACGGCCGAGCAGGGTGGACACCTCGGAACCAGCCTGGGTGAAGCGGAAGATGTTGTCGATGAACAGCAGCACGTCCTGGTTCTGCACGTCACGGAAGTACTCGGCCATGGTCAGTGCGGTCAGCGGGACACGCAGACGGGTACCCGGCTGCTCATCCATCTGGCCGAAGACCAGTGCGGTCTTTTCAAGCACGCCGGCCTCGTCCATTTCGCCGATCAGGTCGTTGCCCTCACGGGTACGCTCGCCGACACCGGCGAACACGGACACACCGCCGTGGTTCTGGGCCACACGCTGAATCATTTCCTGAATCAGCACGGTCTTGCCGACGCCTGCGCCGCCGAACAGACCGATCTTGCCGCCCTGCACGTACGGGGTCAGCAGGTCGATGACCTTGATGCCGGTCTCGAACATCTGGGTCTTGGACTCCAGCTGGTCGAATGCCGGCGGGTTGCGGTGGATGGGCCAACGCTCGGTCACCTTGACGACCTCATCGGCCTTCTTGTTGAGGATGTTGCCGGACACGTCGAACACGTGGCCCTTGGTGACATCGCCAACCGGAACGGAGATCGGGCCGCCGGTATCGGTCACGGTGGCACCGCGCACAAGGCCGTCGGTCGGCTTCAGCGCCACGGTACGCACAGTGGAATCGCCGAGGTGCTGTTCGACCTCAAGGGTGATCTTCTGCGCGGTCTCGCCCTCTTCGTGAGCGCCGGTGTTGGTCAGCTCAACGGTAAGTGCATTGTAAATGTCGGGCAGGTGGCCCACCGGGAATTCGACGTCGATAACCGAACCCTGGATACGCGTAACGCGTCCAACGGTCGGCTCTGCAGCCGTCTCGGGAGCCGCTGTGGTCTGATTCTCAGCCATATGCGTTCCTACTCTTCCTTCTTGTTCAGCGCGTCGGCGCTGCCGATGATTTCGGTAAGTTCCTGGGTAATCGCGGCCTGTCGCGAAGCGTTGAGCTTGCGGGTCAGGTCGTCGATCAGGCTGCGGGCGTTATCTGTAGCCGTATGCATGGCGTTCTGCCGGCTTGCAGTCTCGGATGCCGCTGCGGTGAGCAGGCATTCATGGATACGGGACTGGATGTACTTCGGCAGGATGGCGTCAAGCACCTCGTCGACGCTCGGCTCGAACGCATACAGCGGAGTCGCCGCATCGGCGTCGGCTCCCGACACGGGGCCGGAGGTCTGCTGTTCCGGACGCACGAGCTCGACCGGCAGCATGCGCAGCACGCGCACCTTCTGCACCACCATGTTCACGAATTCGGTGAACACGATGTAGAGTTCGGAGACTCCACCTTGGTCCGCCGGCTTCATGTAGGCGTCCAACAATGCCTTCGAGATGGACTCTGCGACTTCCACGCCGGGCTGGTCGGTGTCACCTTCCCATGTACCGGCAATATCACGATTGCGGTACTTGTAGTACGTCACACCGCGACGACCATACACATACAGTTCCGGCTGCTTGCCTGCCGCATCGAGGCGGGACAGCAGCGATTCCGTTTCGCGGATGATCGAGGAGGTGTACGGACCCGCCATACCACGGTCGGAAGTAAGGGCGAGGACAGCCACGCGAGGGTTGTCCTCGTCCTTCTTCTTCACGATCGGATGGTCGATATGGGAATGGGCCACCAGCGCTTGCACGGCGTCGAAAATCGCATCGGTATACGGCTTCGCGTTCAAGGCCACGTCACGTGCCTTGGCGATGTGCGAAGACGCGATCATCTCCTGCGCGTTGAAGATTTTCTCCAGCGACGCGGTGGAGGCGATCCTAGATTTCAATGCGAGTTGCGAGCCCATG
>ERZ808266.242-NODE-242-length-20873-cov-11.905707_pt1 | contig 20873 bp, 12 predicted proteins | sample MGYA00521278_ERZ808266 | MGnify/ENA primary metagenome ERZ808266 (study PRJEB31516, sample SAMN03275591) | gut metagenome | biome: mammalia-associated habitat; material: feces | host: Papio cynocephalus | place: Kenya | collected 2012-08-02 ... | reverse complement strand
GCACGGTCGAACGAGATGACCGCAATCGCGCAAGAACCGCGGAACCGGCGACACGACCAGCGGTCTCGGAAGAATCCTTGGGACCGGAATCGGCGGAACCGGAAGGTTCGAGACCCCTCGGCGACGCGGAAGCCGCCAGGCAATCGGCGGAAATCGAACGTACCGTCTCATCAGTCTTATGATCATCGGGAACGTTGCCCATGCCGGAATCCTCCATAATGTTCTGCTGCTTCATCGGCTTCCATCGTATCGAAACGCACGAATCCCATCGATGCCGATAGAATTTTCCCGTGCAGTGCCGCATGCCGACGTGCGCCTGATCGCAGATGTCAAAATCATGCCGAGATGGTTACAGGCGTGGCCAACAGCCATTGAGCGGCCCATTCGAAGGCGCATTCTCAGGAAGTATTCAGACTTCATGCAGAGGTATAACAGTATTGCGCAAGAAAACAATCACGTTGGATGGCAATGATATGCATACGGGGCGCATTCATGCGCTACGGGCTTGCCTCGCTGCGGGCGCGCGCCCCGGCCAACGCCGCCGTCGGCATGCGCCGACGCATATAACAACAGAGAACTGGAGAAGTACCGCATGTTCGTTCTCAAGAACGCATGGGCCGCGCTCGGTCGCGTCAAATGGCGCACCGCGCTCATTGCCCTGCTCACCCTACTGGTGTCGTTTTCGGCAGCCGTGAATCTGTCTGTATTGAAAGCCGACGACACGGCCAATAACGAAACATACCAGTCGCAGAAGGCTTCGGCAGTGATTCGGCCAAGCGCGCAAATCCAAGCCAAACGAGACGGCGCCGATTCCAGCTACACCAACAATTACATGACTTGGGCGAAGTACACCAAGTATGCGAACGCCATACAGAAAAAGAACATTTCGTTCGATTACACGGTCGCCACCTCCATTCCGGTACGTCAAAGCAAGTCGCTGCAGGCAATCGCGGCCAAAACCGACACCAGCGAGGACAAGACCGGCGGCAACCTGACGCTGCAGGCCTTCTACACCGCGGATGCCGTGAAAATCAACGATTACGGGCAGTACAAGGTCGTCAAGGGCAAGGACCTGCGCTACAAGAAGCAGGATGACGGCGTACTGATTTCGCAGTCCCTGGCCAAGAAGAACGACCTCAAGGTCGGAGACAAAGTGACCGCGGGCAATCCGACCAAGGCTTCGGAAACCTACACGTTCACGGTGCGCGGCATCTACGAATACACCGGCGACACCCCGAACGGCTACGGCTCCGATGCCAAGTACGCGAAGGACAACCGTGAGAACGTGGTGTATTCGTCATACCTCACCTTCGCGCAACAGGGCCTCGATGTCACGGACGCCACCGGCTGGGGCGTGCCGAACCTCAACATCATCTTCACGCTGACCAATCCGTCCACGTACGACCAGTTCGTCTCCGTGGTGAAGAAGACCAAGCTGAACACCAAGAAGTACGAGATCACCTCGCCTTCCCTCAATGCATACAAGAAGTCCATAGAACCGCTTGATTCCGCGGCCTCGACCGCACGCATCCTGCTGATTGCCACCTTGATCGTCGGCGGCCTCGCGCTGCTGGCGCTGACATTGTGGGCCATCACCGGCGGACGCCGCGAGGAGATCGGCATGGCCATGGTCACCGGCGTCACCAAGGGACGCCTGGGCTGGCAATTCATGCTCGAATCGTTCATCAACACCGTGCCGTTCTGGCTTATCGGTTTGGGAGCCGGCGCTTTGGCAGCCAAACCGCTTGGCACCGCATGGGCCGCGGGCCACGCGGTGGCGATCACTTCCGCCAGCGTGTGGAACGTGGTCTGGTATGGTCTGGGAGCCTGCCTCGTGCTGGGCATCATCGCGTTCGCACGAGTCCTGTGCTTCAATCTGGCGCAGGTGTTCGCGAGCCGTCCCGGAACCAACGACGGCGACAACGACCGCAATGAGGAAGCAGCTCCTTCGGAGGTGAAGGCATGAGCGACAAGAACAACGAAAACGAACTCGACGCCAAGACGAACGAGGCCGTGGAATCCGATGCGGTGACCGACGCCGCAGTCGAGGAGGCCGTCAAGTCCGCAGAGAACGAAGAAGCCGCAGAAGCCGTTACAGAGGCTGAGGAAACCACGGAATCCGCCACGGAAGCCGCGGAGTCCGTCAACTTCTCGGTGATTTATGACGACGCGGATGATGCCGACAATGCGAATGACGTTTCCGCGCAATCCGTGGAATCCGCATCGGTTGCCGATACGATCGAAGTTGCAGAGGACGTCTCTGCAACGGAAGGCGAATCCGACGCGGACTCGACGGATGGTTCGGATGCCGCGAACACAAACGCGCCAGACGAATCAAACGGCGGCGTTGCCAGCGAAAACGCCGATAGGGTGAACGCGACGCTGGCTCTGGGTACCCCCAAGGAGAACAATCCGCTGCAATCGCGCAAAACCGTCAAGGCGGATTCCGCGACCAGCGTCTCCTCACAGCTCGATCGTGAAATCAAACGCACGAAAAAGAAGGACGCGTTCTTCTTCAAGGCGAATCCGACGTTCGCTTTGAACCATGTGACCGTCACCGACCGCAAGACCGGACGCAATCTGCTTGACGACCTGTCGCTCGCCTTCCATGCCGGCGCGACCCATGCGGTGCTCGTCGACGAGGAAGACAACGAGCAGCATCAGACCCTGCTCGCCACCATGGTCGGCATGATTCGTCCGAACAGCGGCAACGTCACGCATAAAAGCGCCAAGCTCGACGAGCTGGAGCCCGTCGAGGTGCTGGGGCATCGTATCGGCTTCATTCCGCAGCAGTTCGCGGCCCGCAAGGACCTTGACGCGGAAAGCAACGTGCTGTATGCGATGAACGCATCCAACCGAAACTTCCTCAAGCCGAAGCCCGTCATCGCCCGAGAGCTGCTTCAGCGCGTGGGATTCGACGAGGTCACCTCCGGTCTGCCGATCAGCAAGGTGAACGAGCTCAACCAGCGTCGCGTGGCCATCGCACGCGCCATCAGCTGTGAGGCCGAAGTGATCATCGCCGATGAGCCGACGGCCGGGTTGAATGCCGATGACACGCAAGTGGTACTGGAGCTGCTTCGCAAGCTGAAGCGCGATAATGGTCGCAAGCGCGCCATCATCGTGGTGACGGCCGACCCCGAGGTCGCCGATGCCATGGAGCACAGCGTGGAACTCGAATAACACTAGCGACGATTAGCGATCTCAACAACAAAGGCCTTGCGGACACGGCTGGTTCCGGTCCGCAAGGCCTTTGTTTGTCGTGCTCGCCCGATTATTCGGCGATGCGCATGTGGTACTGCTCGGCAAGCGGCTTGACATCGACGATGCCGTACCGTTCCAGCAGCCGAAGCCATTCACGCTTGTTGTTTTCGCCGAATCGTGCGGCCTTGCGTGTATAGGCTTCGGCGGTCAGGAACTTCGGCGGAATCGACTTGCTGTTGTACTTGTCGGCGACCATCACGACTTCCTGTTCCAGGTTCATCGGCACGTAATCGGCGGGAGGCAGCGGCAATCCCTGCGATTCCACCGCCTGCTTGGTCAATCCCACGCCGGTGTGATTGCGCGCGAACTGCGCGATGGATTCGTCCACGCCTTCCTTGAGCAGATACTCATAGCCCTTGAGACCATGCTGCACATAACGCGGACCGTCGAATTTCAGCGGGTTGCCGTCCGAACCATCCTGTTTGAGCAGGAAATACGTGCCGATATCATGCAGCAACGCTCCGATCACCACCATATGCTCGTCGATAAGTCTCGGCGGCACGCTGCCTCCGGTGATGCCGTCCGTGGACTGCACCGCCGGGATGCGCAGCATGCCGAACGTTTCGGCACCGGATTCATCATGCGACAGGTCAAGACCGAAATCACCGGTTTGTTCCGGCGCGTCCGCGGGCAATGTGCAGCGACGGGTGAACAACGCGTTCTGTCGGCGTGCCATGCGCCGGGCGATATCGGCCACGACCACGCAATGACCATGGATGAGATCGTACGCGGCCTGGGATTGCGCGATTTTCCTATGCAGTTCCTCGACCTGGTTCAAGGTCGGAATGTATCCATGCGCGTCATGCGCCGCGAAAGCCGGTGAAGCCGCGGAAGACTGTTCCGCCGGCTGATCCGGCGTCGGTTCCTTCGTTTCGTTCGTCATACGACCTATCTTAGGCCGGCCCTGCGGCTCCAAGATGGACGCGCCCGGCAGAGCACACGGAGTTTTCAGATGGAACGGACGCGGAATTCGCCGGTACGGTTCGATGCGACGACCATCTGGTTGTTTCCGAGACGGGTCCAGCCGTCTTCGGCACGCTGCTCGAAACCGGAGCTGGCGACGACCACGCCCTTCGGCTGTCCGGCCGCGCGGTCCTCTTCGGTCGCGCCGAGCGCGCGATAACGCAGCACGCGGTAATCGTGCGCCTGCTCGCCACGGCCATAACGGTCGTAGACCTCGACGATGCGCTCGGAAGTGACCTCGCGTCCGGCCGCGCACAGCGCGATGAACTGGTCCTGGCTCTGGATCATGCAGTTGTAGCTGGACTTCGGGTAGCTCTTGCGCAGCTCGCGAACCGCCTGCGCCACGGCCTCGTCCAGCGCGAAACCGAAACCGATGTACTGGAGAATCACCGCGAAGAAAATCGCCGAATCGGAACGGCCACCGGTGGACTGCACGAGGTTCGGATCGACGGGGAACGCACGGTTCGTGATGATGTTGCGTCCCTGGTCATCCGAAATGTCGCCGTTGTGGATGAAGCTCAGACCGTTGGCGTAGAACGGCTGCTGGTTCTCGAGAATCAGCGGGAGATTCGAGCTGGCCAGCCGCAGATGCCACAGACCGCCACGGGCCGGGGTGTTGGCGAGCTTTTCGAAAATCGGATCGTGACGGGCCGCGACGGTGTTCTTGTAAATCGCCGTGCCGGTCTCCGGAGTGGGCGCGCCGCCATCGCGAAGGTAGGGAGACTCGTTCGGCACGGTGACCAGCGACGTGCCCCAACCATCATTGTGAATTTCGCTGAGATCACGGAATTCGCGCACGGCAGGCATGCCGAGCACATCGTTAAGACTGATGTTGCTGCCGGCTGTCGCGAATCCAAGTAATCTGCACATGGTTGATTACTTTACCGGCAGTGCGGCTCGACGCGCGCCAATCGTTATCGGCATTGCTTATAGCCGGCGTCAATCGGCGGAAACCATATGACAGACGACGTTCACGGAGCGAAACGACGGAACCAGAATGGCCAGATACGGTGATGCCCGTCCGCGAAGAACGGACGGGCATCACCAACGGAACATCACGCCATGTCACACGCGCTTCAGACGCGGCGGACGCTGCGTGGCCAAGAACAGCGGCTGAATCTCGATCAGCGGGTTGTACGGGGCAAGACCGAACCACTTGACGGGGGATCCGGCCAGATGGCGAATCGCGTACTTGACCTGCAACGACAGCGCGCCCCGCTGGGAGACCTTCGACTCCGGCATCAGTGCCTTATGGATCAGCACGTAGCGAATTGGCCCGATGTTCGGATCGGCGTCGAGCTTCGGATAACGTGTGGTCTGCTTGGGCAAATCACCCGACTTCGACAGATCGTTCATGATCTGGTGGATGTACGCCGGAATCGACTGGGAGACCTTGAAGCCCAGACGGATGCGCACGCGAAACAGGAAATCCGTGCCGAAGTTCTCGACCGAATACTCACGCGTGAACGGCTCGTCGGCGGTCTCCACGGAGACGGCCCACCATGCGCGCGCACGCTTCGGATGGTCGGCGAAAATCGAGAAGAAGATATCCGTGTCGACTCGCTTCATCTCCGGATCGGACGTCAGATACACGATGTTGTCGGCGAAGTACGGAATCGAATTGTCGTCGTGGAGCTTCTGCAGAATCGGCAGGCAGTCGGCGGGCTGCATGTGGCGCCGCTGCGCGCGCTCCAGATTCGTGCCCTCATTCCACGTGTACATGACAAGCAGAATCGCGAACGTCAGCAGCATGGTGAACCAGCCGCCGCGCAGGAACTTGGCGAGCGACGCGAAGAAGAACATGAACTGGATGGCCAGGAACAGCACGGTGAACGCGATGGCGCCCACGCGCTTGCCGTCATGCCAGATATAGACGGCGAGCAGAATGGTGGTGGTGATCATCGTGATGGTCAACGCCAGACCATATGCGGCGGAGATATGCTCAGAATCGCGGAACAACGCCAGCACCAACAGCGTGGAGACGCACAGCACCGCGTTGACCACGGGAATGTACAGCTGACCACGAGTACGCGCCGGATAACGCACCTGCAGGTGCGGCATCCAGTTCAGGTGGGTCGCCTCCGAAACCATCGTGAACGCGCCGGTGATCAACGCCTGCGAGGCGATGACGCCGGCCGCGACCGACAGCAGAACGGCCACGTAGCGCACGCTCGGAGTCATCATCTCGAAGAACGGGTTCAGACCGTGCATGCGGCGGTATGCCGAATCATCCCAATGGTTGAGCATCCACGCGCCTTGGCCGAAGTAGCAGAACACCAGAGCGACCTTGATGAACGGCCAGGTGAAGTAGATGTTGCCGCGACCGACGTGGCCCATGTCGGAGTACAGGGCCTCGGCTCCGGTGGTGGACAGGAACACCGTGCCCATCACCGTCAGTCCGGCGACGTTATGGCTGCTGAACAGGAACTTGACGCCGTACACCGGATTGAGCGCCTCAAGCACGCTCCAATCGCCGCTCAGGTTCACCAATCCGACTACGGCGAGGAACGAGAACCACACCATGACCACGGAGCCGAACACCTTGCCGATGCGCTCGGTGCCGCGCGACTGCACGGCGAACAGGCACACGATGATCACGATGGTGATCATCAGCGTGAGTTCCTTGTTTTCCGTGAACAGTTTTTCGAATGCCGGCAGCGTTTCCAGACCTTCCACTGCCGAACTGATCGACACGGCCGGGGTCAGCACGGAATCGGCGAGGAACGCGGCGCCGCCGAGCATGGCGGGAATCGCCAGCCACGCGCCGTATTTGCGAATCAGCGAGTACAGAGCGAAGATGCCGCCTTCGCCCTTGTTGTCGATGCGCATGGCGATGAACACGTATTTGACGGTGGTGATCAGCGTGATCGACCAGAACACCAGCGACAGAATGCCCAGTACAGCCTCGCGGTCGGTATTGGCCAAGCCGCCCTGGCCGTTGAGGAAGGTCTGCATGGTGTACAGCGGCGAAGTGCCGATGTCGCCATACACGACGCCCAGCGCGACGATCGCCATGGCCGGCGTGATCTTGTTCGGACCGGACTGCACCCGGCTCCACCAGCGTCCCAGACGGCCCTTGCTGGCCACCTCATCGAGCTTGACGGCTTCCTGCTGCTTTTCCTCATGCTGCTTGATGAGCTCTTGACGCTCTTCCTTGGTCAGGACCTTATGCGAGACCTTCGGCGCCTGCGTGTATGTAGCCGCATGAAGCAGCGGCTTTTCTTCGTTCGGCTCGTTCGCCATAACGCTTCCTCCAAGCGGCGGGCCTTCCAACCCGCTCCCCAAAATAAACGCAATCCGGCACGTTAGGAGCCTTGCAAAGAGTTGTCAAATCTTCACACAGTTTTCGGCGTTCCTTTTTCGCGTCTGAAGTAATCTGTTTAGATTGTCTTCACTCTAATTTTTCTTGTTTTTCGCTTGTTTTCTCAGATTCCATACACCTCATGCGTGGTTTGACGCGTTGCTTCGGCGATTTTCGCCAATGGCTCGTCGAGATAATCCGCCAACGCCTGCAACGTGTATGGGATCATGTACGGCGCATTGGTGCGGCCGCGGTATGGCATCGGGCAGAGATAGGGCGCGTCCGTCTCCACCATGACGTGGCTCATGCCGACCAGCTTCGCGGATTCGCGGATGCCGCCGTTGCCTTTGTAGCTGGACGTGCCGGAAAGGCTCAGATACCAGCCGTTCTCGCGTGCGATCTCCCCCATTTCGGCGTCCCCGGAGTAACTGTGGAACACGGTGCGTTCCGGAGCGCCATCCGCCAACAGGGTCTCGATGACTTCCCTGTGCGAATCGCGGTCGTGGATCTGCATGGGCAGGTTCAGTTCCTTGGCGAGCGCGATATGCGCGCGGAACGCCTCGCGCTGCAATTCCTTGGCGCCTTCGCCGGTACGGAACAGGTCCATGCCGGTTTCGCCGATCGCCACCACCTGCTTCGGATAGGTGACGGCCAGGCGATGCACTTCGGCCAGCGCGTCTTCGAAGCTGGTGTCGTGCCATGGCTTGTATGTGACGGGAAGGCCGTCGGGGCCGGGCACGCCGCGGTGCCCGTGCAGCACGGCTTCATTGGGATGAATGGCAATCGCGGCGTGCACGGTTCCCGGATGTTCGCGGGCCATGTCGATCGCGGTCATGAGATTCGGCAGTTCGCATCCGCAGTCGATCACGCCTTCCACGCCGACCGACTGCGCCTGGCGCAGCAATTCGTCGACGCTGTAGACGGGCACCTCGTCCTGGCCTTTTTCCACGGCTTCGCGGCTCATCGCCCGAGAGAACGGCACGACGGACGCCACATGGGTGTGGTTGTCGATGACGTGCGCGTTTTCGGGAAGGGATTGCGGGGCAGGAGCCCAATTGCGGTTGCGGTGATGCTTGCTCATGGTTTCCAGATTAGCGCCGGGTGTGAGCAAGCCGCACAATGGCATATCGCTATGCTTTCCAGCAATCCTCGTACTTGAGTCCGGTAAGTCGTTCGACCACCGCCTTGGTGTCGGCGTCGACGTCCGCTTTGCTGCCGCCGTTCTGCAATCGGGTGATTTCCCGCAGAATGATGCCGTCGGTATGTTTGTCGATGGCGAGACGGGAATCGATGATCCAGCAGATGATCAGCACCACTGCGGTGAAGCCGAGCAGCACCGCCGCGATGCCGACCTGCGCGGACCACGGCTGTGCGGATTTGGTCGAGTCGAAGCCCGTGGCCGACAGCACGACGCCGACCAGCATCATGATGACGCCGGAGAACAGCTGGCGTGCGAAGAACTGCATGCCGGAGAATGTGGCCGCGCGCGAACGTCGGGTCACGATCTGATCCACATCGGCCACATACGGGAAAACCGTCCATGGCAGATATCCATACAACGCCTTGGCCGTCAGGAACCACAGCATGCCAGCCACGGCGAATATCAGCCACAATGATGCCGGCATGTGTCCACGCAACAGCCAAGAAGCCAGTAGCCAGGCAGCGCCTATCAATCCCGTCACGAAACCGATCTCATACATGCGCCGAGGTCCGATACGCGTCATCATCCAACCGAATACCGGTGTCAATGGCAGGGAAACCACGCTACAGCTCAATAAAATCGACGCGAATGCCGCGGTACGGTTCCAGTTGTACAGCATGAAAAACACGACCGTTTGTCCAAAAATATCGCTGGCTGTGAGTATCAACAGATACATCGCAAGATGCTGGCGGAAAACCACAATCCGCAGAGTGCTCGCGTACTCACCCGCAATTCTGCGCAGACGCCGAACCCAACCTTCGAATCCGATATGGGACATTTGCCTGGTACCGTCTTCCCACTGTCCAAAGCCGGCCGACCGCGGAGTCAGTTCCCACGTGGTCCAGCAACTGATGCTTGTCGCCACAATGAAGCCGACGATAAAGGCAATGGCGACAATCATATAGCCAGTAGGGTGGTCTTCTCCGGCAAACGCCAACACGACACCGCCAATCAAAGGCACCAAAGTGCCAGAAGCAGAGGAAACGAACATGCGCACGGTGGACAGCAACGTTCGCTCCCCGAAATCCTGTGCCATTTCACCGGGCAAAGGATTGTATGCCGTCTGGAACATCTGCCCAAGCACCACCCACAGCACATAGACGGCCAGATACGTGGCAGGGGGAAGCCCCGGAATCCATAACAATATTCCGAATATAAGCAACGGCGGCACCATGAGCATCAACAGATGTCGGCGACCGAGCCGGCGCGCCAGCCGGAAACGATACAGATTGTCATCCAGCACACCGAAGAACAATGCCGCGAAAGCGCTGACAATGGTGCTTATGCCGAGGATCGACTGCGCCGAGCCGATGTTCATTCCACAGAACCGCGTCCAGAACAACGCGAGGTACGTGGAGACCAGAACGCCTTGGCCTCCGCCATAGAAATCTCCCATACCGTATCCGATGGCTGAGCGGATGGTTACTTTACGACCGTGTTTCCAAGGAATCTGCATTGATGCCCCTCACTCCGAACTTTGTCCCGGCTTTTCGACTCGACGTGCATCCCACAACCGATATTCATTTCGAATCGTTCCGTCACCGGCTGGCGAGAAAATCCGCTGGAACGCTTTCCTGATTTGATATCAGAGCATTCTCCACACCTTTTCGCGCGACGCTCCCACGAATCATCAGCGATGTGTTTATTTGCGCGGCCAAAGAACCATATTCCTTACGAAAAATCCCATGCTCATGCAATTTCATGAGCAGTTCCGTATCATGCAGATTCAATGCCGGCATAGTCTTGTTGCCAAGCAACATGTTCACCGCGGTCTGGCCCATCTGCGCGCGAGGAATCCGAATCGTGGTGATCGGCGGATCCACCATAGGCGCCACCAACGTACTATCGAATCCCACCACAGACACATCCGCAGGAACATGGACGCCGTCCATGCTGAATTTGCGTATGACTCCAGCCGCAATAAGATCATTGAAGCACACCACTGCATCCGGAAGCACGTTTTCCAATGCAAGCGCGGCCTGCATACCACCCTCAATACCGGGCTTCACCGAACCGATCTGCCGTAACTCCATGCCGAAATACTGGCATAATTGGCTTAGTGTCCCCCAACGAGATTCGTTCGCCCATTCGCTATGGGAACCGGCAACATAAGCTATGCTGCGCAAGTCGTACCGTCTGAACATTATCAGGATACGTGCCACGCCAAGCAACGGATCCGGAATGACGCTTGGCACCCCCTCCATCGGCCGATTCATCACCACCACGGGGACACGCTCATGCAACTTCCGCACTTTAGAGACATCCAGTTTGTCGGTGCACAGAATAAGCCCATCCAACTTGTCGATGATGTTATCCACCAACCGTTGCGCCCACATCATGGAATTACCGATTTCGATAAGGCTCACCGCGCTATTGGACTCCATCGCGGCGAGTTGCGCGCCTTTGAGAATCTGAGCGCCCACTCCATTCGACGCGTCATTGACCAACATGGCAAAAAGATGCGAATCGGCATTTTCGCGGAATTTAAAATCGTCCTGCCGATGGGAATCGCCCGTTTTAATTTTCGAATGATGCACGGCTGGCATATATCCCAAGCGATTGGCGACAGCACGCACACGCTGTAATGTCTGAATATTGACCCTGCTTGGATTGGAAAAAACTCGCGAAACCGTCGACACGGCGACTCCGGCCTCTTTGGCCACATCCGCCAAACGCACTTTGTTGACCATCGTTCGCATCCAATCATCAATGATTCGATCCAATCCGAATCACATTACATCCCAATAGTAATAGTCGCGTCCTCATTCCCTTGCATTGGAATGAGGACGCGACATTTCAATCAGCTGTTCGCCATAATGGGTTTGCCGCTATCACGCTTCGGCCTTGGCCGCGTGACGCTCGGCCAGATCAGCCTTGATTTGCGCGAACTTCTTCTCGGTAATCGGATAGAAGAACATGATGGCCGCGGAAATCACGAAGCCGATAAGCGGCACAAGACCGCAGGCCAGACGCAGGTTCTCAGTGACAGACGGATCCTGAGCGACGTTCATGCCTTCCTTGTAACCAGTGAACGCAAGAATTGCCGGTCCCAGCCAAGAAGTCAGCGCGCCGAACATCTGGCGGAAGAAGCTCAGGCCAGCCATGGCCGCACCATCGGTACGCTTTCCGGTCTTCCACTCGTAGTATTCGACAGTGTCGCCTTCCATGCCCCAGACGTAGTTTCCGCAGAACTGCGCGCCAATGGCGTTCAATGCCATTGCGAACAAGGCCAGCCACACGTTCTGCACGAAGATGAACATCACGCCGCCGATGATGCCGAGAACGCAACCAAGGTACCAGCCGCCCTTCTTGCCGAGCTTACGGGCGATAACCGGTCCGAACGGAGAGGCCACGACGCCGATAGAGGCATTGATCAGCGTGACCAGCGTGGTGATCAGCGCGACGGTGCCGGCATCCATGCCGTTGGCAAGAACCTGCTTGGCGATGATCGGGCCAATGGAACCGACGCAGGTGGCAATCAGGTAGAAACCAGTGGCGAAGCACAGAATCAGCAGTGCCGGGTTCTTCACAATCGCCTTGAGCGTATCAGCGAAAGAGACCTTGGGCTGAACCGGCACATCGACCTGTTCGATGGTGGTCTTGTATAGGAAGACATAGATCAGGGCGCCGATGAGGCAGAAGATGGCGACGACGGGAAGGAACAGCTTGGACGGATCCATGGAGTTGACCTTCGGCGCAAGCGTGAACGTGATGACCAGACCGAAGAGCGCGCCACCGACCATACGCGAAGACGACAGACGCTGACGCTCGTTCTGGTCCTGGGTCATAGCACCCAGCAACGCGCCATACGGAACACCGCCAAGCGCACCGAGGAGCTGATACAGCAGGTACGTGACAATGGCCCAGCAAACCTTGATCTGCAGGTTGGCGTCAGTGGGAATGGTGTACATCAGTGTGATGGCCACCATCATAGGAACGCCGAACCATACCACCAGACGACGGAACTTGCCGTTCTTGTTGGCTTTCACACGATCGGCGTAATTGCCGGCCAGCAGGTACACGACCGCCTGGAAGAAACGGGCGAACAGGAAGATCGCCGCAGTAGTCGCCGCAGGAATGCCGATGTAGATGTAATAGGTGGCCAGAAACATCGACATCATACGCCAACCGATGTTATTGGCCAGATCTCCAGATCCATAGCCCACATAGTTGAGCCATGTCAATTTCTGCATCTTCTTCTGCGGAGATGCAGTCGTAGTCGCAGCACTCATTGCTACTTTCTCCTTCTTACTTTACTTTGTGATCCGGTTTAGATTCACACTTGTTGATTCAACGAATGATGCAGGGCAGGGACGGACTGGATTCCACGCTCATGCCGATTGCATTCACCGCTATCACACTTGCCGTATAGTTGCCCGGCGCAAGACCGGAAACAACATGTTCGATTTCGGAGCCATCGGCTTTGACGACCGTTGAGGTTCCCTCGGTCAGGTTGCGCAACGTCAGCACGTAGGAAAGCACTCGAGCACCGCCGTCCGCCGGCTTGCTCCAAGTGACTTTCATCTCGTCGCCACTCGATGTGACGCCAGGCTTGTTCGGCTGTGAAGGTGTTTGGGCCACAAGAGTTGGTTCGCTGTACTCGCTCAGTGCCACCAACCCATCGGCTCCACGCACTTCGATGTAAATTCGGTATTCCCCTCGCGGAAGACCATCGAACAGGCAACCGGACGCACTCTTCGGAACCCACAGGCACCGCTTCAGCGACTGCCCGACTCCCACGGATTCCAAATGCGCGACAAAACTCACAGCGGAAGTCGCCGCCTCCGCCGGCAGCGTCCAAGTCACACGCAGCGTTCCGTCAGGGACCTGCAATGCGACCTTCGGCGCTGGAATACGTTCTGAATCGGCACCGTCAAGAATATGATGCGTCTTACCATCACCGATGGCCACTTGGTCACTATACGCCTTCTCGCCCGATCCAATGGCGTTGAAACTATAGACCTCCGCCGTCCACAGTCCATCGGGGACCTGCTGAATGCTGACATGCCCGGCATCGCCCACGATCTGGGCTTCGATGGCTTCATCCGCATCATTACGCAGGACGATATGGCTTCCCTGCAACGCGGACCGGCCGTCGAAGGTGGTTTGCCACGACACGTGAACCGTGTGATCCTTCACTTGGAGAAGCACCTGTCCCGGAGCACTGGGAACCGTTGGCATATGGGCCTCGGCGTATACCGCAACCTGGGCGAGCTGCATGGCATATTCGCCGTTCTCGTTCGGGTTGGCGCGCAATTTGGAGGCCTCCACCTTGACGAACCGCACATTCTCCACTGGTGCGAAATCAAACGCCCTGGCCTTTCCGTTGCTCGGCAATGGATAGTCCACACATGATTTCACGGTCTTCCAAGAATTGCCGTCAGAGGAAACACTGATGAGGAAGTCTTCGGGGAACCCCTGTCCGACATTCGGATCAACGGCTTTATGGCCCGCCGCGAATTCGAGTACGCCGCCTACGCCTTCGCCCTCGCCGTGGAACGCCTCAGCCACCGTGCCTCCGGGATTCTCACCACGCGGAGCGAGAACCACTTGGGATACGGTACGTGGTTCCGACAATTCCAACTGAACCCATTCCGGCCGATTCTCGGCATGTTTCTCAGATGACCAACCAAAACGGTTGTAGTCGGCGGTGAAACTGCCATCCACCAAAGACGCACTGGTCCAGCCATTCAATGTGCTTGCCGAGGAAACGCTCACCTTGGCACCGGCAGCCAGGTTGAGCGCATCCTCGCCAACCGGCATATCCCCTGCGGTGAATGTAATCCCGACGGTCACCGAATCACCGTATTCTCCGGTGTACTTGATTTTTCCGGAATATTCGCGTCCAGACTCCAGCGCACCGACATTCACCGTATAGAACTGTTCCTGTTCGTGCCGCAAATTGCCCTCAAGCTTCTCCAGCGAGATAGAGCCATTCGCATCATCGACCAGTTGGGCGGTCCAGTGTTCGCTCAAAGCTCCGCCAAGCTGCTTGAGGTGGATGCAGTGCTTCACTCGACGAGAAATCCAATCGACCTTGCCGAGATCGATGGCATCGCGGCTGACTCCGATCTTCGCAGGAGCCGGACGTCCAATCCATCCGAGGAAATTGTCCTCATGGAACTTGAGTTTGCCGTTCTTACGCACTTCCAATGAAAGAATCAACCTGGATTCCGTGGCTTCCACCTGTCCGGGAACACGAATGACGATCTCATGCTCACGGAATTCCCCATGAGGCACCTCGATATCGAAATCCCCTTCGCTTTGGCGAATCGGCTGCTGCGTGTTGACATTCTCGGAATACACCTTCCAAGACACATTCAACGCGGTACCGTCAATCTCCTCATCGTTATAGATGATGAGTGTCCTATCGGAATCCACGCCGGGCTGATAGATACGGTGCGGCAGCCCAAGGCGGGGCTCTCCGTCAAATCCCTTGTCGAATGCGGCGACATCGGCATAGGAATTCGCAAAATACTCGAATCCATCTCCCTCAATCCAACGTGCGTCACCGGATGCGGTGGGATCGAACTGGGGACGAATCAGCATCTTCGGGTTCAATCCATGTTTGGTGGACTTCTGGTCAAGCGGAATATACCGTTCGATATTGTCATAGACGAACATCGACCAGCAGAACGGCTTCCAATCCATCATCCGCGTTGTGCGGATGCCACGCGTGACACGTCCAAGCTCGCGTCCGAAATCAGCACGCGAAATGGTATCGGGGTTGCCGTTGAGACGACCATGATAGATGTCTTTGATGGTGCCGTCCGCGGCATATTGAGGAATGCCGGCCGTGGAAACGGAGAACTCCTCACCCGCGCCCAATGGCAGATCAGAATCGATCTGGTACAAATCATAGATATTCGGCGCCGAAGTCATGCCGGACGGGTAACCGCCGAAGTAGTGACGGGAGTCCTCGTTGGTAATGGGCTTGTTGAATCCATCGTTGATGACCATGCGACTGACGTCGTTGCGAAGCACAGCCTTCTCCAAGGGTGCCACCAATTCCGTTTCGTCATTCGGATTCCAAGCCTCGTTGGTGGTGGACCACAGCACGATGCTTGGATGGTTGCGGTATTCGCGCACCCAGCGTTCCACCCATTCGCAATAATATCCGATCGCTTCATCAGAATAATTGATGTAGTACGGAGGATTCAGCGAAACATTCGAGACGGAGCCAGGATTCCAGAAAGCGGTCTCCTCCTCCATCAGCATACCGATTTCATCCGCATGGTCATACAAGGCCTGCGATGGAATCGAACGGATGTGATTGCGGACAATGTTCGCGTTGGCGTGCTTGTACGCGTCGAGCCACGTACTCGCCATGGCATCCATGGCATGGTTGTCATCAAGAATCACGCCATAGGCATCGCCGATCTCATTGATCAGATCTCGATTGCCCTGGTTGAGCAGACACAACGAATCACCACGAAGGCGAATCTTCACGCCATTCAGGTAATACTTGTCCCCCACCCGGTAGAACTGACGGAATCCGAATCGTGCGGAAAGGGAATGCGCCACGGCGCCATTCTCCTCAATCGAGGCCGCCGCCACATACAGGAACGGATCGGTACGGCTCCAATAATGGGCATCCGGCCACAATGCCGACAAAGTGACGACTTCCTCACCATTCGCGGCGACCTTCACAGCAGTTCTGCGCAAATGCGGCAAAGAGGATCCATCGGAATCTGCCGCCCATGGACTCACCACGACATCCACGTCAACCACATGCGTTTCATTCGTATGGTTGACGACAGTCACATTCACCGTCAGCTCATCGTCCGAAGGATCCGCGTTCTTCTTCAGATCCGGGATAAGCTGCACATCATCGACGCGCAGCTTCGGCTTGGTCTGCACATAGACGTCGCCACCGATGCCGACACGACCCACGATGTTCTCGACGCCAAAGGGGAACAGCAATTTGTCGGGACCCGCCTCAGGGGCCAACGCATCTTCAGGCAGCTGCTTGACGCTCCACACCTCAATGAGGATTTCGTTATCGCCAGGATGCGCGGCAGCATTGATGTTCAAATCATACGGCAGCAGCGTCATCAGATAGCCCTTGGTGCTCTTCGGTCCCACGGAAACGCCATTCACGAAAACCTTGCCCAATGTGGCAAGGGCACCGACGTGCAACTGGATGTCCTCATCGAACATCTTTTCATCGAAATGAACGGTACGACGATACACAGCGTGGTACAGTCCCTTTTCCCAAGCCGTCGGATATCCCGTCGTCACAGGGAGGGAATCCCACCAAGTAGGAACAACAATAGGGAATCCCTTCTCCGAATCATTCGGATGGAAGTCCCACTCGCCATTAAGTTCAAGCTTCATTGCCTCTCCAATTCATCAACGAACTTGCATCTCTGCATCAAAACAATACCCGTCCTTTCTTTTTGCCATTTTTTGCCATTGTTTTTTGCCATTGTTTGCCTTTGCAAAAAATTGCCACCGATAAAGGTCCACAGATCACAACGTCTTAAAGTAAACTTCACAGTGAAGCGACGTGATAGAAAAGAGAAGGAATGATGATTCATCGCAAAGAGGCGCTTGCCCTACTTTGCACGGCATCCGTACTTGCACTGGGATTATCCGGCTGTTCTGGGGACACTGCAACGAACGGCACGGAAATCACACTATGGACCTGGCAGTCGACCATCGGCGACTTTGTGAAGGCATTCGAAAAGCAATATCCAAGCATTCATGTCAATGTGCAAAATGTCGGATCCAACGACAAAGAATACATGCAGCTCTCCAATGCCATCGATGCGGGACGAGGCGTCCCCGACCTTGTTTATCTAGATTACAACGCGGTACAACAATATGCGATAAGCGGGGATCTCAGGGAAATCGACAGTCTTGGCTTCCGCGACATTTCCAGCGACTTCACCAACAGCGCGATATCCAATGTGACCGTCGATGGCCAACATTACGCGCTTCCGATTTCCTCCGGTCCAATGGTAATGTTCTACAACAAAACCATTTTCGACAAGGCAGGCATCACGCGGCCCCCAGAAACGTGGGACGAGTATTATGCCGACGCGCAACAGCTCACGCGAATGAACTCGACGATCCACATCACCAACGACGCTTGCGACGGCGGATTCATCGCTTCGATGCTTTGGCAATCCGGTTCCAGACCGTTCACCCTGCACAACACCACATTGGGTATCGACCTCTCAGCCCGCAGCACACAACGATTCGCGACCATGTGGCAGCGTCTTTTGGATGACAAACTCATCGACACCTCCACGGCATCCTGGTCGGATGCTTGGTATTCCGGCCTTCAGCAGGGCAAAATCGCCACCTTGCTTACCGGTGCGTGGATGACCACCACGCTTAAGAAAAACCTGCCGGACAGTTCCGGAGAATGGCGCATAGCCCCCATGCCCCAATACGATTCCAACGAATCACGGAATTCCGAAAACGGAGGCGGCGCGTTGGCGCTTCCCAAAAAATCCGCGGACGGAAACATTAAATCCGCCTATTTGTTCGCAAAATGGTTCGCGCATGACGGCGGAGTGAAATGCAATCTCGACCAAGACGGCATCCCTCCGCTCAACAGGGTGTTCGCTGACGACAGATACCTCAAGGCGACCGATTCTTTCTTCGGTGGGCAGGAAACGCATCTGGTCATCGCGCAAGCCGCCAAAGAGGTGGATTCCGATTGGCAGTACCTTCCGTTCATGGCGTACGCCAATCAGATAGTCAAGGATACCGTAGGAAAGGTCTACCAGGGCAAAAGCACCATGCGGAAACAATTGTCACTCTGGGGTGTCTCGCTACAGGAATACGCGCGACAACAAGGTTTTACGCTTAAATAGTCGAACTTGCTTGAATTTCTGAATGAAGACCTCTGCCCGCAGAGATCTTCATGATTTTTCACAATGCTCACACCTTGGTCATCGCGTACTGCGATTCGTACAGCCTGTAGTACGCGCCACGCTTCGCGAGCAGCTCACGATGGTTGCCACGCTCGACGATCTGCCCATGATCGATGTAGCAGATCTCGTCCGCGTTCTCGATGGTCGACAGCCGGTGCGCGATGATGAAGCTCGTACGGCCTTTGAGCAGATGGTTCAGACCGGCCTGCAACGCCTCCTCGGTGCGCGTGTCGATATTCGACGTCGCCTCGTCCAGAATCAGAATGCGCGGATCGGCGAGCAGCACGCGGGCGAACGCGATCAGCTGGCGCTGACCCGCGGAAAGCGTCGAACCACGCTCCTGAACCACCGTGTCGTAGCCGTCCGGCAGGCTCATGATGAAGTCATGGGCGTGTACGGCCTTCGCCACCGCCTCGATCTCCTCATCCGTCGCGTCAAGTCTGCCATACCGGATGTTCTCGCGGATGTTGCCGGAGAAGATGAACGTGTCCTGCAACATGACACCCATCTGCCTGCGCAGGCTTTCCAACGTCACCAACCGCACGTCATGGCCATCGATCATCACCGAGCCTTCGGCCACATCATAGAACCGCGACAGCAGACTGATGATCGTCGTCTTCCCGGCCCCCGTAGGACCGACAAGCGCGATGGTCTTTCCGGGCTCGACATGCAGATCGACCAGATTGAGGATATTGCGGCCGTCCGGCTCGTAGCGGAACACGACATCGTTGAAATCGACCTTGCCTTTGATCTGCGGCAAGTCGACGGCATCAGGCGCGTTGCTAATCTCGGGACGCACATCCATCGTTTCGAAAATGCGTTCCAGATACGCGGAACAGGTGATCAGCTGATTGTAGAAATTGCCGATGCTGATCACCGGATTCCAGAAGTTGTTCGCGTAGCCGACGAACGCGATCAGCACGCCCGTGGTGACGTCCACCGCGCCGAAGCCGGTGACGCCCACATAATAGATGAACGCGATCGTCATGACGGAAATGGTCTGGATGCCCGGCCACATGAGGAACTGGATGTGCACGGCCTTCATCCACGAGGTACGCACATCGTTCTGCTGCTCCTGGAAGGTCTTGAACTGCACGGACTCCTGGGCGAAGGTCTGCGTGGTCTTCACGCCGGCGATCGACTCGTGGATGAACGCGTTCAGATTGCTTTGCTTGTTCGACAGCACCTGGTATGCACGCCGCTGGAAATGCTGCAGCACCAACACCCACGCGATGAGGAACGGGAACAACACCAGGCTGAACAATGCGAGCCGCCAATCGATCACGAACATCACCACCAACGTGATGACGAACGTGAACACATCGGAGATCACGTTGATCAACCCCGAACTCAACGTGTCCGAAAGCGTGTTCACATAGTTGACCACACGAATCATGATCTTGCCGTGCGGACGCGAATCGAAATAGCTGAACGGCAACGTCTGGATATGCGTGAACAGATCGCGACGCATGTCCTTGAGCATCAGCTGGCCGACGCGCGCGATCTCCACGGTACGGTAGCGCAGGCCGAACTCGTAAACCACGATCAGCACGGCCAGAAGGCCCGCCAATTCGCCGAGCAGTGTGAGGTTCTTCGACGGAATCGCGCTGTCGATCATAACCTTCATCAGATACGGCTCGACCACCTCGATGCAACCCATCGCCACGACGACGGCGAGGATGCGCAGCACCTTCGCCATATACGGTTTCAGGTAGACGCCGATACGGAGAATATCGTGTAGATTGATCTTCTCCTCAAGCTCTTCATCCTCGCGGAATGTATTGCGCTTTGCCATAATGCCCCTCTACTCTTCGAATCCCTGCGCGCAACCGGCCTGCAAGCCAAGCTGCTTGTGGTAGATCTCCCAATACCGGCCATGCGCGGCGACCAATTCGTCATGGGTGCCGCGTTCCACCACCCGCCCATGTTCGAGGACGAGAATCAAATCGGAATCCTTGACGGATGAGATACGGTGCGCGATGGTGACGATCGTCTTCTTATCGTCCAGTTCGCGCAGATGCTGCTGGATCTCGGCCTCGGTCTCCATATCGACGGCGCTGGTCGTGTCGTCCATGATGAGGATCGACGGATCGTCGGCGAGCGCCCGCGCAAGGCTCAACCGTTGCTTCTGCCCGCCGGAGAGTCCGACGCCGCGTTCGCCGACGATGGTGTCGTATCCGTCCGGTAAGCCGCGGATGAAGTTGTCGGCTCCGGCGATGGTGGCCATGCGTCGAATGTACTGTTCGTCGTATTCGCGTTG
>ERZ808266.240-NODE-240-length-21055-cov-12.777238_pt1 | contig 21055 bp, 18 predicted proteins | sample MGYA00521278_ERZ808266 | MGnify/ENA primary metagenome ERZ808266 (study PRJEB31516, sample SAMN03275591) | gut metagenome | biome: mammalia-associated habitat; material: feces | host: Papio cynocephalus | place: Kenya | collected 2012-08-02 ... | reverse complement strand
GAGCTGGCGGTAGCACTCGTAGGCGGCGATGGACGCGGCGTTGGCGAGGTTGATGGAGCGCGCGAAAGGTCCGGGCATGGGGATCCGGAAGAGGTCCGCGGCGTATTTTTCGTAGAAGGGCTTGGGCAGGCCCGAACTCTCGTTGCCGAAAACGAGCGCGTCCCCCGGCGCGAACCGGCAGGCGTAGAGCGAGCGGGTGCCGCGGGTGGAGAGGAAGAAGAGGCGCTTGGGGGCGGCGGCCTGGAGGTACTCCTCCCACGTATCGTGCACAGAGAGGCGCAAATGGGGCCAGTAGTCCAGCCCCGCGCGGGCGATCAGCCGGTCGTCCAGCCGAAAGCCGAGCGGCTTCACGAGGTGGAGCGGCACGTCCAGCCCCACGCAGAGGCGTCCGATCGCCCCGGTATTGTGGGGGATTTCGGGCCGCAGGAGGACGAGCGAGAACATCACAGGTTCGCGAAGGGGTTGCACGAGAAGCCCGAACTGCCCTTGGGCGCGAAGGAGGTCTGCCGCCGGGGACGCGTGCCGCCCGCAGTCCCGCCGCCGTGTCCGCCGCCGGACGCCCCGCCGATGACCGGGTGGGTTTTGGCGGAAAGCGAGATGCGCCCGCGGGCCTTGTCCACGCCGATGACGGTCACTTTGAGCCGGTCGCCCGCTTTGACGACGCTCGCCGGGTCCGTCAGGTAGGTGTCGCTCAGTTCCGACAGGTGCACGAGTCCGTCCTGGTGCACGCCGATGTCGACGAACGCGCCGAACGCGGTCACGTTCGTGACGACGCCTTCCAGTTTCATGCCTTCCTTGACGTCCTCGATTTTCGTGACGTCCTCGCGGAACTTCGGCGGTTCGAAGACGGCGCGCGGGTCGCGTCCGGGCTTGGCGAGTTCGCCCACGATGTCCTTCAGGGTGGGTTCGCCCACGTCGCTTGTGATGTAGCGGCGCACGTCGATTTTCTTCGCCGCGGCGGGGTTGCCCACGAGCTCGCCCAGCCCCACGCCGAGATCGGCGGCCATGCGCACGACAAGCGCGTAGCGTTCGGGGTGCACGGCGGAGGCGTCCAGCGGATTGGCCGCGCCGCGGATGCGCAGAAAGCCGGCGCACTGTTCGAAGGCCTTCGCGCCGAGTCCCTTGACCTGCTTGAGTTCTTCGCGGCTCTTGAACGCACCGTGTTCGTCGCGCCAGGCCACAATCGCCTGCGCCAGCGCCGGCCCCACGCCCGAGACGCGCTCCAGCAGAGGGGCGCTCGCCGTGTTGAGTTCCACCCCCACGCCGTTTACGCAGCTCACGACCACTTCGTCCAGCTTGGCGGAAAGGAGCGGCTGGTGCACGTCGTGCTGGTACTGCCCCACGCCAATCGCCTTCGGGTCGATCTTCACGAGTTCCGCCAGCGGATCCTGCAGGCGGCGGCCGATGGAAATGGCGCCGCGCACGGTCAGATCGAGGTCCGGGAACTCCTTGCGGGCGATTTCGCTCGCCGAATACACGCTCGCCCCCGCCTCCGAGACGCTCACCACGATCGGGATGGGGATTTCCGGATGCTGGGCGTGGAGTTTCTTCAGCGTGGCGCGGCAGAAGGCTTCCGTCTCGCGTCCGGCCGTGCCGTTGCCGATGGCGATCGCCTCGGGACGGTACTTGTTGACGATGAGGGCGAGGGTGCGGGCGGCTTCGTCGGCCTTCTGTTGGGGGAAGATGACGGTTTTGCCGAGATATTTGCCGGTTTTGTCCATCATGGCGACCTTGCAGCCGGTGCGGATGCCCGGGTCGATGGCGAGGACGGCCTTCTCGCCCAGGGGGGAGGCGAGGAGCAGGTGCCGGAGGTTCTCGGCGAACACGTCGACGGCGGCGCGGTCGGCTTCCATCTTCTTCTCGACGGTGACGTCGATTTCGCAGCTCGGGGCCAGGAGGCGCTTGTAGGCGTCCTCCGCGGCGAGGGCGATTTGGGCGCGGTTCGCTTCCGGCCAGGGGCGCGGCGCGTCTTTGGCGGCAAGCGCGAGGATGTCCTCCACGACCGGACCGCGCTCGAGCTCGAGATGCACCCACAGGACGCCTTCCTTCTGTCCGCGGCGGATGGCGAGGTAGCGGTGGGAGGGGATTGTCGCCAGCGGCTCGGAAAAGTCGTAGTATTGCTCGAATTTGGTCGGCTCCTTGGCTTTTTCGCCCGCCGCCTCGCTCTTGACGACGCTCTTCTGGGCGAAGGCGCGGCGCACGAGTCCGCGGATTTCGGCGTTGTCCGCCAGGCGTTCGGCCAGGATGTCGCGCGCGAACTGCAGGTCTTCGCCCGAGCCTTCGAAGGGCGCGCCGTTCCAGATGGCGTCCGCCAGGGGTTCGAAGCCTTTTTCCTTCGCGATCTGGGCGCGGGTGCGGCGTTTGGGCTTGTAGGGCTGGTAGAGGTCCTCGAGCGCGGTCTTCTGGTAGCAGGCGGCTATCTTCGCCTTCAGCTCGTCCGTCAGCTTGCCCTGTTCGTCGATGGACTTGAGGATGGTCTCCTTGCGGGCCTCGAGGTCGGTGTAGTAGGCCAGGCGCTCCTGGATCTTGCCGATTTGCACTTCGTCGAGGTTGCCGTGCGCCTCCTTGCGGTAGCGGGCGATGAAGGGGACGGTGCACCCGTCCGCCAGAAGTTTCTCGACGGCGGCGATTTGCGGGGCGCTCACGCCGATTTCGGTCACGAGGCGGGTCTGAATCTGCGGTTTTATCATGGTAGGCGTAAAATAAAGGAGTAGGTGGTCAAAGGGAGGTGTCGGGGGCGGCGTCGCGGCGGACGAGGCCCTCGCGCGGTTCGGCTTCGGGCGGGATGCGCAGCGGCTCCAGCGGGGCGTCCGGACCCGGCAGGGCTTCCCACGCGGCGGAATGGACCTCGAGGCCCTGGGCGCGGAACATCGTCTCGAACTCCGTCCACACCTCGGGCGGACGCGCCATCGGCTCCACGCGGCGGAAGCGTCCGTCCGCGGCGAAACAGGCCTCGACCGCGGCGAAATACTCGGCGTGGTCGGTGGCGAACTCGAGGCGTCCGCCGGTTTCCAGGCGTTTCCAGAGGGCGTTCAGGAAGAGCGGACCGAACAGGCGGTGGGCGTGGTGCTTGCGCTTGGGCCAGGGGTCGGGGAAGAAGACGTAGACGCGCCGGGCGTGGTGGTCGGGCAGGAGGTAGTGGAAGGTGTAGAGGGCCTCGAGGCGCAGGACGCGGGCGTTCGTGAGGCGGGCGCGGCGGCACTTGCCGGCGAAGAGGCGCACGCGCTCGAGCATGCGCTCGATGCCGAGGAAGTCGCACTCGGGATGTGCCGCGGCGCGCGCGGCCAGGAACTTGCCCTTGCCGCAGCCCACTTCGATTTCGAGCGGACGGGCGCGGTCGATCGCCAGCGGCTGGCAGGGGTCCGTTATCTTGATGATAGGGTCGAACGTTTCCATAAATTTAAGGGAGGGTTGAATTTAACCGTGTAGAAAATGTAGAAAATGTAGAATGGGTGGAGGGGTGACCGTGAGCCGTCCCAAGGTAGGGGCCGCAGTCCCCTGCGGCCCCTACGGTTTTAGCCGTGGACGGGGGGAGAGAAATTAACCGTGTAGAAAATGTAGAAAATGTAGAATGGGTGGAGGGGTGACCGTGAGCCGTCCCAAGGTAGGGGCCGCAGTCCCCTGCGGCCCCTACGGTTTTAGCCGTGGACGGGGGGAGAGAAATTAACCGTGTAGAAAATGTAGAATGAGAGGACATGATGGGGACTCCGGGTCTACGCTTTCGCCTGTTTGAAATTCGGGACGAGCGTGCGGATCTCAAATCGAAAGGATCCGAAATTGATGAGGAGAGCATGCGAGAAACCCGTTATCTTCAAATAGTTGAAAACTTGCGCATAATGTTCTTTCGTCAAGTTTCGCACGGTTTTCAGTTCCAGAAGCAGCCGGTCGTCCACAATGAGGTCGGCGAAATAGTCGCCGATTACATAGCCGTCGGTATCGTATATCTTCAGGTTTTTCTGCGCCTCAACTTTGTGTCCGGCTTTTTCCAGGCGGTGGCTCAGACAATTCTCGTATACCTTCTCCAAATAACCGTTGCCGAGGTACACATGTACCTCGTAGGCAATCCTCCGAATCTCGTTCAGCAACTTCTCCATCTCTTCTTTTCTACATTTTCTCTTTTTCTACACGGTTAATATTCTCTCTCTCTTCTGCCTACTCCACTCTCTTTCTACATTCTCTCTTTATTCTCTCTTTTTCTACACGGTTAAATTTTCACACGTTGAATTTTCACGCGAAGAGGAGGAGGTAGAGCGCCCAGTTGACGGCGAGCGAATAGAGATTGGCGACGAAATCGTCGATGACAATGCCGCGTCCGCCGGGGATGGACTGCAACTGCCGCGCCGGGGCGGGCTTGACGATGTCCACTACGCGCACGACGACGAAGAAAAGCGCCATCGCCCACCAAGGAAGCGCCGCGAGGGGAAGTCCGGCGACCGCGAGCGGAAAAAGCATCCACTCGTCCGCCGTGATGCGTCCGTCATCCTTGATGCCGAGGAGTTTTTCGGCGCGGTCGCAGAAGGGGATGGCCAGGAGGGTGAAGCCCAGGCAGGCGGGGATTTGCGCCCAGAGGGGCAGGGCCGTCGTGGCGTAGGCGAGCGCCACGCCGGGGATGCTGCCGAACGTGCCGGGGGCGAACGGCGCCACGAGGCCCAGTCCGAAGCCCGTGGACACGAAAAGGCAGAAGCGGTCAAAGAAAGTTCTCTTCATAGGTGGTGTATTATACCATATTTCGTCCGTGACTGCACGGGGGAATCGCCGCGAAGAACGCGGGGAATCGCCGGGAAGGACGCGGGGAATCGCCGGGAAGGGCGTGCGCAGGGTTTTGCGGAAACTTACCCGAAAAACGCGGCGGCGTGTGCGTATGACGGAGCGGAATCGCTACCCGATTGCGGGAACGCCGCGGAGGGTGCGGGGAGGGGGCGGGAGGGGTGGGACGAGTAGGGCGATTGGGACGAGCAGGACGCTAACCGGCACCGCGGGGGACGAGGGTGGAGGCTAGAATCGCCGGGAAGGCCGTTTTTTTCGCTTCTGAGCGAGGGGAAGCGTCCGGAAGTCTCATTGTACCTCCCGAGGGCTCCGAGCGATTCTAGACCCCTTCTCGTGGGGCTGGCGCGATTTCGGCTTTTTCGGCGGTTTCCGGCGGGGTGGGATCGGCGTATTTCTGCTTAAAAAACAACAAAAAACCAACTGTGTGAGTGGTTCAAGCGTGTCGGGCTGTGGTGCCGCCAGTAACAGCGCTCCTAACTCCGTGTCACAGAACAACATAACACACACACATGTGTGTTTTTGTTTGTTATGTTTATGTTTGTTTGTTATGTTCATGTGTTTGTTCTGTTTTGGCGCGCGCGGGCGTGCAGAGAGAAACCCGAGATTTTGGCGTTTGGCGGGGGAGGGGGCTGGCGGTCGTCGGGGAGGGGGTGGTCGGCGGGGCTTTTCGGGGCGATTCGGGGGTAACCGGCACCGCGGGGGACGAGGGTGGAGGCTAGAATCGCCGGGAAGGCCGTTTTTTTCGCTTCTGAGCGAGGGGAAGCGTCCGGAAGTCTCATTGTACCTCCCGAGGGCTCCGAGCGATTCTAGACCCCTTCTCGTGGGGCTGGCGCGATTTCGGCTTTTTCGGCGGTTTCCGGCGGGGTCCGATAACGGGTCTCTTGGCGGGTCTCTTGGCGGCGATAACGGCACCCAACAAGAGAAAAACGCAAAAACCCGGCGAAGCCCCGATTGATCGATTGATTTACACAACCCCGCAGGGGGTGTGGTGGGGGGGGTGGTAATCAATCAATCATTACAGTTGTTTTCTCTATTTCTTTCCTTTGTTTCTCTTCATAGGGGGTGCAGGGGGGAAGGTTTCTCTTTATTTCCTTTCTTTTTCTCTTTGTTCGGCTCAAAATCCGCTTTTCGGCTCCAAAAGCGGTCCGGCGGGGGTCTAATCGCCTGTATGGTGCACAGTATTATAGTAGCGCGTGACGCGCGCACCGGCGCACCGGCGCGCCGGCGCCGGCGCCGGCGTTGGAGGGAAGCGGGCGAATCGTTGCCCGAAATCTTTTGGCGCCTACGCCGTGACGGGTGCGCGCGGAGGTGTGAGACGGAGCATTCGTTGCCGCTTCGATTAGTGTGTGTGGCGGCTGGGGAGGAGGGAGAGGGCGATGCCGGCGGCCACGAGGAATTCCGCCAGGGGAATCGCGGACCAAAGTGCCGCGCCGCCCCAGACGTGCGGCAGGATATAGAGGAGCGCGACGGGGAGGACGAGTCCGCGCGCCAGGGAGACGACGAACGCCGCGCGGGGACGGCAGACGGACTGGAAGCAGTAGATGGACATGACGTTGAGCGGGAGGGCCAGGAAGGCGAGCGAATAGACGCGCAGGATGTCCGGCGCCTGAGCGAGGAGGGCGGGGGTGGGGCGGGTGAAAACGCGCATGAAGGCGTTCGGGGCCAGGGCGATGGCCGCGCACCAGAGGAAGGCGAGCAGGAGGGCGGTCGCGAGGGAATAGGCCAGGGTGCGGCGGATGCGTTCGCGGTTGCCGGCGCCGAAGTTGGCCGACAGGAGCGGCTGGGCGGCCTGGCCGACGCCGTAGCCGCAGCACTGCACGAAGGTGCCGATGGTGACGACGACGCCGTAGATGGCCAGGGCGTCCTCGCCCAGGTAGCGCATGATCTGGCGGTTGAAGACGATGGTGAGAAGCCCCATCGAGATATCCGTGAAGAAGGCCGGGAAGCCGACGATGACGACCTGGCGGGCGAAGAGGACGGGGGCGTAGGGGATTTCGATGCGCAGGGTGTTGCGGTGGAGGAGGAAGTGCGTCAGCATGACGCCCACGGCGACGGCCTCGCCCAGCACGGTCGCCAGGCCCGCGCCGAAGATCCCCCAGTCGCAGCCGAAGACGAAGTACCAGTCCCCGAAGATGTTGACGACGCCGCCGGCGAGCACGGCCAGCGTGGCCAGACGCGGATTGCCGTCGTTGCGCAGGAAGGCCATGATGGTGGTGCCCAGCAGGAAGAGCGGGACGCTGAAGCGCACCGGCGCGAGGTAGCGCGCGGCCAGCGGCAGCAGGTTCGCGTCCGCCCCGAAGAAGCGCAGGATGGGCTCTTCGCAGAGGAAAAGGGCGGCCATGACGAGCAGGCTGAGGGCGGTGCCGACGATGAGGGCCGCGGCGAAAAAGCGGTTGGCGGGAAGTGCCGCGGCGCGTGCCCCGCGCTTGACGGCGTAGAGAATCGACCCGCCGATGCCCGAGAGCAGCGCGACGGAAAGGATGATGTTCCAGACCGGGGCGATGACGGCCATGGCCGCCAGCCCGGCCGGACCGTGGTAGCGTCCGACGACGGCGACGTCCACGACGGAGTAGACGCTCGTGGCCAGGGCCGAACCGAACGCCGCCCAGAAGTAATGCCGGTAGACACGCGCCAAATTGTCCTTGAGCAAATCCATATGTGTCCCTGCCTTTGCCTTTTTGTGTTGAATCCTCTTACCCGGGACCTTCCTTTTCACTTGGGGAGATATTCTAGCACATCGGCGGTTTTTCGTCAATCGAGGCGAAAGGACAGCCTTTCGCGGGGGGTAGGGGGGCTACTCGTCCCAGTTGTCCCAGTTGTCCCAGTTGTCCCGTTGCCTGCCGCCCGCACGGGGCAATTAACCGTGTAGAGAATGTGGGACGCGTAGGACACCCAGTCTACATATTCTACATTTTCTGCACGGTCAACCCGCGGCCGCTGCACGGTCAAATCCGCGTCGCGGAACGGACTTGCATTTTTCAGACGAATGCGCTATAATGTGAGACATAAGGTAGCAGGCAGAAATCGAGAAGTAAGATGAAATGTCCGAAATGTGGAGCGCTGGACGACAAAGTCCTGGATTCGCGCGCGGCACGGGACGGGGCGGCCATCCGCCGCCGCCGGGAGTGTCTGGCGTGCGGATGCCGCTATACCACCTATGAAGAGGTGGAGCAGGAGGGCCTTCTCGTGATCAAGCGCGACGGACGGCGCGAGCCTTTCAGCCGCCAGAAACTCGACAGGGCCATCCGCCAGGCCTGCGGAAAGCGTCCGGTGAGCGACGAGCAGATCCGCGCGGCAATCGACCATGTCATCACGGCGCTCGAGGGGGAGGAGGTGCCGTCCGACGCGATCGCGGAACTCGTGATGAAGGAGCTTCATCTTGTGGACAAAGTCGCCTACGTGCGCTTCGCGAGCGTATACCGCCAGTTCACGGACGTCGCCCAGTTTATATCGGCCATAACGGAGATAGCGAAAAAATGACAGTCAACTACCAACGTCCGCCTCTGCGCGTGGCCATCATGGGATTGGGCCGCGTGTTTTTCGAAGAGCACTATCCCTTGTTCAAGAAGCATCCGGAACTTTTCCAGATCGTCGCGGCGTGCGATTTGATGCGCGAGCGGCGCGACATCGTCGCCAAGGACTTCCCGAACTGCCGGATGTTCCGCCAGTATCCGGACATGCTGGACGAGCGGGAGATCGACCTCGTGGATGTGACGACGCCGACGGCGGACCACGTCAAGCACGCGATGCAGGCGCTGGACCGCGGGTTCTGGACGCTGCTGGAGACGCCGCTGGCGACGAGCGAGGACGAGACGCGCATGCTGCGGGGGGCGATCCAGAAGTCGAAGGGGCGGCTTTTGCCGGTGCAGCGCGGCCTTTTCGCGCCGGACTTCCTGCTGGCGCGGCAGATGATGCTCGACCCGCGCATCGGCGAGATCTACTCCATCCGCGTGCGGCAGGAGGACTACGTGCGGCGCGACGACTGGCAGTCGATCAAGCGCCTCGGGGGCGGGGCGTGCTTCTACGCGATGACGGATTTGGTTCTGCAGACGCTGAAGCTCCTGCCGATGCCGCCATACCAGATGTGGAGCGATCTCAAGCGGGTGGTTTCGCTGGGCGATTCGGAGGACTATGTGCACGCGTGTTTCAAGACGCGGGGGCAGGTTTCCGCCGACATCGAGTACAACGGCGGGGTCCTGGCGCCGAGCCGCGAGCCGTCCTTCACGATCCGCGGCTCGACGGGCGAGTTCCGCGTCAAGGCGGGGGCGCACGAGGGGACGCTGACGTTCGTGGACCCGGACTACGCCTTCCCGCGCCGCCGCTCATCGGTCCGCACGCCGTCGCTGGCGGATCTGCACGAGGATTTCAAGGTCGTCGAGGCGCCCGTCGCCCTGCCGGCGGGGACGCTGTGCGGTCCGGAGGCGTTCTGGACGTGCGTATACAACACGGTGCGCGTGGCCGCGCCGTTCCCGGTGCAGCTCGAGGACGCGTTCACGGCGCTGCGGTACGCCCAACTCATGAAGGACGCCAGTCCGTTCGGAAGGCAAGGAGCCTGACATGACACAGAGTCTGGAAGACTACATCGAGGCGATCTACGTTCTGGCGCAGAGCAAGAGCGGGGCGTACGTGCACGACGTCGCCGGGCGGCTGAAGGTCAAGATGCCCAGCGTCGTCAAGGCCATCCGCGAACTGAAGGATCTGGGGCTCGTGACGCAGGAACCGTACGAGGCGATCGTGCTGACGCGCAAGGGGACGAAGGTGGCCAAGATGATTCTGGAGCGGCATCTTCTGCTGTGCGCGTTTCTGCGCAAGCTGGGCGTGTCGGAGGAGATCGCCGACCAGGACGCCTGCCGCATGGAGCACGTGCTTTCGGCCGAGACGATCGACCAAATCCGCTTATTCACTGAAGGAAAACCAAAATGATGAAAAGTCAGATCAATACGCTCCGCCAACTGCAGGAGCTCGTTCTCACGCGGGACGAACACCACCAGACCGGCGACGGCAGCCGTCTCGACACGCTGAACGAGAGCATCGCCGAGCTGAGCGCCAAGCTGGTGCCGCAGGTGCGCGGACTCTACGATCGGCTCTACAAGAAGAGCCACATCGTGATGGCGGCCATGACCAACGGCTGTTGCGCGGTCTGCGGCATGCAGGTTCCCATCGCGCAGGCCCAGCAGGTGCGCCTGGCGCAGCATCTGGTGACGTGTTCGAACTGCGGGCGCATCCTTTTCGCGACGGGGGCGGGCGAGCCGGCGAACATCGCCGAGAAGACGGACCACGACGACGTGAAGACGGGCATTTCGCGTTTCAGCGCCGAGGAGCTCGTCGTATCCGAACTGAAGGCGACCACGCCCGAGGAGGCGATCGCCGAGCTGGCCGTGCTGATGGAGGAGAACAAGTTCATCTCGAATGCGGAAGCGCTCGTGACCGCGGCGATTGAGCGCGAGAACGTGCTTTCGACGGCGCTGGGCGAGGGGGTGGCCTTCCCGCACGTGCGGGGCGTCGAGGGCGGGGCGCTGACGCTCGCGATGGGCGTTTCCCGCAAGGGGATCGACTGGGACGGCGAGAAGGTGCATATCGTGTTCCTGTCGGCCATTCCGATGGCGGTCTCGGCGTTCTACCTGCGGTTGATGTCCGGCCTCATGCAGGCCTACGCCAAGAAAGAGAATTTCGACGCGGCGCTCACGGCGAAAGATTCCGCGGCGCTCTGGAAATCGCTCGTCAAGGCCACGCACCGCACGATCAAATGATCCGGTTCCGGCGCGTCATTTTCTGCGCGCTCGTCTGGCTCGCCGGGGGCGCATGCGCCGTCGGGGCCGCCGGACGCGCACCGCAACGCGCGACGGATCCGTATGTGGGGGCGCTGGCGATCGACGCGGACTCGGGGCGCGTCCTTTTCGCGGACCGTGCGGACGCGCCGGGGTATCCGGCGAGCGTGACGAAGGTCATGACGGCCTATCTGGTTCTGGACGCCGTCAAGGAGGGGCGGCTTGCGCTCGACACGATCGTGCGCGCCTCGCCCACCCGGACCCGTGAGGACGTGGAACTGCGCAAGCCCAGCTGCATCGGCATGCGGGCGGGGGAGACGCTCACGGTGCGCGAACTGCTGGCCTTCCTCATGGTCAAAAGCGCGAACGACGGGGCGATTTTCCTCGCGGAGGCGACGGCGGGGAGCGTCGCGGACTTCGTGCGGCGCATGAACGCGCGGGCGCAGGCGCTGGGGATGAAGGACACGGTCTACTACAATCCGAACGGCATGCCGCCCTGGCCGCGGTCGGCCCAGCGCTACAACGTCTCGACCTGCACCGATCTGGCGCGCCTGGCCCGGGCCGTCTTGAAGGACCATCCCGAGATCCTCGACTATACGTCGCTCAAAAGCGTCAAACTGAAAGTCCCCGCGACGCGACCGCGCGGCATCCGGGAATGGGTGCCGAGCCTGATCTACAACCACAACAACGTACTGGTCAAGAAGGATCTGCGGGTGGTCAATCCGGACGGCTCGGAGGCGGTGGACGGGCTCAAGACGGGGTACATCGACCTGGGGGGCAGTTCGATCGTCCTCACGGGAACGCGCAAGGGCCGCCGCGTGATTGTGGTCGTCCTCGGCTCGTCGAGCGCCAAAACGCGCGACGCGACGGCGCGGCGGCTGCTGGTCAGTGCGCTGGACGCCGTGGCGTGGTAGGCCGGGCGCCCAGGTGCAGATTTCCGTAGTCCGGAGCCTCGGAATATGGTATAATATTCGGATACGAGATTTCAAGGAGAAAGCGAAGCCATGGCTACTAAGACAGAGAAAAACGCGCCGATGAATGTCGTGCAGAAGGTTTTGACGCCCCATCTGGTGGAAGGCGACCCCGCCACGGATGCGGAACTCGGGATCCGCATCGACCAGACGTTGACGCAGGACGCGACGGGCACGATGGCCTATCTGCAGTTCGAATCGATGGGCGTGCCGCATGTGAAGAACGATCTCGCGGTCTCCTACGTGGACCACAACACCGTGCAGATCGGCTACGAGAACGCCGACGACCACGACTTCCTGGCCTCGATCGCGAAGAAATACGGCGTAATCTACTCCAAGGCGGGCAACGGCATCTGCCACCAGCTGCATCTCGAGCGCTTCGGCAAGCCGGGGACGACGCTTCTGGGGTCCGATTCGCACACCCCGACGGGCGGCGGCATCGGGCAGCTGGCCATTGGCGCGGGCGGCATCGACATCGCCGTGGCCATGGCCGGGGGCGCGTTCCACATTCCGGCGCCCAAGGTGCGCGCGATCGAGCTTGTGGGCGCGCTGCGTCCGGGCGTGAGCGCGAAGGACGTGATTTTGAAGGTCCTCGAGAAGTTCGGCACGAAAGGGAATGTGGGCTGGATTTTCGAGTACACGGGACCCGGGGTGAAGACGCTCGACATACCGTCCCGCGCGACGATCACGAACATGGGTGCGGAACTGGGCGTGACGACGAGCATTTTTCCGAGCGACGAAGTGACGAAGGCCTTTCTGGAGGCCCAGGGACGCGGCGGCGACTACCGGGAAATCGCCGCGGACGCCGGCTGCGCCTACGACGACACGTTCACGCTCGATCTCTCGGGAGTCGAACCGCTGATGGCCGCCCCGCATTCGCCGGGCAATGTCGTCACGGTCGCCTCTTTGAAGGGGACGCGCGTCAACCAGATTCTCATCGGATCGTGCACCAACAGTTCCTACCGGGACATCCGCACGGTGGCGCATGTTCTCGCGGGCAAGCATGTCGCGGACGACGTGGAAGTCGGCATCGCCTGCGGTTCGCGGCAGGTCGTGCGCATGCTCGCGGAGGACGGTTCGCTGGCGATTCTCGTGGGCGCGGGCTGCCGGATCCTCGAGAACGCGTGCGGATTCTGCATCGGCGCGCACATGTCGCCCCGCACGGACGCCATCAGCCTGCGGACGAACAACCGCAACTTCGAGGGGCGCTCGGGGACGAAGTCCGCCAAAGTCTACCTCGTCTCGCCCGAGACCGCGGCGGTTTCGGCGCTCACCGGCTTCATCGAGAATCCGCTCGCGGCGGAAATCCCCGCCGTGCCCGCACCGGAGAAGTTCCCGATCGACGATACGATGTTCCTCTACCGCGCAACCGCCGGGAAGGGCGTCGCGGATACGGAAATCGTCCGCGGGCCGAACATCGCGCGCGTGCCGTCGGGGGCGCCGCTGGCGGACGATCTGGCGGGGGTCGTGGCGATCAAGGTCGGCGACAAGATCACGACGGACCACATCATGCCGGCGGGCGTGCGCCTCAAACTGCGCTCGAACATCCCCGAATACGCGAAATACGTGTTCGAACCGTGCGACCCCGCCTTCCACGACATCTGCCTGAAGAACAAGGAAGCGGGCAAGGCCAACATCATCGTGGCGGGCGAAAGCTACGGGCAGGGGTCCAGCCGCGAGCACGCGGCGCTGTGCCCGATGTATCTCGGGGTCAAGGCCGTCATCGCCAAGTCCATCGAACGCATCCACCGCGCCAACCTCATCAATTTCGGCATCATTCCGTTCGTGTTCGCGAATCCGGCGGACTACGACAAGATCGCGCCGGGCATGGCGCTCGAGCTGAAGGGGCTCCGCGCGGCGCTGGCGGGCGACGGACGCGTGCGCGTTCTGGCCGGGGGACAGCCCATCGAGCTGAAAGCCACGCTTTCCGCCCGCGAAAAGAGCTTGATTCTCGCCGGCGGGCTTTTGGCTTCGCTGTCCGCCAAAGCCTGAGGAAAAAGGCGTGTTCCAGGGGCGGTCTCCTCTCGAGGCCGCCTTTTCCCGGCCTGCCGGCGTGCGGAGGGGGACTTCACTTTGCTAGGGACGGCGCGTCTTATTTATGGTATAATAGAGGACGCAAGCGGAAAAGGAGATTGTGCGCATGACGCTGACGGATATCAGTTGGGAGGCTTTCAAAAGTCTCAAACCAGAGGAGAAAAAGCCCTATTTGGCGTGTCCAGACGGCGGCGGGATGCCGTACCACACGCTTTTCGCCCAGCAGTTCGACCGGAATCTCATCGAACGGCTCTGTGCGCTCGCCAACCGCATCCGCTTCATCAACAAATCGCGCGAAGGGGCGCTCTTCCTGAAGAGCATTCTCGCCCACAAGCGGGCGATGCTCTACTTCTCGCAGCCGTCGTCGCGCACCTTCCTCTCGCATCTCGCCGCCTGCCAGATTCTGGGGCTGACAACCGGGTCCGTGCGGGACGCGGCGACGTCTTCCGAGTTCAAGGGCGAGACGAAAGAGGACTCCATCCGCACGTTTTCGTCCTATTTCGACATGATCATCATGCGCTCGCCCGAGCAGGGGCTGGCGGAGAAGATGGCCTGGGAGCTGTCGAATTCCTCGCGCCCCGTCCCGATTCTGAACGCGGGCTCCGGCAAGGACCAGCACCCGACGCAGGCGCTGCTGGATATCTATACGCTCATCCGCTCGTTCGAGGACAAAGGCGGGCTGGAAGGGCGCACGGTCACGTTCTGCGGCGACTTGATGCGCGGGCGCACGGTGCGTTCGCTCAGCTATCTTCTGACGAACTTCAAGAACGTGCGGCAGATCTTCGTCGCCCCGCCGGAACTGCAGGTCCCCGCGGACGTCGTGATGACGCTCGCCAAGAAGGGCGTGGACTTCGAGGTGTCGGACGATCTGCGGCGCGCGGTCAAGGAGTCCGACGCGGTCTACATGACGCGCATCCAGGACGAGTGGGATTCTTCGAAGGGGGCTTCGGCGAAGATCGACAATTCCAAGTACAAATTCGGGGCCGAAGAGCTCAAATTGCTCAAGCCGGACGGGATCATCATGCACCCCTTGCCGCGGCGCGACGAAATCGCCACGTGCTGCGACCACGATCCGCGCGCCATGTACTGGCGGCAGATGCGCAACGGCATGTGGATTCGCGCGGCACTCATCGCGGCGACGTTCGGCTACGAGAACGAAATCAACACGTGTGGCTACTGAGAGCAATCCATGAATGTAGTAAGTTTGGTAGGACGGCCCAATACGGGGAAGAGTGCGCTTTTCAACCGCCTGGCGCGCAAGCGCGTGGCGATCGTCTTCGACCAGCCGGGCGTGACGCGCGACCGGGTGACGCGTGAAATCGCGCTGCGCGACCGGCGCGTGATGCTGGTGGATACGGGCGGCATCGCCTTCGACAAGCACGTCACGCACGATCCGCTCGACAGCGAGACCCGGGCGCAGGCGGAACTGGCCGTCGAAGATTCGGCCGTATGCGTCATCGTCGTCGACGCGCGCGCGGGCATCACGCCGCTGGATACGGAAGTCATCCGCCGCGTGCGCGAATCGGGCGTCCCCTGCGTAATCGCCGCCAACAAGTGCGACCGGGGCGAGGACGACCATCTGGCGGTCGAGTTCGAGCGTTTCGGCCTGCCGGTCTACGCCATCAGCGCCGAGCACGGGCGCGGCATGGACGAGCTCATCGGCGCGATTGTCGCGAAACTGCCGCTGGCGACGCCCGAAGAGGCGGCCTCGCGTCCCTTGCGCGTCGCGATCGTGGGACGGCCCAACGCCGGCAAGAGTTCGTATATCAACCGTCTTCTGAATGCGCCGCGCGTGATCGTCTCGTCCATCCCCGGCACGACGCGCGACGCGGTCGAAGTGCCTTTCGCGATCGGCACGGGACCCGAGGCGCGGCGCTACATGCTCGTGGACACCGCCGGCATGAAGCCCCACACGAAGATGAGCAAGACGAGCGTGGACAATTTCTCGCTCTTCCGCAGCGAACAGGCGATCGAGGAGGCGGATGTCGTGCTGCTCGTCATGGATCCCACGCTCGGCCCGACCCTCCAGGACAAGCGCATCGCCGGCAAGATCCTCGACGCGCACCGCGCCTGCGTCATTTTGATGAACAAGTGGGATATTGCGACGGAACAGGGGATCACCGAGACGAAAGCGACGGAAGCGATCCGGGCCATGATGCCGTTTTTGAACTTCGCGCCGCTCGTCTACTGTTCCAACAAGTCGGGCTACAACATCCGCCGGACGGTGGACGCGATAGACCGGGCCGCGGCGAGCGCCAGCGAGCGGATTCCGACCGGGATGCTGAACCGTGTGTTGACGACCGCGGCGAAGAAGACGCAGTCCCCCATGGTGCGCGGCAAACGCCTGAAGATCTACTACGGACTGCAGGTTTCGACGAATCCGCAGACCATCCGGCTCTTCGTGAACGACCCGAAGCTGGTCACGCCGGCCTATTTGAGCTACATCGAAAAGAACATCCGGGCCCGGTTCGGGCTCGAGGGAGCCCCGTTGCGCATCTTTCTCAAGGCGCGCTCCCGCAAGGGCGAGACTCCGGCAACCGAGAAGAAACAGTAAAGAAAATGGAAAAAGACTTGAAAAATCCGCCCAACAACACGGAAGCGGAACGCGCGGTATTGGGCAGCATTCTCCTGGACACGGCGGGCGGCGACGAAGACCGCGTGATGGACCTCTGTCTGACGAGCGGCGTGAGCGAAAATTCCTTCTACGACACGCGCAACCGGACGATTTTCGGCGCCATGCGCGCGCTCAACGCGTCCGGCAAGCCGCTGGACGCCGTTTCCCTGCTGGAAGCCCTGCGCACGGCCGGCACGCTGGAAGCGGTCGGGGGCGTGGCGTATGTGCAGGCGCTCGTGGACCAGACGCCCACCGCGGCGCACGCCGAACACTACATCGGCATCGTCCGCGACAAGGAAATGCGCCGCACGATGATCGACCGCGCCACGAAAGTCATGGGGCGGTGCTACGACGAAGGCCAGTGGCCCGATCCGCAGGCGGTGCTGGGGTATGCGGAGAAGTCGTTTCTGGAAATCGGCGAGAATTCCTCGACGACGAAGGCGTGGGACCAGGCGATCGACGCGAGTTTCGCCGCCATCAACCGGATGTTCACCGCCGACGGGAACCGGCTGGAGGGGCTTTCCACGGGGCTGCGCTATCTGGACGAGAAGCTGCAGGGGCTCAAGAAGGCCGAAATGATCGTCATCGCGGCGCGTCCGTCGGTTGGCAAGACGTCGCTCGCGATGAACATCGCCGAATGCGTGGCGCTCGGGCGCGACCTCAACAACGAGCCGATCAAGTCCGACAACGGCAAGCGCCATCCGGTCCTGATTTTCTCGCTGGAAATGCCGGTCGATGCGCTCACCAAGCGCATGATCGCCGGGCGCGCCCAGTTGAACATGTGGAAGCTGAACCGCAATCTGGTGCCGAAGAGCGAGCGGGACATGATGAGCCAGAACCTCTTCCAGGCGACGGGCGACCTGCGCGACGCGCCGATTTACGTGGACGACGCGGCGGGGCTGGACATCATGGACCTGCGCGCCCGCGCCCGGCGCCAGAAGAAGGCGCACGGCATCGAGCTTATCGTCATCGACTATCTGCAGCTGTGCACCTGCCACGAAGCGGCGCGCCAGGCCAACCGCCAGATCGAGGTGAGCATGATCTCGCAGCAGATCAAGGCCATGGCCAAGGAGCTGAACATACCGGTTATCGTCCTTTCCCAGCTTTCCCGCGCGAACGAACAGCGCGGAGACAAGTCCGAGAAGCCCAAACTCTCGGACCTGCGCGATTCGGGTGCGATCGAACAGGATGCGGACGTCGTCTTCCTGCTTCGCCGCCCCTCGCGCATCTCCTCCGACAAGGAATCGGACGATAAGACGCTCGCCATCATCGATGTCGCGAAGAACCGCAACGGCGAGACGGGCGAGGTGCGCGTCAACTTCTTTGCGGAATTCACGCGTTTCGGCGACCGGATGCCCGAATCCAAGAATACGGCGAATTTCTCCTCTTCCGAAGAGGAGCCGCCGGGGCCCGCGAGCGGACAGTACCGTCCGGTTTTTGCGCAGGACCCGCTATCTTGAGTCAGAATCGGCGCAAAACAGCCTTTTTAATCCAAATTTAACACCTTTATCATGGAATCTTCATCCCTTTTTGCGATACTATTGCGCGAAAGAGATGAAGAACCATGAAGCTTTTCAATCCGGAAATTGAAGAAGGAATCCTTATGGGCTACGGGCTCGTGGTTCTTCTCGCGTTCATTGTATATTTGGCAAGATTCTAAGGATATGGTATAATCGTGAGCATGAAGATTGAGAAGATCGCTGTCATAGATGACGAGGCGGACATCCGTCGCGTCATTTCGCTCGCGCTCAAAATGGCCGGGTACCGCAATATCATCGAGGCGGATGCGGGCGACACGGGGCTTGAACTCGTCCGCCAGACGCGTCCGGACCTTGTCTTGCTCGACTTGATGCTGCCCGGGATGGATGGCATAAGCGTATGCCGCCGGCTGCACGACGACCCCGACACCCACGGCATCCCCGTCATCATGCTGACCGCCAAGACGGCCGAACGCGACATCGTCGCCGGTTTGGACGCGGGCGCGGTGGACTACGTCACCAAGCCGTTCGCCAAAGACGTCCTGCTCGCCCGCATTCGCGCCGCGCTCCGGCGGACGGAGGAAGCACGCGCCGAGACGCTGTCCTACGATGGGCTTGAGATGAACGACGCGAACCATACCGTGACCTTGAACGGCGCGACGGTCGAGTTGACTCTCAGCGAATACCGCATTCTGGATTTGCTCGTGCGCAATCGTCCGCGGGTCTATACGCGCGCACACATCATCGACCGCATTTCCGACGGACAGAAGATCGTGACGGACCGCACAATCGACGTGCAGATGGTGAACCTGCGCCGCAAATTGGACGGGTGGTCCAGCCACATCGAGACTGTGCGGGGCGTGGGCTATCGTGTCGTCTGAGACCAGTCCGTTCCCGGACGGAAAGCCGCGCTGCGCGTGGTGCAACCCCCGAAATCCCGCCTACATCGCCTACCATGACACGGAATGGGGGCGCCTGGCGCGCACGGACGACGGGTATCTCTTCGAGATGCTGCTGCTGGAATCCTTCCAAGCCGGGCTGTCGTGGGCGTGCATTCTCAACAAACGTACGGCTTTCCGCGCCGCCTACGACAATTTCGACTGGCGCAAGATAGCGGACTATTCCGCGGCGAAATGCGCCGCGCTCGCCCAGGACCCCGCGCTCGTGCGCAACCGTCTGAAAATCGCCGCGGCCGTCTCGAATGCACGCATTTTCGGCGAAATCTGCCGCGAATACGGCGGTTTCTACGCCTATATCCGCACTTTTACGCAGGGGCGCACGTTCGTCGAAACGAATCGCACCACGAGTCCGCTTTCGGATGCGCTTTCGCACGATTTGCGCCGGCGCGGCATGAAATTCGCCGGAAGCGTAATCGTTTATTCGTTTTTGCAGGCTATCGGCGTCATCCATTCACACGAAGCGGGCTGCTGGCTCGCCGCGGCGCAAAACAAGGAGATTTGATAAATGAGCAAAGTATTTTCCGATTTTTCGCAACTTTCGAAGTCCCTCTTCAAGAAAGCACCCGACCAAACGGACGCGAAACCCGCGCCTGCACCCGTAAAATCGACGGACGCGGAGGCGCTGGCCTACTTCAAGCGTCCGACCGCGAAGGCGCCAAACGCCGCGGCATCCTCCCCGGAAAAGGCGCAGATCGACGCGCTAAAGGCGGAAATCGCCGCGCTCAAAGCCGCAAACGCCGCGGCCGCGACCGAGGCCACCCGCCTGCGGAATGCCTGCGAAACGGCGTCCGCGGCGCTTGAAGACGCCAAAAAGGAAATCGCCCGCCTCAAGGGAACGTGCGGACAGCTCCAGGGCGACTTGCGCAAGGCCCAGGCGTCCGCATCCGAACCGCGGGAAGGGGTACCCGGACAGCAGACGGACGGGTCTGTTGGCGCCCCCGCCCCCGGGAAGGGACTCCTCGCCGTCCCGGCGGGCCATGCCGAGCTTTTCCCGGGCGAAACGCGCGAGACGGTCATCGCGTCCCTCGCCGCCGCCCAACTAGCTGCCCAGCAAGGCGGACGCGAACGACGTGCGGCCATTCTGGCGGACGTGCTCCGCGCGAATCCGTCCTCCGGGGAACTGGAGCGGCGGCGCGAAAAACTCAAGCAAATCATGAAGGACAGCGGCTATTATACGGACCCCAAAGAACTGGCGTCGCTGGGCATCCAGCTGATCAGCGGACGCACCCATTGGAAGCTGCAGTACGGCGACGTGCGTGCGCCAATCGCCAAAACGCCCTCGGACTTCCGCGCCAGCCTGAATATCGCCGCGGACCTCGCCAACCGCTTCTTCTAGGCCACCAGCCCAAGACACTACGAGGAAAAGAATAAAACACTACGGGGTTTTAGGCAAATCCCCGTAGTGTTTTGCTTTTCTCCCCGTGGGGAACCCGAAAAAAAAGGGAGGGAGGGAACGGGACAACCGAGACAGGTGGGACGACTGGGACGGGAGATTGGGATTGGCCATGAGCCGCATCCGGGAAGGGTGTCCCGTCTAGCCTCCGGACCTCCTTCCCCCACTGTTCGGTCCGCCCTCGCCTGGGGCAGGTGGGCTATTTACCTCCGCGGAAACCCCTGCCGATACCCCCCGCATGTGACGGTATCTAACATGCGCATGTTAAGGGGTCTAACATGCGCATGTCAGGGGGTCTAACATGCGCATGTTTTTGGACCTCATGCGGGAGCCCTTTTTTGACGCACCTCCGTTTTAGGCCGATAACTTGCGGTTTTGTATCGTTTTGCCTCCAGAATGGCCAATTAGCGCAAATGTTAGCCGCGGCGAATTCTCAGCCGCATGAGGGGGGTATGTTCGGGGTCCGAAAGCAGTCCCTAAGGATATATTGGAAACAGCCATTTCTGAGTAGAGAATGGAGAGAGGGGGCCGTGGACCGTCCAATGGTAGGGGGCGCAGTCCCTTGCGCCCCGCACGGGATAATTAACCGTGTAGAGAATGTAGAATATGGAGAAGAAACTCCGAGGAGCAACAAAGGGCTTCGCAGGTACCGCTTCCGAACATAGGCGAACCGCTTTTAGATAGACTGCTTCGCGGTCTGAGTGGCGCGACGGGCGGCAGTCCCCTGCCGCCCCTACCAGGGGGTAGAGGCGAGGCGGGCGGCAGGGGACTGCCGCCCCTACCCTTGGAGGAGACACGGTCCCCTCTCTACATAATCTACATTCTCTACACGGTTAAATTACCCCCTACCCTTGGGTTGGAGGCGGGGCGGACCGCAGGGGACTGCGGTCCCTACCCGGGTTGGGGGTGGGCGTGCAAAGCGAGTGGCAGAACGTTGGGGGAGCCTTTGTCGTCCCTCGGAGTTAATTAATCGTGTAGAGGATGGAAACGGCCACCTTGTCTCGCCGGAACGGCGATGCCGTTGCGCCGGAACGGGGGTGCCGTTGCGCCGGAACGGGGGTGCCGTTGCGC
>ERZ808266.239-NODE-239-length-21060-cov-6.384480_pt1 | contig 21060 bp, 20 predicted proteins | sample MGYA00521278_ERZ808266 | MGnify/ENA primary metagenome ERZ808266 (study PRJEB31516, sample SAMN03275591) | gut metagenome | biome: mammalia-associated habitat; material: feces | host: Papio cynocephalus | place: Kenya | collected 2012-08-02 ... | reverse complement strand
ACAAAAATGCTACTTTATCTCAGTTTTTATAGTGTATAATTGTGTGAAATCTTTATTTAAATAAGCGAGTATCCAAGAATAAAAAAAGCTAGAATCCTTTTTTAGACTCTAGCTAAATATAGCAAGGACAGGACTCGGACCTGTGACCGACCGGATATGAGCCGGTTGCTCTACCAACTGAGCTACCTTGCCGTAACAAAGAAACAATAAAGATTTCCTTTCTTTTGGTCAATAGCTTTTCTTGAAATCTTTTCTATAGACATATTAATATTTGGACAATTATAATTACATAGTATTTTCTCGAGGGGGAAAGTGATGGATAATCGACAACCACAAGAAATAGACCTAGTAAAGTTAGCCATTGTTTTATTATCGAAGATATGGATTATCGCAATAATAACAATTCTCTTTGCTGGTTTATTTTTTGGATATACAAAATTCTTTATTAGCCCAAAGTATGAGGCTATATCAAAGCTCTATGTCTTCAACACCTCAGAGAAGGTGGTAGGGCAAGTATCATCTTCAGATATCTCAACATCCAAGATATTAGTTAATACATACATTGTAATTCTTGAATCAGATTCTGTCTTAGGACAGGTTTGTGATGTAATAAGCGAGTACCAAGGAAAGAGTGGGTACGAATTCTTAGGTAATGAGGAATATACTCCTAATAGAATAAGAAAGATGCTATCTGCCTCTTCAATAAACAATACAGAGTCTTTTGAGGTTGTAATTACTGCAACTGATCCTTATGAAGCAAAGTTCATCAACGATGCGATTCTTTACTTCTTACCAGAAGAAATTATTAGAGTTGTAAAAGCTGGTGCTGTTGAAATTATCGATAAAGCAAGCATTGCAACAGAACCATGTAGTCCAAGTATCATAAAGAATACAGTCCTTGGAGCTTTGCTTGGCTTTGTTATTTCTTGTGGTGCTATTGTTGTTTCATCTCTTCTTGATTCAAGAATTCATAATGAAGATGATTTAACTTCAGAGTTCAAGGATACTCCTATCATCGGAGTTATCCCAGCTTTTACTAGTAGCAATAAAAAAGGAACGGAGTATAAGAATAAGGAAAGCGAAAGTAGTAATAACCTAAAGAAAGTCGATAGCGACATCGATGATGACGATGATGACTATGAGGAGGATTAAAAGATGAGCAAAGCAGAAGATTCAAAAGATAAATTAAATATTATCGATTCTAATTCTCCGTTTAGCGTAATAGAGGCATATAAAACGCTTAGAGCAAACTTACAGTTTGTATGTCCTCATGAAGGATGCAAAATAATTTGTGTAACATCATCTATCGCTCATGAAGGAAAGAGTAGTACTAGCATTAACTTAGCAATTGCTATTAGCGAAACAGAGCAGAAGGTTTTATATATCGATGGAGATATGAGAGCTAGTAGAATAGCTCGTGACTTATCGCTTTCTTCTAAAATGGGACTAGCAGAGATTCTTGCTGGTGTTAAAAAGGTTGCCGATGATGGAATAATCCAACACTTTGGAAATAACACTTTTTTAGATATCTTAGTATCAGGAAAGAATCCGCCAAATCCATCTGAGCTATTAAACTCAGAGCGCATGGTAGAGTTATTAGAGGAAGCCAAGAAGAATTACGACTACGTAATTATTGATGGTGCTCCAATTGGAATTGTATCAGATGTACTTGTTCTTTCTCCTCACATTGATGGATATGTACTTGTTGTACGTGCAGATGAAACAACACGACTTATGTTGCAAGATTCTATAAGCAGCATTAAGAGAGTAGGAGGAAAGGTCTTAGGTTTAATTCTTAATGGTGTTAAAACTAAAGGCTCTAGTTATGGTAAATATGGTAAGTATGGTAAATACGGAAAGTACGGTTCCTACTATGGTAAGTGAAATGTAAGTGACTTATTATAAATTTGAATGAAATGGGAGTTAAAAAGCTCCCTTTTTTATTACAAAGCCATAATACACATGTACAAAAGTCTCTTATTGTACTATAGTTAGTTAATTCTAACTAATTAGATTTTTAATCTGAAGTTTCCTTTAAAGGGGAAGGTAAATGAGAGATAAAGGCTTAGATATCGATTATTCGTTCCAGATTCCTTATTCAAAGAAATGCAAAAGAGCAATTTTGAAAAAGATAGCTCTTCACTATGGAGAAGAGAAAAGAGAAGAAATATGGAAGAGGGTACAGCATCAATATTCTAGTTATCTTTCAGTGTTAAAAACAAACTATGGAGGAAAGAAGAACTTCCATAATAAAGCTGGTGGAAACTACGACTGTATTGCACTTACTTCTTACTATGTTGTTTGCAAAGACGTTACTTCTATAGAGGAAATAGAAGAGATGGAGAAAAGTCTTTTTCTTCCTTCTTTTTCTTTTCTTTCAAAGTTTGTTGATTGCAATAAGCCATTTTTTAAACGTCTTATGTATAAATCTTTTCTTAGGGCAAAGAAAGGATGTGATAGATGGAAAGACTACAAGATGAACGTTAGTCCATACACCGATGATAAGCCTATTAGTTATGAGTTTACTTTCTGCCCTGTCGCTGAATTTACTAAGGCTCACGAAGTAGAAGAAATAATGCCAGCATTTTGCAATCCAGACTATGACGCAATGGAAAAAATAAACGCACGCCTCATAAGAAGAACAACATGCGCTAATGGCGAGAAATGCGACTATATAATCTGTGGGAACAAAGATCCTTTTATAAAGAAGCATCCTGAATATGTTGATTCTGTTGGCTTTAGGAGGAACAAATAAATATGAAATACAAAATAGAGAAAAATACAGTACAGGAAACATTAGTAATTCCACTATATGCAAGAAAGATATGTTCTGAGATATATAAGAATATATATCAAGATGAAACAGCATCTCTTTTGATAGACAAGATTGATTATGATTTTTCTTTAATTGAAAAGAAGAAGCTATCTTTCATTGAACGTTTTGGGTTTTTGGAAGTTGCTGTAAGACAATTTGATTTAATTAGTGAAATAAAAGAATACATTAAGATGCATCCAGAGTGTAGCGTTGTTAATCTTGGTTGTGGACTCGATAGCAGTGCTCGACTTTGTGATAACGGAAAAATAAAGATTTATAATGTAGATTTTCCAGACGTAATAGAACTACGTAATAAGTTACTTCCACCAAAAGAAAGAGAAGAAAACATTGCTTGTGATTTAAATGACAGAGCGTGGATGGACAAAATAGACTCTTCTAACGGTGTTATTTTCTTTGCCTCTGGTGTCTTTTATTATTTCCTGAAAGAACAAGTAAGAGCTCTTGTATGTAATATGGCTAGTAAATTTTCAGGAGGAATTTTAATCTTTGATGCGGCAAATTCTTCTGCTGTAAAAATGATTACAAAAACATGGCTAAAGAAGGCTAAGATAAAAGATGTTGGGGCTTATTTTGCCGTATCTAATGCAAAATCCGAGATTTCTCCTTGGAGTAAAGAAATTAAAGTCTCAAGTAAAGGTTATATGCTTGGTTATAATGATTTAAAAGATCCATCTGTAAGTTCATTTGCACGTTTTCTTTCTAAAGTTGGCGATAGAGTGATGAAAATGCAAATAGTAAAGATTAGCTTTGGAGAGGAAAAATGAAGTATATACATTTTGACATAGATAAAAGTGGCTTTTACGGAGCCTATTGGAAAAATGAAAAAGAGTCAAATTGTGCTATTATTGCAATGCTTGGCGATGATCCAGAAGACTACATGGCACGATCTGCCGTTAAATGGCTAAAGAAGAAAGGCTTAAATGTCTTAACGCTTTCTCCTGGTAAAAAAGACTATGGTCACCATAACTATCCATTGGAGCGAATTGAGAGTGCAATAAATTGGCTAAAAGCCAATGGAAACAAAAAAATAGCAATTGTAGGAGCATCCACAACAGGAACTCTTGCGCTTTCTGCTGCATCCATGTTTCAAGAAATCACATTAACTATCGCAATGACTCCGAGTGATTTTATATGGCAAGGTTTTATGCAAGGAAAAAGAGATGGTGCTAAAGAATGGCCAATAGAAGATGAATCTCTATTCTCTTATAAAGGTAAGCCACTTCCGTATATGCCATTTTGTTACTCTCATCCACAATACTGGCAAACAATAGAAGAAGAGAGTAAAAGTTCAGGTAATATGATTGCATCTCGTAAAATCTTTGATGACTCGGAGAAAGCTCACCCTATAAGGGAAGAGGAGTTTATAAAAGTAGAGAACATAAAGGGTAAAGTTATAGCTATTGGAGCCGAAGACGATGCTCTATGGAATACAACGAAGTATATAAGGCGATTAGAAAAAAGATTAGAAAAGCATGAACATGATTGTTCTTTTGAGTCATTTATTTATTCTCATGGTACTCATTTTATTTTTCCTGAGACAATGATTAAGACTATGTTTCCTGTTGGTTCTGCTTTATTTATGAAGCTTTGCTTTAAGGCTGCAAGAGATTATCCAAAGGAGTGCAAAGAGACTAGAGTAGATATAGACAGAAGATTAACTAAAGCAATTTTAGAATGGGAGAAGAGTAAATGAAATATCATTGTTTTCCTTCTTTAATGTGGATTATCTTCAAGTCATCATTTAAAAAGCAGCTAACCAATACGTTTGGTTATGATGCAAAAGAAGCTAGTACTATAACTACAAAAGCGAAGATAAAATACAAAGAGATAATCTCAACTCTCCCTGAATTTGAAAAGAGGGATAGATTTAAGATAAACATTATAAGTGCTGCGATGCTTTCAGCTTTTATTCTAGTGCTACCTAAAAGACCAGATGTTGAAACTCTAACTGTATACTATAGAAATGCCATGATGACAAAACTAATGGAAAAGTTCTGTCAAATAAAAGGGAAGAATAAGTTCACAAAACAAGATATAGAGTATATGAAGAAGACTGAGCATTTTAAGGCTGCTGACCGTAATCCCTATTCATGGAATATGGAGTTTTATCCATATCCCGATGATAGTGGATATGAAGCACGCTTTACAAAGTGTGGAATTTGCTTATTGATGGAAAGGCAGGGCCTTTATGATTTAACTCCAGCTTTATGTCAACTCGACTATACAATGAGTGAGGCGGGAGGATGCTCTGAATTTATTCGTAAATACACCCTTGCCTCTGGTGGACCATATTGCGATTGTGGCTATAAGAAGCTCTCTACTTCAAGACAAAAGTAAGTACGACAGGTTGATGATCAGAATAAGCAAAGTCTGTGTCATAGACATAAGAGGAAGAGATTATGTTATCTGAAACAATAAAGCCGTCAACTATAGTTAAGTAGTTTTTCCCTTTGGTGTATGGAATGTCACAACTACGAACACTAGGAACACTAAAGCCATTTTCGGGTTTTACGATACTGAAGCCTTTAGGTAAATCACTATCATTAAGAATACTTACCCATTCTGGAAGAAGTTGATCTGTCTTGAATGCGTTCGCATATTCCTCCCCAAGGGCATGGTTAAAGTCTCCTCCGACTATTACGTAGTTCCCTTTTTCATACTCATTTAGAATATAACTATTAAGTGTATCGAGTTGGGCTTTTCTGATTACGCCACCTTCATCATAGGCTGACATATGGTTATTGATTATGACTAGTTCTTTTCCATTATCTAGTGCAAAGCGAACAACAGAGAAACATCTATCTAAATCGGCAATTTTGGAGAGCGCAGAAGAGACTGGATAGCTTATTCTTTCCGCTTTTGATGATTTGTATTTTGCTAAAGTAAGAAGACCAGCATTAACAATTCCATGTGGGTCATAGATAGGAAGATTAAGATATGCAGAATGGAAGTTAACAGCATAAGTGCTACTCATAGATGAGAAATGCTCTTCATAGTAACTCTTCATATTGATGTTGAATGAACGAGTTGCTTTTTCATCAACTTCTTGTAGAAGAATAAAGTCAGGGTTAATACTTGTTAGTACACTACCTGTTCCAAGTGTGTCTTTTATTACGTCGTCTTTGTTTATGCCCCTGCCGTAAACTCCGACTGTATGCTTGCCATCCTTCCAATCTGCTTCATCCATGAAGAATGAAAACTCTGGCGAATAACAGCCAAAGCCAACGTTATATGTAACAACGCTATATGCTTTTCCTATTTTTACATTCGCCTGAGTTTGATTTTTTGTCGTTAACTCTGCTTTATCCTCTATCCTTGAATAGGATAGAAATAGGTATGAAGCATAAATTGCTACAACAACAATAGCAGCTGCAACTATAAGTAAAAAAGCAATAAGTGTATTTTTTAGAGTTCTCTTCATACTTAAAATATAATCAAAAACAAAAACTAAATCATGGAAAAAGAGAAATATCTTTTTTCTTAGTTTTATTGAATGAAGATTAAGAGTTTAATAAGATAAAAAAAGAGGAAATTATGAATAAGAGTAAATCCATTATTACAGTCGTAGGAAAGGATCAGGTTGGAATTATTGCAAGAGTTACAACCTACCTCTATAAGAACAATGTCAACGTTGAAGATATTACACAATCTATTGTCGCTGGATACTTCAATATGATGATGATAGTCGATACACAATCATCAACTAAGCCTTTCTTAGAGCTTTCCAAAGAGCTTGAGAACCTAGGAAAAGAGATTGGTGTAATTATAAAACTTCAGAGAGAAGACATTTTTGTGAGCATGCAGAGAATATGATTAACATTAATGAAGTAATAGAAACTAATCAGATGATAGAGAAGGAAAACCTAGATGTTAGAACCATTACTCTAGGAATTTCTCTTTTAGATTGCATTAGTGATGATGTAGATAAGCTATGTGAGAATATCTACAACAAGATAACATCTTTGGCAAAGGACCTTGTAAAGGTTGGACAAGATATTGAGAGAGAGTATGCAATTCCTATTGTAAATAAGCGTATATCTGTTACTCCTATATCTCTTATTGGAGCTTCTAGCTGTAAAAGTCCATCTGATTACGTAAAGATTGCAAAGACTCTCGATAGAGCTGCAAAAAAGGTTGGAGTAAACTTCCTTGGTGGATATTCTGCTCTTGTCTCTAAAGGCATGACAAAGAGTGAAGAGATGCTTATTAAGTCTATTCCTGAAGCTCTTAGTGTAACTGAAAATGTTTGCTCATCTATCAATCTTGCTTCAACTAAGACTGGAATAAATATGGATGCTGTTGCTCTTATGGGCAAAGTTATAAAAGAGACAGCTGAGAAAACAAAGGATCAAGACAGCATAGGATGCGCTAAGCTTGTTGTTTTTTGTAATGCTCCAGACGACAATCCTTTTATGGCTGGCGCTTTCCATGGTGTAACTGAGAGCGATGCTATTATAAATGTTGGTGTATCTGGTCCTGGTGTTATTAACCATGCACTTGAGGCCGTTAAAGGTAAGGATTTTGGAACTCTTTGTGACACAATTAAAAAGACTGCATTTAAAGTTACAAGACTTGGTCAGCTTGTTGCAAAAGAGGCTTCAAGAAGACTTTCTGTGCCATATGGTATTGTCGACTTGTCATTAGCTCCAACGCCGGAAGTGGGGGACTCTATTGCAGAAATACTAGAGTCAATGGGGCTAGAAAAGGTAGGATGCCCAGGAACAACACTTGCTCTTGCTCTTTTAAATGACCAAGTTAAAAAGGGTGGTATCATGGCATCAAGCTATGTCGGAGGACTCTCTGGCGCTTTCATTCCTGTTAGCGAAGACCATGGAATGATAGAAGGTGCAGAATGTGGCTCTCTTACAATTGAAAAACTTGAAGCAATGACATGTGTTTGCTCTGTTGGACTCGATATGATAGCTATTCCAGGTAAGACAGATGAATATACAATCAGCGGAATAATTGCAGATGAGATGGCTATTGGAATGATTAACCAAAAGACTACAGCTGTAAGAATTATTCCTGTCATAGGAAAAGATGTCGGAGATAGGGCCGAATTTGGAGGGCTCTTGGGATATGCTCCAATAATGAAGGTTAATGAGTACTCGCCTAAAGAGTTTATCCTTCGTGGCGGTCGTGTTCCTGCTCCTGTTCATTCCTTTAAGAATTGATATGTATTTTGTTTGTAGAAATTATTACTCAATTACTATTTTTTAGTTTTATTGTTATATTACACGCTATAGGAGATAAAAAATGGATAATAATTCTGTTCTTTCTTCAGCTAAACAAAGAGAGAATTTATTTTTAAAGAAAGTATATTTATGGATGGCAGGTGGACTGCTTGTTACTGCACTTACTGCTTTTCTTGTTGCTTCAAGCGCAACACTTATGAGAGCACTCTATTCTAATGCTCTTCCTCTTATTTTGCTTTTTGTTGCCGAATTTGCGATTGTATTTATCCTTTCTGGACGAATAGAGAAGCTTTCTAGTGGTGCTGCGATAGGATGTTTTTTGGCTTATTCTGCTATTAATGGTGCAACACTTTCTTCTCTTGTTTATCTATATGCAGGAACAAATATTCTTTCTTTAGCATTTGTAACAACAGCTGTTGTCTTTGTTGTTGCAGCTCTTTATGGAACATTTACAAAGAGAAGCATTAAAGGTTGGGGCGGTTGGCTCAGTATGGGACTAATTGCAATTATAGTTGTATCACTTGTAAACATGTTTATTGGTTCAAGTAGGCTAGATATGATTATCAGCATTGCTGGTGTTGCTATCTTTACTCTTCTCACTGCTTGGGATAGCCAGAAGGTGCTAGCTATGAACAATAACTACGGCGCTATGATGAGTGAAGATGAACTTAATAAGATTTCAATCCTTGGTGCATTAGAGCTCTATTTAGATTTTATCAATATTCTACTTTATCTAGTTAGAATATTTGCTTCTCGCCGTGACAACTGAGCTTGTTTATAAGTCAAAAGACCTTCTTTGCTTCTATAAAGAGGGAGGTCTAGCTACAGTCCCCCTTAAAAGTAAGACTGAGGGGGATTCTTTACTGAAAAGAATTAGCCTTTCTTTCCCCGAGGTTCTCACTGTTAGGGGCCTCAATAGTTGGGAAGGTGGAATTATCCATCGTTTAGATACTCCAACTTCAGGTCTTGTGCTATGTGCAAGAAATGATGAGACTTATTCTTCTTTAATTGAAGAACAGAAAAAAGATAGGATTGAAAAAAGATATAGAGCCGAAGTAACGGAAAAAGATTCACTTCTTCCTGGCTTCCCACCATTTCCTTATTTTTGGAATGATGAAGATATAGTAATCACTTCTTTTTTTCGATCTTATGGGCCTAAAGGTGCGAAGGTAAGGCCAACGCTTGATGAAAAAAGAAGCGACTCTAACGTACTCTATAAAACATTTGTCCATAAAATAAGCCCAACATTATTTGAATGCACAATAATGCGGGGCTTTAGACATCAAATAAGATGTCACCTATCTTGGGCTGGCTTTCCTATTATAGGAGACGATAAATACAACGGAGAGGAAAACAGCAAGCTTTGCCTCACTTCCTATTCACTCTCATTTGTATTAAAAGGGGAGAGGATTAAGATTTCCCTGTGAACTACTCCAACTTTCGCTTCGCTTAGAAGTCGGAGTTTCTTGCTTCAACCACTACTGCTTATGTAATACCTATTGGTACTATCTAAGTCTTATACAGTGTCCACAAGCGTATACTTTGGCTAGGAGCTAGCCTACCTCTTATACTTATTATAATCACGATTGATAATTACATTGTAATAGCATAAGATGCAAAAAGTAAGAGACATTGTGTAAGTCTCAATTCATCCCACCATCTATAGAGGTGGGGGAATTCTTGCTCACAATGTGTTAAAAAGGGGCATCCTCTACTTCGTTTCCATTATCATCAAGTGGTACTGTTTCAACTTCATTTTCATCTGTTGTAGTTACTTTTTCTATTTTTCTTTCAATTGAGTCGAGAGTCTTACTAAGCTTTGAAGCAAGTTTATTTCCTTCTTCATATAGTTCAACACTTCTCTCTAGTCCTGTTTCTGGATTTTTTAATAACTCTGTAATTTCTTCCATTCTTTTTAAATCTGATTCAAAGCTCATTCTTTTTCTCCTTTTCAACTATAGAAGAGAAAGATCCCTTCTTTACTCTTATATTTATTATTTCTCCATTCTTAACATCTTTAGCTGATGATACTACCTTACCGTTCTCTTTTGTGACAATTGCATAGCCACGTTCTAAAACTGAAAGAGGCGAAAGTGCTTTAAGCTCTTTAATTGTACTCTGGGTCTTTTCTTTCTTAAGTGAGTAGCATGACTGAAGAAGAATAGTAGAGGTATTACGATAGTTATCTATAACCTTTCTTCCTCTTTCAATTAAATGGGGTAGTGTTAGCTCCATTCTCTCTTTTAGTGCTTCTAATTTATTTCTTTTTTCTTTAATTTTAGATAGGTAAGCTTCTCTAAAATCTTCTTCTCTATAGTTAAAAGAAATAAGCGCATTTTCCTTCTTTCTTTCAATAATAAGCGAGAGTCTTTCTCTGTCAGGCACTGAAGCTTTAACTCTTAATAGTTTTTCTTTAATGATGCTCGTTAGAAGCTCTTTTTGAACTAATCTTCTTCTTGCATCACTTACTTTTCTTTCCATGAGCATTCGCATCATAGTATATGTAGAGTTAAATCTTTCTCTGCGTAGAAATATTGTTTTAGTAACAATTTCTGCTGCAATTGAAGGAGTTCCAGCTCTTACAGATGCTGTGTAGTCAGAGAGTGACCAATCTGTCTCATGGCCGACAGCAGAAATAACTGGAATTTTAGATTCATGAATAGCAACAATCACTTCGTCAGTGCTAAAAGGAGCAAGATCTTCTTGGCTTCCTCCTCCACGTGCTATGATTAAACAATCACATAGAGAGAAGTTATTTGCCTGTCTTATTCTAGAGCTAATTGTTACTTCCGCGCCTTCTCCTTGAACAGCACATGGCAAAAGAACTATGTCCAAACTTGGTGCACGACGCTTTGTTACATCGAGTATATCGTGAAAAACAGCACCGGTTGCTGAGGTAACTATGCCAACCTTATTTATTGTTTCTGGAAGAGGAATCTTATTCTTTGGATCAAACCAACCAAGGTTTTGATAGTATAGCTTTCTCTTTTCAATTTGTGCCTGAAGCTCCCCATCTCCTTCTTTTTTTAGTGTTGTAGCAACAAAGCTAAGCTTTCCTGTTTTTTCATAGAATCCTATTCGTCCAGTAGCTATAACCAAGTCTCCAACTCTAAAGAAAGGAAGATTTTGCGTAAAAGAACGAAAGATTACACAGTTAATTGAAGAGCTTTCATCCTTCAAATCAAAATATATATGTCCAGATTGGCTAGGCTTATATGATGAAATCTCTCCCTTGACGATGATTTGATAGAAGCTGATATCTAAAACCTTTTTTATCAGCTGATTCATCTCGCTAACAGTTATAATTTTTGTAAGTTCATCGTAAGGCATAGTCTTAATATAACATAAATGCAAAAAAAATACTGCCCGAATAATGGGCAGTAACAATTAGAGTAGATCTATTAGTCTTCGACAATAGCTTCCTGTGGACAGACAGAAGCACATGTGCCACAACTAATGCAAACACTTTCGTCGATTGTGTAAATAGGATCTCCCTCGCTGATAGCAGAAACAGGGCATTCACCTGCGCATGTACCACATGCAACACACTTGTCAGTAATCTTATAAGCCATATTAATTCTCCTTAAAAAAGATTACTTAGAGTATATTCCACTACACTTTGTGGGTCAATTGGATAATAGATTTGATTTAACAAGTTCTGCACACTCCATCCATAACCAAAAATGATTTGGGTGGAGTTAAGAGCAACAAAGTTAATCTAGCTGATGAGCAATATAGTTCCTAAATAGTTGCATTTTCAACTTTCGAAACAGATGACAAGAAGTATGAACGAGTCAAAAAATATGGTTTCCAGTAATAGGGATTAAATTCTGAAAAAATATTTCTTGATTCATCGAGCACTTACAGTTTTATAGTTGTTAATAAAGTCAGAGAGTTTCACTTGAAGAGACGCTTCACTTTTACAATATCTTTATGTAAGAATAATGCCGTATGAAAAAACTTGTTATTGCAGAAAAGCCATCTGTTGGCCGTGAAATTGCTAAGAATTTAGGTTGTTTTGATAGAAGTCAAGGTTATATAGAAGGTGGAAGCTACATCGTTACATGGGCTCTTGGTCACTTAGTTGAGCTCTCTCCTCCACAACACTACAGTGAAAAATATAAGAGATGGTCTCTTAAGGATCTTCCTATGCTTCCCGAGAGGCTTGATGAGACAGTTATCGATGAGACAAAAGATCAGTTTGATGTTATTGCATCTCTACTGAAGAGAGATGATGTAGAATCTGTCGTCATAGCAACAGATGCAGGGCGTGAAGGGGAACTTGTTGCACGTTGGATTTTAAAAGAAGCAAATTGGAATGGAAAGTGTGAGCGCCTTTGGATTTCTAGCCAGACTGAAAAGGCAATAAAAGAGGGCTTCTTATCTCTCCGCCCAAGTAATGAATATGATAATTTGTATCATGCAGCAGAGTGCAGAGCTCAGGCTGACTGGTATGTTGGCATGAATGTTACTCGTGCTCTTACTTGTTATTATGATACTAAGCTTTCATGTGGACGAGTTCAAACTCCAACACTTGCTTTGATGACACAGCGTGAAGACGAGATAGAACGTTTCTTAGGTTCTTTCTATTATTCTAGTCGTGCTAATTTTGGTTTGTTCTCTGCGTCTTATTATCCAGAAGAAAACTCTATAAGATTTACAGACGAAAACTTAGCAAAGGAAATGGAAGATTGGAAAGGTAAGAAGGGTAGAATTGTCTCCATAGTTAACGAAGAAAAAAGTGAGGACGTACCTCTTGGCTATGATTTAACAGAGCTTCAGAGGGATGCAAACATAAGCTATGGATTCTCTGCAAAAGATACACTTGAAACATTACAGCGACTATATGAGATACATAAAATAGTTACTTATCCTAGAACAGACAGTAGATGCATTACTCCAGATATTGTACCAACTCTAAAAGATAGAATTAAAGCCCTCTCTAATACACCTTTCTCAAGACAGGTTGATGAGTACTTAAAAAATGGCTTTAGAGAAAACAACCCAAGATTCGTAAATGAAAAGGATGTCTCTGATCACCACGCAATTATTCCAACAGAAGAGACTGTTCGTTTAGAAAATCTTAGTGAAAATGAAAAGAAGCTTTGGTCTCTCATCGCTCTCCGTTTCTTAGAGGTTCTTGGCGATAACTATGAGTATAGAACAACAACTCTTAAAGTAGATGTTGAGAATAAAACCTTTATTGCACGCTTCTCAACTCCGCTTAAAAGAGGATACAGAGGCGTTAGTCTTTCTAGTGGCATGAAGAGTCCTCTTTTAACTAGTGACGATGAAGATTCATTTTTCCTTCCATCTCTAAAAGAGGGAGACGAAGTTACAATTGAGACTATTAAAGTTCGTAAGAGTAGCACTACGCCTCCTGAAAGATATACAGATGCAACGCTCCTTTCTGCTATGGAACATGCGGGGCGTTTTGTTGAGGATAAGGAATTGAAGGCAAATCTTACTTGTGGCCTTGGAACAGTTGCGACACGAGCCGATATAATCGAAAAGCTTGTCCAAAATAGGTACGTAGAAAGAGATGGTAAGTACTTTGTTCCAACAGCTAAGGGAAGGGAAGTTGTAAGACTCTCTCCAACACTTCTTCGTTCTCCTGAGCTAACAGGTGTGTGGGAAGGAAGACTTGAAAATATAAGTAAAGGAAAAGAGAGTCCTGATCTCTTTATTAAGGATATCAAAAAAATAGCAACAGAGCTTGTTAAAGATGTGGAGAAGTCTACTCTTGTCTTCTCTCCTGACTTTAAAGATGGAAAGAAATGTCCTTACTGTGGTTCAATGATGATGAGAAGCCAAGATAGCGATGGATCTATACACTTTATTTGCCAAAAGCTTAGTTGCCAATATGAAGAGAGAGAATATAAAGTAAAGATCTCTTCTCCAATTGCTTCTAGCAAAAAAACATTTAGTACAACTGAAAGTGGTAAGATAAAAGTTGTCATAAGCAAAAAGAGTGCTGTTAAGGTCCCTACTGTCTATGAGACGAAGACTGAGGTTGTAAGAGAATCAAAGCTCCAATATAAAAAAGATAACAGGGAGCGAAATAACTTCTCTTCATTCTCATTCTCTAAAGATAAAAAAGATAGTGGCAATGCTACTATGGCAGACTTCTTTAAGCTTTCAAAAGAAAGAGAAGAAGAGAGAAAAAATAGGAAAAAGAAATAAGATGATTATTCATGGCATACAAAAACTAACTCTTGTTGATTTCCCGGGTTATTGTGCATCAATACTTTTTACTGGGGCATGTAATTTCCGTTGTCCATTTTGTCAAAATGGGCCATTAGTGCTTGCTCCAGAAAATGAACCTGTAATTGAAGAAGATGAAATCTTTTCTTTTCTAAAGAAGAGAAGAAACATGATTGAAGGCGTAGTTGTTACAGGAGGCGAACCAACACTCAATAAAGACTTAATTCCTTTTATGAGGAAAATAAAGGATTTAGGATTTCTTGTTAAGCTAGATACAAATGGCTATATGCCTTCTGTTTTAAAAGAAGCTGTTGAGAGTAAAGTATGTGACTATTGCGCTATGGATATAAAGACAAGCCTTGATGATTACGATAGGGTTGCTGGCGTTAAAGTAGATACCTCTAGAATAGAAGAGAGTATTGACTATCTTCTATCTTCAAAAGTTGACTATGAGTTCCGCACAACTGTCGTAAAAGAACTACACAATAGCGAAAATTTTGAAAAAATTGGAAGAAAAATTAAAGGAGCAAAAAGGTATTTCTTGCAATCCTTTGTAGAGTCAGAAGATACAATCAAAAAAGGCTTTACTTCCCCCTCCATTGCGGAGCTCAAAAACTATGTTAATCAATTAAAATGTTATATAGAAAATGTATCAATAAGAGATAGGGCATAACGCTATATATAGCGTGTGTGTTAATTTGATACACTTTATACAGTATAATTTACTATTGCAAATCAATTTCGAATGTGCTACTGTCTTCACCACAATGGAGAAATAAATAATGTACTATGTAGTTAAACGCGATGGTAAAGAAGTTAGTTTTGATATAAAAAAGATTTCTCTTGCAATTGAGAAGGCTTTCAAGTCTATTGATAAGGAATATGATGAGAACATTGTAGATTTCATAGCACTTAAGGTTACTTCAGATTTTGCTAGTAAGGTAAAGAATGGCAAGATTAGCGTAGAAGATATACAGGACTCTGTAGAAAGGGTCTTATCTCAAGCTGGATACGAAGATGTTGCTAAGTCATATATTCTTTACAGAAAGCAGAGAGAAAGAATCAGAAACATGAAGAGTGCAACTCTCGACTATAAGAGTGTTGTAGACAACTACCTTAATCTTAATGACTGGAGAGTAAAAGAAAATAGTACTGTTACTTATTCAGTTGGTGGTCTTATTCTTTCTAACTCTGGTGCTATCACAGCTAACTATTGGCTTAGTGAGATTTATGATGAAGAGATTGCATCTGCTCACCGCAATTGCGATTTCCATATTCACGATTTGTCAATGTTGACAGGATACTGCGCTGGTTGGTCAATTAAACAGCTTATTCAGGAAGGTCTTGGTGGTCTTACTGGAAAGATTACATCTGCTCCTGCTAAACACTTAGCAACACTTTGTAATCAGATGGTAAACTTCTTAGGTATTCTTCAAAATGAATGGGCAGGGGCTCAGGCTTTCTCTTCTTTTGATACATATCTTGCGCCTTTCATTAAGGCAGACAATCTTTCTTTTGAGCAGACAAAGAAGTGCATTGAGTCCTTCGTCTATGGTGTAAACACTCCTTCTCGTTGGGGAACCCAGGCACCTTTCTCAAATATTACGCTTGACTGGGTATGCCCTGAGGATATGAAGAATGTTCCAGCTATTGTTGGTGGCAAGAATATGGACTTCACATATGGCGATTGCCAGAAAGAAATTGATATGGTTAATAGAGCCTTCATCGAAGTTATGATCGAGGGTGATAGTGCGGGGCGAGGTTTCCAGTACCCAATTCCAACATATTCAATTACAAAGGATTTTGATTGGTCGGAAACAGAGAACAACAAGCTCTTATTCACTATGACAGCTAAATATGGCACTCCATATTTCTCTAACTACATCAATTCAGATATGAATCCTAGTGATGTAAGAAGTATGTGCTGTCGTCTTCGCTTGGACTTAAGAGAACTAAGAAAGAAGACAGGTGGCTTCTTTGGGTCAGGTGAATCAACAGGAAGTATCGGTGTTGTAACAATTAATATGCCACGCTTGGCATACCTTTCAAAAGACAAAGAAGATTTCTACAACCGCCTTGACCGCTTGATGGACATTGCTGCAAGAAGTTTAAAGGTTAAGAGAACAGTTATTACTAAGTTCTTGGATGAAGGCTTGTATCCATATACGAAGAGATACTTAGGCACATTCAATAACCACTTCTCTACAATTGGTCTTGTTGGTATGAACGAAGCTTGTCTTAATGCTTCTTGGCTCAGATGCAATATTGCAGATGAAAAGGGTGAGGCTTTTGCTATTGAATGCTTGAACCACATGAGAGAAAGACTGTCGGACTATCAGGAAGAATATGGTGACTTATATAATCTAGAAGCAACTCCAGCAGAGAGCACATCTTATCGTTTTGCGAAACACGATGTTGAGCAGTTCCCTGATATTATCACAGCATCTTCTGATGATAAGAGCCCATACTATACAAACTCTTCTCATCTTCCTGTTAACTATACAGATGATGTATTTGAAGCCTTAGATATTCAGGATAAGCTTCAAACACTCTATACATCAGGAACTGTTTTCCACACATTCCTTGGTGAAAAACTCCCTGATTGGAGAGCTGCCGCAACTCTTGTAAGAAAGATTGCTGAGAACTATGAGATTCCTTACTATACTCTTAGCCCAACATACTCTGTTTGCCAGGAGCACGGATATATAGCAGGGGAGGTATATGAATGCCCTGTATGTAAGAAGAAGACTGAGGTTTATTCAAGAATTACTGGCTACTATCGTCCTGTACAGAACTGGAACGTAGGAAAGAGTGAAGAGTTTAAAGAGAGAAGAGAGTATGATATTCCATCTTCAAAGCTAAAGCATGAGAGAAAGCATACTGAAGAGACTGCAAAAGCAAATGACGAAGCAAATAAGACAGATAAGATTCTCCTCTTCACTACAAAGACTTGTCCTAATTGCCGCTTGGCTAAACAGTTCTTGGATAAAAAAGGAATAAAGTATGAAGTCGTTGATGCCGAAGAGAATCCAGAGCTTTGCAAGGAGTATGGAGTTAAGATGGCGCCAACTCTTGTTGCCTTTACTCGTGGTGAAGTTAAAACTATAACAAATGCTTCCAACATCAAAGCTTTTGCTGATAGTGCATGCTAATAGCTATTACATAACTTAATAAAAAGCTGCTTGTCCTTTAATAATGAGAACAGGCAGTTTTTTACACCAATATAATATTCCATTTGAAGTGCAATATGATTGGCTGACAGTTAAAATAACATTTGTTATGATTTAATTAATTTATAAGAAAAGTTCTCAACTAAAAGGAGATTTTTCAAATGGACAACAACATTATTTTGTATCAACCAATAATCTCAGATATTAAGAAATTGATTACCAATGGGCAGAGTCTTGCCTATAACGCAACTAACCGGGCAATGATTATGACCTATTGGAATATTGGAAAACGAATTGTTGAAGAAGAACAGAATGGTGTTGAGCGTGCAGAGTATGGCAAACGATTAATCTCGGTTCTTGCTGATATTTTTACTAAAGAATTTGGAAGTAATTACTCTAGTCGAAACCTTCGATATTATAGACAGTTTTATTTGTGCTTTCCAAACTATGAGATTTGGAACGCGCGCGTTCAAAATCTTAATTGGACACATTTTCGTGCTTTATTACGTGTTTCAGATGAAGACGCTCGTCTTTGGTATATGAATGAAGCATCTAACGAAAATTGGAGTACTCGCACTCTTGATCGTAATATAGGCACACAATATTACTATCGACTACTTCAATCTCCCAAAAAAGAAGCCATCATTGCCGAGATGAACAAAAAAACGATAATAGACCAGAAACACCAATTTGAACTTCTCAAAAGTCCAATTGTTGCAGAATTTTTAGGTTTTCGCATTGAAGATTCCTTTGCGGAGTCGGATTTGGAGTCCGCAATTATTTCCCACATTCGAGATTTTCTCATGGAAATGGGAAAGGGCTTTGCTTTTGTAGCACGTCAACAGCATATTGTGACGGATACAGAAGACTATTATATTGATCTTGTTTTTTATAACATCGAACTAAAGTGCTATGTTCTAATTGACTTAAAGATGGGAACAATTACACATCAAGATGTTGGACAGATAGATATGTATGTTCGTATGTATGATGAACTTAAACGGAAAGATGGAGATAACCCTACAATTGGAATTCTATTGTGTGGTGAAACTAGCGAGGATATTGCGCGATATTCTGTCTTGCATGATAATGACCATCTTTTCATGTCAAAGTATTTGACATATCTTCCAACAAAAGAACAACTACGGATTGAAATTGAAAGGCAGAAAAGTATTTTTTATATGCAGCATCCAAAACTTGATGACAAATTGGAAAATTCTGAATGTTAGTCAAAATCTAAGAATTGCTCATCCGTTTTTTGTGATTAGGTTGAAGATCTATTTTTTTGTTCAACTAGTTTTACTCGCTTTGTGTTTTATCAACAAAACTCGTGACTGAGCCTAATAAAAAAGTTGCTTGTTCATTTGACATAGTTGTATGAAATAGGAAACAAAATAAATAAAAGATAGACTATAATTATTAAATGACACAAAGACAGGCTGTAGAAGAAACATTAGAAAAACTAGGTGGCATTGCAACTCTTGGTCAATTGTATAAAGAAACATTTTCGATAGAAAATTGCCAATGGAAGACAAAAACACCATTTGCTTCAATTAGACGAATTGTTCAGCAAGATGATAACATCTATAGAATCAAACCTGGACTATATGCTCTTGTATCCTATAAAAAGAAGTTAGAGTCTATTGGTATAGTTGTTGAAACAGAAAAGAATAAAAATTCAAATGAATTAAAAAGTTTCAATCATACATATTATCAAGGTCTTCTTGTCTTAATTGGAAATATGAAAAATATGGATACTTTCATTCCAGACCAAGATAAAAATAAGGTCTTCTCAAATACAAAACTTGGGAGTATACGCTCTCTTCAAATAGTTCCACATTTTTCCTATGATATTTTTGTAAACAGAATAAAAACTGTCGATGTAATATGGTTTAACAAGAGAAAGATGCCATCATCTCTCTTTGAAGTTGAAAATACTACTGATATACAGAATTCCCTTCTTAAGTATTATGATCTTCAGGATTTTAACACAAGAATGGTTATTGTTGCAGATGAAATGCGCTTGAGAGAATTTGAAACAAAGTACTCATATTCTGCTTTCTTGTCTTTAAGAGATAACAAGAGAGTGAGTTTCTTAAGCTTCAATGATTTAGAAAAGCAATATTCACGACTTCTAGAGTTAAAGAATATAGATGTTATATTATGAGCCAAGTATTTCGATATAGTACTAATTTAACTAATAAAAAAAAGAAGCTAAAATAAATCTTGAGAGAAAAAAAATGATTGTTTATGAAGGTTCAAAAAGGAGTTTTCAACAAGATATTAATGATGGTGTGATTGCTGATCGCTTAGATAATCTTTTTCGTTTTCTTGGAATCACAAAAGAAAGCAAATCTGAATTTGTATCATGGAAGAATTCTTTAAGTAGAATTGCAAGTATTATTTCATTCAATAGAGAGATAGATGATGATGTACGTGTTGCTTTGGAATACCAAATCCCATTGACTTCTAAGCGTGTTGATTTCATGATTGCAGGTAGCGATGGCAAAAATGACAATGTTGTCATTATCGAGTTAAAGCAATGGGAAAACTGTAAGGCAACACAGAGAGAGTGTGTTGTAATTGCTTTCACAGGTGGTGCAGAGAGAGAAGTAGCCCATCCTTCTCAACAAGCATATTCATACTCTAAGCTAATTGAAAACTTTAATGAGTCAGTACGCGATAATGCTGTAAACCTTATTCCTTGTGCTTTCCTCCATAATTACAAAGAAGAGAATCGTAATTCAATATGTAACGAAAGATATAAAGACGTAATAAAAGAGGCTCCTGTTTTTCTTCAACATGATGGAACAAAGCTTTCGGATTTCATAGCTTCCAAAGTTAAGACAAAATCTGAAAAGAATTTGTTTGACATAATTGAAAATGGAAAATTGAAGCCATCGAAATCTTTGCAGGATGTTGTTGGTTCTGTTCTTAATGGAAACACCTCTTTTGAAATGATTGACGAACAACAAGTAGCTTACGCAACTATACTAAAACTAGTGGAACTTTCTATTACTGATGAAAGAAAAAGCACCATAATTGTTCAAGGTGGTCCAGGAACAGGGAAATCTGTTATAGCCATTAATCTTTTAGCAAAAATAATTAATAGTGGCTTTTCTTGTGTTTATACTACCAAAAATTCTGCTCCAAGATTTACATTTTCTCAAAGCTTAATAAGAAATGGACGCTATACAATAGGCTATTTGAAGGGGCTATTTAAGGGCTCTGGTTCTTTTTACGATGCGAAGGCCAATACTTTTGACTGCATTTTAGTTGATGAAGCTCATAGATTAAAACTTAAATCTGGTGTGTATGGTAATCTGGGAGAAAATCAAATAAAAGAAATAATTAATGCTGCAAAGATTAGTGTTTTCTTTATAGATGAAGATCAAATTGTTACAACAGATGATATAGGCAGAGTTGGGGAAATAAAAAAACAAGCTGAGGCTTTGAACTCTAAAGTCTATTGTTCTAAGGGGCTTAAACTAACTTCACAATTTCGTTGTAATGGTAGTGATGGTTATTTAGCTTTCTTGGATGATGTACTTGAAATAAGGAAAACTGCAAATCAGAGTTTTTCTGAATATGATTATGATATTTATAATAAGACCGTAAATTAGACAGGAGGTGAAAAAATAAAGAACATCTGCTA